>Ga0208968_1001769_pt1 | contig 11362 bp, 9 predicted proteins | sample RifOxyA3_FD_184031 | JGI IMG/M metagenome (GOLD analysis project Ga0208968, IMG submission 184031) | Groundwater microbial communities from Rifle, Colorado - Rifle Oxygen_injection A3 (SPAdes) | ecosystem: Environmental > Aquatic > Deep subsurface > Groundwater | place: Rifle, Colorado, United...
ATATTGTACAACTTATAATCAAGAAGCAAACCTGGTGGGATGGCACCTAGAAGAATGCGTCGATGCCGGGATGTTGATGTCAGAAACACCGAGGACCTGATACCGGTCTGCAGCCGCGATTTCCCCAGTGAGCAGAGCGTCGATGATCTCCACGGTGTCTTTCGGCATATTCTTTGCCCCGAGGGGCATGACCGCAAGTTTGGGCTTTTCCGCAAAGACTGTTGTTGGCAACGACAACGTCAAAACGGCCGCAACAAGCGACGATCGCGTCTGTCGGCAAAGAGCAGACATCATCCGCACCTCCTCACGTCGTTGGAACCTTCATGGCCCACCGCTTGGTCAAGGTATCGTGACGGAGCAACAAGATGCGGCCTTTCTCGTCGAGTACGCGAAAGAACACCGTTACGGGCTCTCCGGGGTGGGTTCCACCCGTTGACCATGTCTGAATGATCTTGGATACCGAACACGTCTGCCCTCTTGAGGTAATTCGTCCGGGCTGCGCACGACCATATGCCTCCAAGGCATCCAGCGGGTGCACCAACTGCAAACCGATTCCACGACAGCCGTGTGTCGAGCTTCTCCCGCTCCAGCGGACAACGCCGCGCAGGGAAAATGGCGACTGGTCTGGAGCGATTTGAACGCGCAGTGACAGTACATCACCCCGCTTTGATTTGGTCTCGTCGTTGATCTGGACAAACGCACCGGAGACAGAGATGTCTCGTACAATTGCCTTCCCCTCAGTTGCACTCAGTTCCGACGTTGTTATTCGAGCATCCCAAGCGGTTGCCATGCGGAAGTGGCGTCGCAGTGTGAGCTCGGGAGAGAGTGCACAAAGATTGAATGTTGGACATGCACCCCGCGATTCGCGCATGCGTCGAGTGCGGCTGGAAAGGACAACGAACTCTGTGAATTGACTTGGGTTTATGTTGATGACGAGTCGATCGACACTTCTCAGCATCATGAACAGGCCGAGGCCTGCGCCGCCAAGTTTCGTTTCGTGTTGGGCTTTGTCCACTGAATAACATTCTCGCAGTCTTCCAATCACGCGATCGAGTGACATCGAACCGTAATAGTCGCGCACCGCAATGCCCACATGATGATTGTCTGCGCCAAACATCACGACAAACGGCCGCTTTGATCGCACACGCTCCGACCGGTTCCTTATAGCATTGGTGTGTTCGCCATTCGTAGTTGCCGGCGCGTTGTAGACGGCATTGGTGAACATTTCCTCCAGGGCGGTCTCGAGGATCTCGCGTCGGGTCTTTGTGATGCCGCACTCTTGCAAGAATGCACCCAGTCGACCGAGATGGGCGTCTTTGTTTGCCGATGTTGCTTCGTGGAATGTATGGATCGTCGCACCCCACTCTAGAAGTCCGGCGAGTCCGAGAAACTCCCCGGTGCGGATGTGACGAAGGGTGGACGACAGCCCTGCCAAATCAACATCTGGCTTGGCACCAATGAGGTGCCGGACCCGTGGACAAGCAAAGGCATTCCCTTCGTCATGACCCGTGCCATCGGGATGCCGCCCCATTTCCCAAACGTGAATAATGGGCAGCTCTCGTGTGGACGAGGGTGGCGGAACGCTTCCTACTTCCTGCAAGATCGCGATTACCGATGGGTCGTCGGTCTTCGGATCGACCCACTTCTCTCCTAACTCGTCTAGGGCCGAGACGAGCCGAGCGCGAAGCTCTGGTTTGTGCACATCCAAAATGACCATGTCTGAGACATAACCCCGCAGAATTGACGCCTGCAGTCCCACTTTGGCCAAGAAAACAAGGATTGTCCAAAATGTCGCGGGCCTGGCGGTGGTGCCGACCCCGGCCGGTCATTCCAATGGGAGGTCAGTGATCAGAACGAACCGACTCAAGCCGTGGCTTGGTGGTGCGGCACGGTCTTGTAGGTGATGCAATCCTGCACCGGGCAGATGTGTTTGCACATCAGGCAACCGAAGCACTCGTCCTCGTCAACGATCGGCATGCGGTCGTCTTGGATTGAGATGGCCTGGGCCGCGCCGTCGCGGCAGGTGAGGAAGCACTGACCACAACCGATGCATTTGTCATGGTCAATTACCGAGATGGCTTGGGTGGCGTGGCTGAGTTGGTTGGGTTCAACCACGTTGCGAACGGCCTTGCCGACCATCTGCTGGACACTCTCATAGCCATGGTCCACCAAGTAGTCGCTGAGTCCTTCGTCCATGTCCTCGACGATCCGGAAGCCATGTTGCAATATCGCCGTCGTCACCTGCAGAGTGCTGGCGCCAAGGAGCAGATACTCGACACAATCGATCCAGGTGTAGATGCCGCCCATACCCGATAGCGGAATCTTCAGGCGCTCATCCCGAGCCATGTCGGAGATGAATCGCAGACCGATGGGTTTCACCGCCGTGCCCGAATAGCCGCTGGAAGACGACTTACCACCCACGTTTGGTAGGGGGGTGGCGGTGTCGAGATCAACGCCGGTGAGTGCCTTGACGGTGTTGATGGCAGAGATGGCATCGGCACCCCCTGCTTGCGCCGCGAGGGCCAAGGGCAACATGTCCGCGACGTTGGGGGTCATCTTGGCCATCACCGGAATCGAGCACGCCGATTTCGTGATGGAGGTGAGCTTCTCGACCACAGCGGTATCTTGACCGGCCTTGTGCCCGGTTCCTTCCACAGTCATTTGTGGACACGAGAAGTTACACTCGATCATATCGGCGCCCGCGTCTTCGGCCATCTTCGCGAGCTTTTCCCAATCGGTGGCATGGGTGAGCCCCATGATGGACGCGACCAGGGCCTTGTGGGGGTAATTCTTCTTGAGACGGGCGAGGTCCACGAAGTTGTCCTTCGTGGGTCGATCGGAGATCTGTTCGACGTTCTGCAGTCCCACCACCCTCTGGCTGCCGCGATGGAGAGGATTGAGGCGGGGAGAGGGATGCGTAATCTTCACTTCGTAGTCGAGACCGACAGTCTTGTAGACGACACCGCCCCAACCCATGTCGAAGGCGCGAGCACACATGTCGTAGGTGTTACCAACCGGTGATGAGGAAAGGCAGAACGGATTGGGGAATGTGACCCCACAGAAATTGATAGAGAGATCGATTCCCCTCGTCATAACGCCACCTGCCCTTCGCTGAGAAGCTCGTGAATAGCCTCAGCCGCTCGTTTTCCATCTCCCACCGCATCGACGACGGTGCCTGCGCCGCGAACGACATCTCCGCCGGCGAAGACCTTCTTCATGGTGGTGGCTTGTGATTGTTTGTCTGCAGTCGCCAAGCCGCGGTCGCTCTTGAAAGGTGTGATGATGCCGCCGACGGCCTCGGTCGCTCCTTGGCCAATGGCTTGCACGAGCGCGCCCACCTTCAAAGAGAATCGAGTGCCGTCGACTTTCTTGGCGTTATCAGGGGTAAGCTTTCCAGGCACGACCCATTCGGTCTCGTGGCCCTCGATACCAACAACGCGACCATTTTCTCCGAGCACTTTGCTGACCTGAGCCTGTGGTTTGATCACCACGCCGAGCTCCATCGCTTCGATGATTTCATCGCCCATGGCTGGCAGCTCGGTCATCCCCTCGAGGGCGAGGGCGTAAACTCGTTTGGCTCCCAGGCGAATGGCGGTGGTAGCAACGTCCATGGCCACTGAGCCGCCGCCAATGATCGCGACGAACTGGTCCTTGACCAGCGTCCTAATCGTTTCTGGTGCCACCCGTGCATCATCGAGGAACGTGAGCGCCGTGGTAACACCATCGAGATCGGCACCAGGAATGTTTAGGGCCAGCGGCTTCCATAAACCGGGGGCCACAAACACCGCGGAGTAGCCCTCGTCGAGGAGTTTGGCCGCAGCGTTTTTGCTCTCGATGCGGGTGTTGGTGCGAATTTCCACACCCAAAGCGGTAATCTCATTGAGGTCGGTTTCGAGATCCTCAACCGTCAAACGGGTTTCCGGTACACCGTAACGCAGCATGCCCCCGGCTTGTTTTCTCGCCTCAAAGATGGTGACCGGATAGCCGTAGGTGGCCAGGCGCGCAGCAGCGGTGAGGCCAGCAGGACCGGCACCAATGACAGCCACCTTGTGTGGGAGTTCTTTGCCTTTGGCAAACGCCTTGACCCCTTGGCTGCGACCATAGTCAACCGCGAATCGTTGCAGACCGTCGATGTCGATGGGCTGACCAATGCCGGAGCGCAAACAAGCGCGCACGCAGGTGTCGTCGGTGGGACAAACGTTCGCACAAACGCCACCCAAGGGGTTGTTGCCGAGGACGGTTCTGGCGGCACCCTTGAGGTTCATAAAACGAATCTGTCGGATGAACTTCGCCGGGTCGGTACCGCCGGGACACGCCTGACTGCAGGGTGCGTCGTGACAAAGAAGGCAACGATTCGCCTCGTCGATTGCTTGCTGGACATTCATACCTGAGCTCCGAGTCTTCGTTTGGTCCAAAACGTCTGTATAATACTCCCTGGCCAAAAGATCATAGGCAAAAAGCTAGGATCGAATCCGCCGTCTCATTGGTTAGCGTGGGATTTTTGGACAATGCGGCGCTCATCCAGGCGAGACGCAGGTATCCGATGGCGTGACTTTGCCGTCAAGGAAAGCTGGGCGCGTAGTGCAAGCCGAGGCCATCCATGGCTTTCTGCAATTGTGGCTGGTAGACGAACAGTCTGTCGTGCGGGGCGACGCGATCAATCTCCGCGGCGGCGTAGACCAAACCGTTATGCATGTCGACAACAAACGGCTGGGCCGTGCCGACTTGCCGCAGCCGCCTTCGAAATTCGACGGGCCTCTCTTTGCACTGACCCTCGCCGTCACTGTAGATGCCTCGCCCCTTGGTGTATGCCACCTTGGATGCGGCGCTCATGGCTGCGAAGGCGTCACGGTTAAACTCGCCGTATGAAGGAAATGTCATTGACATTTCAGCTAGACCTTGCTCGACCATCCATTGATTGACGTTGATCTCTTTGCCATCAGCCATCGTGGCAAAGACAGTACCCAACAAACGGTTGTACGCGTCAAAAGGACGGCGATTGAGCGGCGCAACCTCGATCGCTCGAGCCTGTTTGAGAAGCTCGTAAAGTCGTTCTGCAGCGTTCTCTGCGGCCCTTCCTTGGCTGTAGAACATGGTCTCGCCGTCCTTACTCACGGCGAAATGGGTCTCTGGCGTGTCGGTTCCGACGAATCGGATGGCGAGCATACCCTGGGGAGATTCCCCTTGGTCGGCAATCTGCACGTCTCGAGTTACGGAGATACCGTTGCCATCCTTCAGGGTGACCTTGAAGGTGCCGACGGGAGGAGACTTCATGAACGCGGTGTCGCCGTCGTCGACAAGTAGCGTGCCGCCAACTTTGATGCGTTCTGGCCCGGAGTAAACCGCCTCAATGTCTGGCCCCAGGTCCTGCACCATTTTCTGGGTAATCGGATTGGCCAATCTTGTGAGGTCCACAGGGGAGCTCAACGGCCGGTGGACACTTTTTGTGACGACTTCGCCGGAAGAATCTTTGATCGTGAGCACATCGCCGAAATTGTTCCAGATGGGTTCTTCGCTACCCAGATAGAGTTTTACCGTACGTGACGGTTCGAGGCGATTTTCTCCCACCCCGGAAAACACCTGAACGGTGTGACCTGGACGCACTTCAACGTTGGGCAAGGTGAATTTTCTTCCTGCCGCATTTTCTATGGTGTAGCCGCCGAGTTGCAGCGGTTTGCTCGTTATGTTTGCGAAACGGAAATACTCCCCGTTGGGATAATTGACATCGCTACCGTTGCCGTTGGCGTGAAACGACGTAACGTTGAGATTTGCCTGGTAGCGCTCGAGCGCCCAGATGCCGTGCCCGGCAAAGCGCGCGCGCTCTTGGGCTGCCAGTAGGCGTGGAATATCGCCTGGGTTGTCCGCCTGGCCGACCACGAAAAGATGGCCGAGACCATTTTCCAAGAGGTGTTCGGCAAGGTCGCTGCCATCGGGAAGTAGGACTTGCGCGACAATTCGACCATAGGAGTCGTGCGCCATGTTTTCGTCGAACACCAGACGGACTTCTTTGTCCGGGCCTAGGACCAGGGACTTGGTTAGGTCTCGGGCCTCCAGGGCCATGTCCTCCAAGGGTTGTTTCTCCGGCGTATTGACGTTCTGCACACGGACGTTGATATCCCGGTCCACAAGGGTGAAGGTGTCCCCGTCGTACACACTCGCGACTTTGCCTCGGGTTGGCAGCGGCGTGGGCCCATCGCCCGGTTCCGAGACAATTGGCGCTAGCCCGTGCCACGCAACCCGCCTAACGTCAACAAGGTTGCGGATGTGGAGATAGTTCTGCACGACCTCCGAGCCAACAATCGAGAAGGGCGCTGTGACAAATGGGGAGTTGTTGTGGTGTTGACAGGCCGCCAACCACTGATCTCGCACCGGTGCAGACGTGCCATGGGTGAGCGACACGACGGGGTCGACGGAGTTTCCGTCAGTGGACGAGCTACTGAAGAGAGCATAGTCTGCGAAGTCAATGGCTTGAACCTTGTTCAAGATCAACTCCTCTCGTTTCTATCTCCTCATATTTTCGTCACTGGGATCAAATTGATGTGTATTATTTGAATATTTATTGCCTCAATCCGAATTCCTTCCAAGCGCATCACGACGGTGCCCGCTTTCCGTCTTCCATGAGGTGTTTCAGAAACTCGAGGTCTTGCAGGTCGGCGGCATGCTTGCGATCTTGTGCGGCCATCACCTTCATTTGGAGGAGATCGCTTGGGCTTGCGATATGAAACCAGTACGAGCTTACCTTCGTGCGCGTCGCCTTCGCACCGATGCCCTTTGCCGGAAAAGGAAAATCAAAGAGCAAATCGACTCGCAGTCCTGTGCGATGATTGTGGAAATAGGCGCTCTTGGGCCGATCCGTCCGGAGCCGAACCGATGCAATGTTTGCAGAGTCGATTGTCTGCACGATCTCACCATACTCGTCGACCTTTGAGGCGAGCTCAAATCCATGGTTGTAGAAGAGTTGTGTCACACTTTTTTGATCACGCGCAGACTCCTCCAAGAGAAAATCAAAATCTCTCGTGACCCGCCGGGAACCCAAAACAACCATGGCCATCCCGCCAACCAAGATGGGCGTGAAGCCTTCCCGGCGTAGAGCCGCGAGCAGCTTACCAACCGACACGATGAAGTCGGCCTGAGCTGCTTTTCGCTTAGCCATATATGCCCGGGAGTCGGCCATCACAGGTGGACACCGATTTGATGGGTTTATAGGAGCCAAGCTCCTTAACTGCGGCGAGATACTCGAAGTTGGCTTTCATCGCCTTCCCGAGTCGCAGAGACTCCTCACGAGCACGAGCGCCAAGGCGCGCGATTTCCGAGCGCCGCTGTGGCGAAAGACGCTTTCCACGGCGCAGACCACCCTTCCGACCGAGGGTTTGCGCAGCCGTTGAGATGATGGAAGTGACACCCATGTTGACATGTTAGCTTAGCGCTAAGCAAAACTCAATCACCAGGGTTTGGGATGGGTAGACTATTTCTCAAAAGCCGCGTCGGTGATCTCCAATCCCCGGTCGATGATCTCGAACCCAAAGCGCAGCTCTTTTTCGGTGATGCACAACGGCGGGTTGCACATGAAGCTTGCCCACCGAACAAAGGTAAATAGGCCGTTGTCGATGAAAAACTTGCTGAGCGCGTTCATTGCCGGGTGGGAGCCGTTGTACGGAGCCAGGGGCTCACCCTTTGCGTTCTTTTGTAGATCCATCATGCCAAACAGGCCGATGGCGCGGCCCTCTTTCACCGAAGGGTGTTTCTTGGCGAGGCGATCCATCTCTTCGCGCATCACCCCCTCCATCTTCGCCGCGTTCTCGACCATCTTCTCTTCGAGTAGAACACCGAGGACGGCCTCTGCGGTCGCGAGGGCAAAGGGATGGGAATTGTAGGTGAGTCCCCCCCAGAACACGTTCTCGCGAAAATGGTCGGCGATGGCGTCTGAGACGCCCATGGCACCCAAGGGAACGTAGGAGCTGGTTAAACCCTTGGCGAGGGTGACGATGTCGGGAACGATGCCGCCGTACTCGAACGCGAACATTTTGCCGGTGCGCCCGAGGCCACACATGACTTCGTCGCAGATCAGCAGGATGTTGTTGCGCTTGAGAAGCTCTTTCAGTCCTTTGAGGTAGCCCTTGGGTGGCGCCAGGATGCCGTTGGTGCCGGTGACAGTCTCAATCATCATGGCGGCGATGCTCGAGGCACCTTCGTACATGATCACCTCTTCGAGGTATTGCAGATTGCGCCTGGTGATCTCTTCCTCGTTGTCGCCAAAGGAAAAATTGTAGGGCTGGGGATCCATGACTCGAATGACGCCGGGACCACCTGGCTCGTTGGCCCAACGACGGGGGTCGCCCGTGAGTTGCATGCACAAGTTGGTGCCGCCATGGTAGCTGCGGTAGCGCACCAAGATCTTCTGTTTGCCGGTGTAGGCGCGGGCGGCGCGAACGGCGTTCTCATTGGCCTCTGCACCACCGAGGGTGAAGAAAAAGGTGTTGATGTCGTCGGGGAGCAGGATGGCGAGAAGCTTGCTCACGCGCGCACGCACGGCAGTGGCTGTGCCCGGATAACTGTAGAGCAGGCCGTCGCACGCCTTCTTCATCGCCGCGATGACCTTCGGATGGCTGTGGCCAATATTCACACTCATCAACTGACTGTTGAAGTCGATGATCTTGCGACCGTCAGTGGTGTAGATGTAGACGCCCTCTGCGTGATCGATGGGTAATGGGTTGACCGACCCCGTTGCCGACCAGGTGTAGAGAGTGTGTTTCTTGCACAACTCAACGATTTCTTCGGTGTTCATGCTTTTTCCTCAAGAGTGGTCCGACTACGACACTGAATCCGCGTTCCTACTTCGACACCAAATCCGCGTTCCAACTACGACACCAAATCCGCATTCCGACTACGACATCCAATTCGTGTCGGCCTGGACCTCCCACTTGGAAGTGACCTTGCGCGGTCGGGTCCAGAAACGGTAGCCATCGAAGCCCGTAATGTCGCCGTGGCCGAACTTGCTGTCGTTCCAACCGCCGAAGCTAAACGGCTCGCGAGGAACGGGCACGCCGATGTTGATGGCGCACATGCCAGCTTCGAAGCGCTCAATGGCGTAGCGGGCCACGTGACCGCTTGAGGTGTAAATTGAAGCTGCATTGCCGTAGGGGCACCTGTTCTCGATGGCGATGGCCTCATCGAGGGTTGCCACCCTGCGAATCGCGAGCACTGGACCGAAGACTTCATCGCAGGCGACCGGCATGTCCTCAGTGACTTGGTCGATGACCGTCGGTCCAATCCAGTGACCTTCGGCACCAGCGACTTTGGCATTGCGTCCGTCGACAAGAATCTTGGCACCCATCTTCTCCGCTTGATCGATGAATCCAGTGATGCGTGCATGGGCTTCCTTCGTGATCACCGGCCCCATGTCCACGCCGAGCCTCACCTTTCCCACCATGTCAACCACGCGATCGATGATCTTCTGAGTGTCGCCCACGGCCAACATCACCGCAGCCGCCATGCAGCGTTGACCCGCGCATCCGGTGAAGGAAGCTGCAATATTCGAGGCAGTGAGATCGATATTGGCATCGGGTACGACGACGAGGTGATTTTTGGCACCGCCAAGACAGAGCATGCGTTTACCGACAGCAGCACCCCGTTGATAGACAATCTTGGCGACCTTGGTGGAGCCGACAAAAGCGACGGCGCCAATTTCGGGATGATCTGCCAAGCCTTCAACCGCCGCCCTGGTACCGTTGATGACGTTGAGAACTCCCGCGGGAAGTCCAGCTTCCTTGGCCAACTCGGCCAGGCGCAACGAGCCGTAAGGAACTTGTTCTGAGGGTTTCAATATGAAGGTGTTCCCAGCGACCAAGGCCTGGGGCAACATCCACAATGGCACCATGACGGGGAAGTTGAATGGGGTGACCCCAGCACAAATGCCAACAGGCTCATAGGTCACCTGACAGTGGACACCGCGGCTGACTTCCATTTGGCCGCCAGCAACCATGTTCTGCAACGACGTGCCCATCTCCAGGCACTCGATGCCTTTGAGGACGCTCGCCTTGGCTTCGCCGTAGGTCTTGCCATTCTCGTGGGAGGCCAACCAAGACAATTCTTCGAGGTTCTCCTCCATGAGATGCTTGAGGCGAAAGAGAACTTGCGTTCGCTCTTTGAAGGGGGTGGTTTTCCAACCAGGGAGTGCTGCTTTGGCGGCCGCCACCGCAGCTTCAATGTCTTTGGCGTCAGAGACGACAACGTCACCCATGGGTTTGCCATACCGCGGGTTGAGGACAGGCATGGTCGTGCCGCTTTGGGCATCGCGCCATTCTCCGCCAATCCAGTTCTTGGCCTTGGCGCAGGATTGGAAATCATAGGAGCGCGCCGAAAATGCGTAGGTGTTCTCTGACATCGTTCTTCCCTCTTGCCGTGGAGTCTTCACCCGACTGAGATTCCTGGACAAACCACATCGGCCGCGGCTAGGCAATACGACCATGCGCTCGAGGTCCAGAGCCACGGCACCATCTGTCGATTGCAAAGGGGTTTGTCGCTTGGTATCAGCTTGGCTGTGGAAATTCTTGTATTCTCGGCGCCCGAACGTGGTGCCCCTAACAGCGCCGTCTGGGAGACATGAAACATGTCACGAAATGTTAAGTGCGGTCTGATCCAGTGTGCCAATGCACTCGACACCAATGAGCCTGTCGACAAAATCTCAGCCGCGATGCTCGAGAAGCACCTGCCTTTCATCGAAAATGCAGGCAAGCAAGGCGTGAAGATCCTTTGCATGCAAGAGATCTTCAATGGTCCCTATTTCTGCCCCAGCCAAGACACCAAGTGGTACGACATCGCCGAGCCGATCCCCGATGGCCCCACCACCAAGTTGATGCAAGAACTCGCCAAGAAGTACTCCATGGTTATCGTTGTGCCGTTGTACGAGAAGGCGATGACGGGCGTGTATTACAACACCGCCGCTGTCATTGACGCCGATGGCAAGTACTTGGGCCGCTATCGCAAGAAACATATTCCGCAGGTCGCCGGCTTCTGGGAAAAGTTCTTCTTCAAGCCCGGCAACGAAGGTTATCCCGTCTTTGATACAGCGTATGGCAAAGTTGGCGTCTACATTTGTTACGACCGCCACTTCCCAGAGGGGGCGCGCTTGCTCGGCCTCAACGGTGCCGAGATCGTTTTCAATCCATCGGCGACTGTTGCTGGGTTGTCCCAGTACCTGTGGAAGCTCGAGCAACCCGCCCACTCCGCAGCCAACGGCTACTTCATGGGCAACATCAACCGCGTCGGTACCGAGGCACCGTGGAACATCGGCAAATTTTACGGCACGAGTTACTTCTGCAACCCACGGGGACAGATCATTGCTGAGGGAAGCGAAGACAAC
>Ga0208968_1001770_pt1 | contig 11362 bp, 9 predicted proteins | sample RifOxyA3_FD_184031 | JGI IMG/M metagenome (GOLD analysis project Ga0208968, IMG submission 184031) | Groundwater microbial communities from Rifle, Colorado - Rifle Oxygen_injection A3 (SPAdes) | ecosystem: Environmental > Aquatic > Deep subsurface > Groundwater | place: Rifle, Colorado, United...
CGTTTCGATCTTCGGCCGCAACACGACATCGGAAGCGCCGGTGGGAACATTGCGAAACAGGCTCGAGCCGTCAGCCCGTTCACCGCCAATGAAGATGTCCCGCAGATGGCCAACACTGCGCGGCACAAAGTCTAGCGCCTTGAGCCAGCCATCGCCTCCCATGTGCATGAGACTGATCAGACGGATGTTGTCCTTCTCGACCACGTCAATGATGTGGTCGAGGGTCCACTGTGCGGCGGGCACTCCCAGCTCTCGTTCCAGGCGGCTCACACCCAAATCCGATTGCATTTTCGGGGTCTCTGAATCTCGTGTCATTGCATCATCCTTCGTACGCCATGCTTAGCGCACACCTTGGCACATCGCAATCGAGGTGAGCGGATCGCGTACGGCCAACAGTTGAATCGGTTCGACGCCGCACCACATTGTCGGTTATGCGGTTGGCAACGACCTGGGTATCGGGCTAGCTTGGCCGTTGAATTGAGGCATGGGAGAAACACAGATGGGTTTTGTGAAAATGGGACTGCCACTCATCATCGTAACAGTGGCGGCATGTGCTCCGGCTGAGCAGCCCCCTTACTTGGAGTTTGCCGTGTTGAAAGGCACGCCCTACGAGCGCGGCGTGCAACACGGAGAGCGGTTCTCGAGCAAGATCCGTTCGCTGTACACTCAGATGTTGACGAACTCGATCTTGCCCAATCTCAACCGCGAGCAGCCCGACATTGGGCAAATCCTGCTCCTCTACGGGCCAGACGGCGAAAAGAAGTACCAGGATGGCAAGTTCTCTGAACAGGTACTCCTCGATAGCGCCTTGGAGCTGCAAAAGTCGATTCCCGAGACCTATTTGGAAGAGATGCGAGGCATCGCCGACGGTGCAGATCTCTCACTCGAAGAGATCCTCGTCCTCAACACCTTCTTCGAATCCGTGTTGACGGTTCGCACTGCGCAGTTGCTCATCCGTCACAACGCTGAGCCGATGATCACGAGCTTCTCGGTGCTCGATATCGATGCCGATGGGCAGGACAATGACGGCGACACAGACATCGACGAAGCGGGCGAAGGCCTTCTCGATGCCTATGACCCCTCACCCCACGCCCTGTTTGTCAACGTCCCCACCGATGCCGCTGTGCGCGTCGTTTTCCAAGACGCCGACGGAGTCGATCCCTCGACGGTTAGCATCGACGTCGGCGATGCCATCTACGCGCAGGGCGATGCTGGCGTGACCATGACCGAACTCGATACCCTCCCTGATGAGCCGAAACAGCTGGAGGTGACCTTGGCGCCTCCCGGCGGATTCAAATCCGCAGCCGCCATCACCTTCCACATTCAGGCCGGAGATCGGTCTTGGGTCACCAACCCCCCGCCATCCCACGCACGCTTCATGCGAGATCAGTTTGTCGTCATCGGCACCGTCGGTCTCAACCAACAGCCCTACGATGTGGAAAACCGCGCTCGCGCCAACGACCGCTTTCAACCGCCGTCAATCGGTTTTGCCGCCTGCCGAAATGCCACCATCGACGGCGACATCGTTGCCGCACACCATTTCGCATTGCTCGACGCCGGCACCTCGCACAAACACGCCGCCGTCATCGTCTATGTCCCCGATGAGAGTTGCGCCTGTGACGTCGATTGCACGCCGTGCGCCTGCGATGCCACAGTGGCCTGCGATCCCGATTGCGCATGCGACTACGATTGTACGGCATGCGGCTGCGACACCACGCCCTCCTGTGACCTATCCACGCCCCACGCCACCGTTGGTTTCACGGGCATGGTGTGGGGGGTGTCCGGCATGAACATGAGCGGTCTGGTGTGGGCCGGCAACGTCTCCGACAGCATCGACAATCCACTGTACGCAGAGGTCAATGAGCGACTGGTCTTCGCCAAGCTGCTCGCGAAGGGAGTGCCCATGGGCATCATGGGTCGCGAGGTACTCTCCCGCCAGAGCACTGTCGCCGGCGGCCTCGGGACCTTGTCAAACATGACTCAGACACTGGGTTGGAATTTCCTTTTGGCCGACGCCGAACGGGAAATGGCCATTGCCGAAGTTGACGCCAACACCCGCAATAGCGCCGATGGCGGCTTCTTCGCATACAACAGCGACGACCTTGACGATCGCGGTCGGTTCCTTGCCAGCACCAGCGCCGACGACATACGCATGGCGGGACATTTTCAGGAGAACACCGACGACATCGACACCAGTCTCGAATTTGGCGGCTTCCACTTCCGCATCCCGCCGCAGCGCGTCTGGAGTCCCTATTATCACCGCTCACAGCGGGCGTTCTACCTACTCGGTGACACACTGCGGGCAAAACAGGGAAGGATTGACGGCGATGAGGCAACTCGCATCCTCGCAGATCTCAACTTCGCCGACCAACGGGACTCCATGAACGCCTCGGTCTACGAACCCCAGAGCGGTCGCATGCGCGTCGCCGCCGGTGCCGTACCCGCCACGGACGAGCCGTTTGTCGACGTGGATCTCGAAGCTGGATTCGCAGGTAAGGAGATACAGCCATGATCCGCCTGCCCTTCATCGTTCTGCTATCCCTGTTGCCGCGCCTGGCGAACGCGAGCTTCACCGAAACTGTGCCGGCGGACACCTTTATCCTCGATGAGCGCATCGCCTATTCTATCGTCACCCATCACTGGAACGACGAGAGTAAGCTCGGGCCGCTCATCGACAAAATGGAACGCTACGAAGCGGGTGCCGGATTGCAGGGCACCCTGATCGCCAACGCCGATGCTCGCTACACCGTCCTGGTCAATTTCCTCAACTACGGCATTACCGACAGCATCACTGCAATCATCGCCGTGCCCATCGTCTTGACAAACACCGTCAAGCCCGACCTCGATTGGGAGCCTGGAGACTATTCTTCGAGCCTTGGTCGCTCCTACAGCGCTGACGACTTTTGGGATTGGGCCGGCAGCATGGGCCAGCCGAAACCAGGCAACTGGGAGGGAGACACGTCTCTATCCGACATTGTTCTCGGTGCTCGTTGGCGGTTTAGCGACGATTTGCTTCCCTCCCTCGCCGAAGACCACCTGGCCTTGGCGGTGACGCTCATCGGCACCATCCGCACAGGCACGCCTCCGGATCCCGAGGAGATCGTCTCCTTGGGCAACACCAGCTGGGACCTGCACATGCAGGGCGAGTTCGGCATTCACCTCGGCGGCGACAAACGTTTCCCGGACTTTTTCGACGACCGACTCACGGTCGGCCTCGAGGTCTTCTACGAAATGTTTCCGCCACAGGAACGCGAGTCCGGCACCGGCAAGATTCACCCGCTCCTCGCCAACACTCGCGCCTATGTGGGCAAGACCTATACTCTCGACCCCGGTGACTTGGTTGGCACCACCGCCGGCATCGACATCATTGCTATTCGAGGACCTGCCATCGGCAGTTGGATATCGGGCGGGGATGAGGCCAAAGCCGCCGCCATGGGACCCTTGTTGACTCTGTCGTTGCAGTACAACTTCACCTACGTCGGTCAGAGCGACTGGCAATCCAACTCGGCGATATGGGATTGGCAGCAGGAGGATTTTTGGAACCCCGGTTACAAAAACATACTCTATGCATCTGCAACATTGAGCCTCTTGCGCCTCGGAGTACCCCTGCGCCTTTACGGTGCCTACCGCACCATTGCTCTACTGCCAGGCAAGAACGTGCGCGCCGTGAACGCTATCTTCACTGGCGTTCAAGTGCCGCTCAAGTTCTGGTAGTTCTTGAGAATCGCCAAGAGGACGCAAATGAATCCTACGCCAGTCTGACGGTCGCAACGGATGCATCTCACCGGCAGGCACAGCCATCTATGCCTCGAGCGCCTAAGCGAAACGGTCGGGACGAAAATCCGACAATGAGATTTCTGGCGACAGGCCTCTGACAATCTGTGACATCACCCGCCCCACGGCAGGCACAAGCTGAAAACCATGCGCAGAGAAACCGCAAACGTGGAACAGGCCAGGCACCTTGGTGGACTCACCGATGATCGGGACCTTGTCCGCCAGGTTGCCCTCGAAAGCCGACCAGAAGCGGACAACGCGAGCATCACGGAGCTTGGGAAGAATTTCGAGCATGAGCTTGGACGCCTTGGCCATCTGCGTCGAATCGATCCAGATCTTTTCGTTGTCAAAGTCGAAGGGCGAACGATAACCACCACCGACGATGACGGTGCCATTCTTTGCCGCCATCAAACCGAGAGCACGACCGGTGAGGCCCAATGATGTGCCGTTCATCAGCCCAGGCACGCGGTCCGTGACCATCATGGTCGGCGCCACCGGCACGACCGGCAGCGGGTCGTCGAGCATCGCCGAGATCTTTCCAGCCCAAGCGCCAGCCGCGTTGACCAAGGCCCCACCTTCGTGGGTCTTACCGTCACTGGTTTTTAGCGCAAAACCGTTTGCCGAGGCGGAAACCGACACAGTCGCATGGTGCGACAGCACCCTCACACCCAAGGCTTCGGCTTTGGCTGCGTAGGCCTTCGACGTCAGCATTGGGTTCGCGAGGCCATCGGTGTAGCAGACGAGTCCCCCCACCACGTGCCGAGAGATGTTGGGGGAGAGTCGGCGCACCTCTTCGCGGTCGGCCAAGACTTCGTGCTCAAAGCCCATACTGGAGAGCTCGCCGTGGCGCTTTTCGAGCTTGGCCATGTCCCCGTCGTTCTCCGCGAGACGCAGTCGGGGCGAAACATGGAAACCGCAATCGGAACCGACCGTGTCCGGGTGATCGTCCCACAACTTTCTGGACAGAACGGCCAGGGGCACTTCGCGGATGTCGCGGCCCTGACAACGGACACCGCCCGAGTTATGGCCAGAGGCATGGCGGCCGGGCACATCCTTTTCAAATACAATGGCCGACTTGCCGTGACGAACGAGGTCGATGGCGGTGGCGCACCCCATCAGGCCGCCACCGACGATGAGCACGTCAGCTTTCATCGCGTCTCCTCATCGGCGCGTCCCGCCCGAGGACTTACGACGTCGAGATCTGCCGCGGCCAGCTCCTCGAGACTGATGGGTTTAATGGGAGGCCGTTGGCGCAGCGCTCGAATCTGTTCTGCGGCGACACCGGAGGCTTCGACAGCCAACTCCAGCACGGCTGAACCGCACATGCGGCCCTGACACGGCCCCATACCACAGCGAATGATTGATTTGATCTCGTTAGGGTCGACGACACCCGTGCGGGCGACCTCACGGATTCTTCCCGCGGCGACTCCCTCACAACGGCAAACAATCGTGTCATCGGCAACGTGAAACAGATCGCCCCGCGGAGCGTAGAGGGCATCAATGAATGGCCGCGGCCGCAGCTCCTTGTCGAGTTCTTTGGACACCGAGCCGACGCGGCTTCTGAACTCTACCTCGCTGAGGCGACCAAGCTCGCGGGCAATACTCAGAGCTGTCCTTTGCCCTTTCAGTTGTGCTGACTTGGCTCCATGGACAAAGGCACCATCCCCAGCCACGAAGACGGAAGGTAAGTTCGTGCGACCGTCCGCGGCAACATCGGCATGCCAGTACCGCTGTACCGGGTTCCACCGGTGTGCACACCCCGCCTGGCGCAACAGCGCCGTCTCTGGAATCACCCCTTCGTGCACCAGCAGCGTCGCGACGTCAAAACAGAGGTCCTGGGTGCCACTGGTTGCTCTCACCTTTCCTAGGCGCTCCCCCCCCTCGGCGCGCAAATTCTTCACATCACGGTAGATGGGCGTCTTGTTCTCCTTGGCAGCTCGTTTCACAGCAGCCATCATGCCCAGGCCTTTCATCATGTAGCCAAGACGTCCAAGGGCACCGGGCAAATGTCGAGCGGCAGAGGCAGCGCCTTTGCGGGTTGACGTGTCCAGAATCGCGGCAATAGGCGCTCCCATGACGAATAGGTGCTCGGCAACCAGCCACAAGAGCGGCCCACTGCCAGCGAGAACCACCGGGTCCGAAGGGATGAGCCCCGATACTTTGTACAGATTGGACATGCCACCGCAGGTCATAACGCCGGGCAGCGTCCAGCCGGGGAATGGCACCGGACGCTCCATGGCACCGGTGCTGAGCACCAAATACGCTGCGTGCAATTTGCGCGACTTACCGTTCTGCGAAAGGCACACGTTCCCTGTTGCTTCCGCCTGCCACACGTGGGCGCGTGGTAGGTAATCCGGGGCCGCAGCCAAAAATGCCTCGACCAGCTCTCGGCCGATCGTATAGTCCAAGCCAAGAACCTTGCGCTGTTGTGCCGACAGGTGGGTGACATTGCGGTAGATGTTGCCACCAGGCTCGCCCTGCTCGTCTACCACCGCGACACTCACACCGAGACCGACGAGCTCGGTGCTGCAGGCGAGGCCCGCCGGGCCGGCACCCACAACGATGACGTCGTGTTTGGGCTTAGTCTCAACCATCGGCCTGCTCATACTGCCGCCGCACCCGCATGCCCTCACGCACAGGTTCCAAGCATGCTTGGCGATCTTTCACGCCATCAATCTCCACCAAGCATTCGAAACAGACCCCCATCAAACAGTGCGGTCCGCGCCTTTCGCCATCCGCTGTCGAAAGGCAGAAGTGGCCATCATCGTGTCCCAGTAGCGCGGCCGCCACAGTCGTACCCGCTGGGACGTGGATCGGCAGGCCATCGAGAACCACCGTGACCCTTTCGATATCCGCGGATGAGTCCTTTTGGGCAAAGCGGCTCGGGTGCGGTTTCATGCGGACGGGTGTTCCCACATCACAATGTTCTGTCCCAAATTCATCTCCTCAGCACGCCGAAACATGCACATGCCCCACGCCAGGTCCTGCAGAATCATCCCATTGGAAAGAAAATACTTCCGCTTGCTGGAATTCCTGTCGACCATGGCATTGCCCGCCACAATCTGGCCGAGATCCCGAATGGTATCTTCGGCGATTTGCCCATCGGCGACCATCTCGTGCAAACGAGCGTGAGGAATCATGCGCTCACCGGGCTTCATGAGATGGCCCTCAATGTTGTAGGTCTTTTGCATCTCCCAGCAATCGGGCACGATATGCGACGAAAGCAGGTATGCGTCCTCGACTCTCGCACGGCCTGGCAGCGCCAGAAGAGACCCCTCCTTGAGCCACGCATTCTCAATGAGCGGCGTCCCCTCCCCGGAGACCGCAGACGTGACGATGTCCATCCCTTTCACCGCCGAGGCCATGTCATGCACCACCGATACTTCGATATCACTACCAGCCTTCACCGCGTCCGCAAGCTTGCGGGAGGCTTCCTCACGGATATCGAAGACCACGACCTTCTTGATGGACGGCACCGTGCGCAATATCGCCTTGACGCAGATCGAGTTGATCGGCCCTGCCGCGACCACGCCGAGGGTCTCACTGTCTTCGCACGCGAGATACCGCGCCGCCAAACCAACCACCGCGCCGGTGCGCACCGAGCTCAGGGTATTGCCGGCCATGATCGCGAGCGGACGAGCCGTCTCGGGATCGTTGAGAGTCATCATCAAGACAGACCGTGGCAGGCCATGTTTGGCAGGGTTGTGGACGTTTGATCCGTACCACTTGTTGCCGCAAACGTTGAATCGACCGCCGAGATAACCCGACAGGGACATGAACCGTTGGTCCGGTCCACCCTTGGGCATCCCTTCAAATTTGGGCTCGAGGGGAAACCAGACGCGAAGGCCATGGGAGTTGCGCGTCGAGCCGCCCATGACGTAGTCGCCCTGCCCCAGCAAGTCGAACACCTCCTGCATCACCTCGATGCAACCGTCCATATTGGCGACGCCAGCTTTGAACATGTCCTCATGGGAAAGAAACCGAAATGCCATTGGTGCAGCGGACATCACAACCTCTCAGTACCCAGGGTTCTAACGGCCTATTACAAACCAGCTCGCTAACTCAATGCCGTGTTGTCAGCAACTGGAAAAGCAAGAACATGATCATCTGCCCTTCAATGATTGTTGACTCCCCGTGCCACCTGACTTACCTCAATAATGGAACCGAAGGAGCAACCCATGGCACTGACCGCCAAACTACAAGAAGCCCTGAACGAGCAGCTCAAATACGAATTTGAGTCTGCCTACATCTACCTGGCAATGGCCACCTACCTCGACTCCCGCGACCTCGAGGGTGCCACACATTGGATGCGCTTGCAGGCCCGCGAGGAGATCACCCACGCGGCCAAGTTCCACACCTACTTGTCAGACCGCGATGCCAACATCGTGCTGCAAGCAATCCCGGCACCGCCAGCAAAATGGGACTCAATTGTAGCTACATTTGCAGCAGCTCTGGCGCACGAGCAGAAGATGACAGAGCGACTCAACAAGCTCATGGATCTCGCCCAGAGTGAGAAGGACCACGCAACGGTGAGCCTGCTCCAGTGGTTTGTCGATGAGCAAGTCGAGGAAGAAGCGACGATCAAGACGGTCATCGCCAGGCTTAAGCTGGTGGGAGAAGACTCGAGCGGGCTTTTCATGATTGACCGCGACCTCAGCACCCGCGTGATTCCGCCCCAAATCGGTGCGGGGACAACGTTCGCCTGACCCGATGATCCCCGGCAGAACACCGAACCGAGAGTAAATCATTCGGTTGCCACACAGGGGACAAAACGAGTAAGTGTGCGTAGAAATCGTCCGCCGACAACCACTTCGGTTGCCGCCGAGAGACACAAACGAGCAAGACCTTCCCCATGACTGACAGCCGTAACTTCGAAGATCCGACCGCAGACAAACTCGAGACCCAAAGCGGTGACCCTGCTCGGAGCAACAATTCGGACGCCCCTGAGGTTGAGACTGAAGACTTCGCGTCGATGTTGGAATCCTACGGAGCCATCGAATCCCTGCGCGTCCAGGTCGGTGACAAGGTCGGAGGCAAGATCATTCACGCCACCGCTGACACTTTCTTCGTGCAGATCAGTCCCACCCAGGAAGCGTTCATCCTCAAAAGCGAGCTCGTCGATGCACACGACAAGCTCTCCCTTGGCCTCGGAGACGAGATCGAAGGGTTCATCTACACCAAACGGGGCGGCATCGAGTTGCGACGCAAGATCGGCGGCGACAGCATCGATATCGTGATGTTGGAGCAGGCGAAGAACAAGCAGATCCCCATCGAAGGTACGGTCACCGGCACCAACAAGGGCGGCCTAGAGGTCGCCATTGGTGGCACCCGGGGATTCTGCCCAATCAGCCAAGCCGATATCAACTTCGTCGAAGATGCCCAGGCCATGGTGGGCCAGACTTATGAGTTTTTGATCGCGGAGGTGAAAGAGAACGGTCGCAATGTCGTTCTCAACCGCAAGGCACTGCTCCAAGCAGCGCGTAAGGAAAAAGCGAGCACTTTGCTGGCTGAGCTCGAGGTCGGGCAACGCCGCAAGGTGCGGGTAACACGCCTCGCCAAGTTCGGTGCTTTCGCAGACCTGGGTGGGATCGATGGCCTCATCCCGATCTCCGAGCTCTCCTACGGAAATGTCCAATCAACCGAGGATGCGGTCAAAGAAGGTGATGACCTCGAGGTCGAGATCATGCGCATCGAAGAGGATCCCAAACGTCCGGGGCAACCCCGCATTGGTTTGTCACTGAAAGCCGTGTTGCCCGACCCCTTTATCGCCCATGCGGACAAATTGCACGAAGGCAGCAGTTTCGAAGGCAAGGTTGTTCGAGTGCAAAAGTTTGGTGCGTTTGTTGAGCTCTTCGACGGCGTTCAAGGTCTTATTCACATCAGTGAAATGAGTGACCGTCGCATCCGCCATCCCCGCGATGTCGTCACTGAAGGTGACACTGTGTCCGTGCGGGTGGTGTCCTTCGATCCAGAACAACGCAGAGTCGGTCTGTCCATGCGTGAGACCCCAAAGGACGTTGACACTTCCAGCATCAGAATCGGTGCCCGTGTCAAGGGAACGGTTGAGCGCATCGAATCCTACGGCCTTTTTGTTTCCCTCGCCGACGGCGGCAAGGCGCTGTTGCCAGCCGCCGAGACAGGCACGACACGGGGCACCGATCTCCTCAGAGAGTTTCCCATCGGCACGGAGCTTGAGCTTTCGGTCATCGCTATCGACGAGCAGGGGCGCATCAAAGTATCAAAGACCGCTCGCGACCAGGAGGAGGAACGCTCGGTCGCCGAGGCCTACAATCGTTCGCAGTCCGGCAACGGCAAAGGATTCGGCACCTTGGGTGATTTGCTAAAGATCAAGCGAAACAAATAGATTCCGGAGGCGGGTGTGACGAGATCCACACCAGATGAATCGCCTGCGGTCGTTACCTCGCGATAGTCGACATTGATGGCAACACCAACAATGGAGAGCATAACGGCGCCCAAGCGGGCAGCCTCGTCGTCGAATAGTTGGCGTCAGTGCTCTTCGTCAATGCCTTCGTTTCGGCATGCTCGGCTTGTCGGAGCCAGCGATCGGCAACTCGACCTCCGCCTCCAGCACCAACGGCCGGCCGAGTCCCACACCGGGCAGCGCCAATTCAGAGAAGACCTGCAACAGACACGACTCGGTGCGCCGGCCAATACCTACGGGCGCTGACACAACACGCGCAGCGAGGACCCTGCCAGCGGAGACCGTCAGGGCCACCTTGAAACCACGATCGGCCTTGGGATGAATGGGGACGAGCTCCACGGCTTCGAGACAGCCCCAAAACGCGAGCTCCCGGCCATGCAGCTCGGCGGCCAGGACATCGATGGCAGCTGACACCCGAGCGCTGTCGTACTCCCGTTGGATTGACTCCCGCTCTTGAACACTGTCGACGTAGAGGATACCGGTGAACAATGCTGCCACCGTCGCGAGCGCCGCGACCCACTGAGACACCGTCTGTGGCACAAATCGGCGAACCACATGCGGCGACGGCGATGGGACCCACGAGCGGTGGGTGGGGCAATGACGCAATGCCTCAGCCATTTCGTTGCCGTCGTGAAATCGTTTGTGGGGATCCGGATCGAGAGCGCGCCGCACCAGGGCGTCCAGTTGTCGCGGCACTTCGGGATTGAACGCCTGTGGGCCGACGGGGACAGGTTGATTGGCGCAAGCCAAGCGGTCCACCAGAGTAACCGCCTCGAAAGGCGTACGTTGCGCCAACATCTCAAACAGAGTTGCCGCCAGCGCATAGGTGTCAGTCCAGGGGCCTACCTCACTGTGTTCGCCCCGCAATTGTTCTGGTGCGGCGTACGAGTGAGAACCAATGAACACGCCCGTGCGGGTCATGCGGTCGTTGGCGTCGTCGACGGGCACAGCGATGCCAAAATCAATGAGCTTGGTGAATCCATCGAGGGTCACCATCACGTTCGATGGTTTGACGTCGCGGTGCACGACGCCGCGCTCGTGAGCGTGGCCAAGTGCTTCGGCCATCTGCACCGCGAGGGCGATGGTGGTAGTAACCGGACTGTGCGAGGAGGGTTGAGCACGGCGCGGTGCCCCCTCCGCAACCTG
>Ga0208968_1001772_pt1 | contig 11348 bp, 5 predicted proteins | sample RifOxyA3_FD_184031 | JGI IMG/M metagenome (GOLD analysis project Ga0208968, IMG submission 184031) | Groundwater microbial communities from Rifle, Colorado - Rifle Oxygen_injection A3 (SPAdes) | ecosystem: Environmental > Aquatic > Deep subsurface > Groundwater | place: Rifle, Colorado, United...
CTTGATTTATAATATTCTTGATTTAAAGTCGTTTTATTGAATATTTCAGGTACAGGAGTTTCTGACGGATCGGAAGAATTTGGCTTATAAAAAGTCCATGGCTTGTTAAAGTCCTTAGAATCATTTGAATGAAGAGCGGCTGAAGCAAAACCACCTAAAGCCAATCCATTCAGTTTAGGGATTCTGTAAGTGAAATTACCAATTATCGTTTGATTCGATACATCATCTTTGGCATATCCCTTGGCTCTTTGCATTGCAATTGGATTTTTATTCCATCTGGCAGCAGCAGGATACCTCGGATCATCATTAACATATCTTTCCAGCAATGGAGATGTAAGCATTGCATTTGTTATTATATCCCTTCTTTGAATATTATTGACCACATCTTGCTGTCTTAATGCAAAGTCCAATCCAATATCCAGATTATCAATAAAATTAAAATCTAAGTTACTCCTTAAATTGTATTGTTTGTTTTCTCCCACTTCATCTCCTTCGAATATGGTTCCCTGGCTTAAGTATCTGCCAGACACAAAATATTTTATTTTATCCGAACCTCCACTTACTGATATATTATGATTTGTTTGAGAAAACCAATTTTTAAATGCTGCATTCTGCCATTCATATGTTGGTGTCACCCCATTTTTAATGTTATCAATACTACTCGCAGAAAATATAGGAGTATAATTTGGATTCCAGGCAGCATCACTCCAAGTAAGTCGATTGACATATGTAGCATACTCCAGCCCATTGCTCACTTTTTGTAAACTGGTTGGAGAATTGAAACCTACATTTCCGGAATAGTTAAATACCGGAGCTCCTGTTTCTTTACCTCTTTTAGTGGTGACCAGAACAACACCATTAGCGGCTTGCGCACCATAAATCGCTGCAGAAGCATCTTTAAGGATAGATACACTTTCAATTTCATTTGGATTTAATCTATCCAATCCATCAGCATTTGCTATTCCGTCAATAACAATCAATGCTTTATTATCACCAAAAGTACTTGCCCCACGAATCATAATTGAAGTACTTTCTCTTCCTGGTTCAGCAGATGATTGAGATACAAGAAGCCCAGCCAAACGACCGGTTAGAGAATTTGTAAGTGTTGAAATAGGAGCTATGGTTAATCTTTCTCCACCAATTTGGGCTACTGCTCCTGATACTTCTTTTTTCCGTTGCGTTCCGTAACCAATAGCAACAACTTCATCAATACCAATGGCATCTTCAGCAAGGGTTACATTAATTGTTGGGTTATTTTCAACTGCAATTTCCTGCCCCTTCATCCCCACAAACGAAAACTGCACAATTGCATTATCAGGAACATTTGAAAGTGAATAATTCCCGTTGGTATCAGTAATGGTTCCGTTGGTAGTGCCTTTTACTACTACTGAAACGCCAGGCAATGAAGCTCCTGAAGAGTCGGTCACTTTTCCGGAAACGGATTTTTGCTGCTGCGAGCTCATCTCACTTTTTGCGGCACCCTTGGTGCTGATTACGATGTCTTTGTCGAGAACATGGTAAGTTAATCCTGTACCTGTAAGTACTTTGTTAAGGATTACTTCAATGGCTTCGTTCTTAGTCTCGATAGAAACACGTGTGTCAGCAGGAATTTGTTCGTTTTTGTAGAAAAAATCGAACTCCGATTGTTCCTGAAGAACTTTAAATACCTGTTGTAAGGTTACATTTTCAACCCTGATGTTCAGCTTTGTTTTTTGGGAATAAACCGAAGCCGAAACATGAATGAGTGAAACAAAAAATAGCAATACAATTAGTCGCATGGTCATCCAAATTTTGCGGACTTTTTCCCGGTCAAGGGAAATGCCCCCGATTAATTTTTTTTTCATAAATTTGCTTTGCTTTAATTGAAGTTTTAATTTATTAAGACTCAACATTGGAACGGAGGATGGTGGTACATTCTCCGTTTTTTGTTTTTTTATTCTTCTTGTGTTTACCTCCTTTTTTTAATTGTTGGATATTGGTTATTGAAAATTCGATATTGGATATTTATTTTTATTCTTTTTCTTGTTCTCTGTTTCTATTCCGTCCAAAAGAACTCTATATTTTCAGTCAACTTTAATACTTGGACGGTAAAAACTTTGATGTTCTCTTTCTACAACTATTCTGCAACGCTGTTGCTTTAGAATCCTGCATTTATTCCTGAACACTGTGACTGATCACTGCGACTGAACACTGAGACTGAACACTTTTACTCCTTCGTGATCCTTATTTTATCAGCCTTAATTTCGTAACTGATGGGGAATGTGAGATTAAGCAATTCAAGAAAATGTCTGGCGTCCTTGTTCCGTTTAATTACTCCTGAAAAGTGCATTCCTTTGAAGATCATTTCATCATAGGCAATTTCAACATCGTACCAACGTTCGACCACTTTAAATACCTCCAATAAATCTTCGTTTTGGAACTCATACCGGCCATCTTTCCACGAACTGAAAGTTTCCGGATTTACTTTACTGATAACCAGTTGTTTTTCAGTTTTATTGAAAAGGCTTTGCTCTCCCGGTTTAAGCAACGTGGTTTGGCTGCAGGTGTGTAATTGGATTTGTCCGGTTTCGAGCGTAGTTTCAATTTCGTTCGAATTATCGTAAGCCCGAACATTGAAGGAAGTTCCGAGTACTTCAATCTGCTGGCCGCTCACTTCAACACGGAATGGGCGTTTCGCATCTTTGGCAACCTCAAAGAAGGCTTCACCATTCAACTTTACAACACGTTCGTTGGTTGCAAAAACGGAAGGTGTAATCAGTTTGGTTTCCGAATTGATCCAGATCCGGGTTCCATCGGCCAGAAAAACCTGGTTAACCTGGCCTTTGGGAACAAAAATTTCCTGCATGGTTACTTCTGCAGTTTGTTTGCTGCCAAATGAAATAAACCGGCTTCCCCAACCCAGGCCGAAAGTAACCAGCAGGATTGCTGCTATTTGAATAATTTGTTTCAAACTGATTGTTGCCTGTTTTGGTTCTATGCGTTTTTTTAGCAATCCCAGTTCAGAACTTACTTCGTATTTTTTCAGGTTCGAATGAAAACTAAAAGTATCCCAGATGTCTTTTTCAGCAAACAGCCTTTTTTTGTTTTCCGGCGATTGAAGCATCCATTGGTGCAGTTGCTGGTTTTCTTCTTCCGAAGTTTTTCCCTGAAGGTATTTTTGTATGATTGATTCGATTTCGGGCATGATTTTTTTGCTTTTACTACTCTATGATCGGAAGACATGGAAAAACCCTACCCTTTGTGTAAAAAAAAATAACACAGATTACACGGATGAACACAGATTGGTAGAAAATGTGAAAATGTGAAAATGTGGAAAAGAAGGGGGAAGGAGTGATCAGTCGCAGTGGTCAGGTTTCAGAAACGATTTGGAAGTGGAACCCGGGTGCCGCGATTTCTAATCGCGGTTTGTTTAATAGAAAACGCAATAAAAATTTGCGATATCTTTTATTATTTCATGCAAATTGCCTGAAGTTGATTATTAAAGAATATCAGCAATGTTACTATTCTGAAAAAATCAAGTACAGTTGAAAAATATTCAATAAAATTCAATCATACTTTTAAAAATAAGGAAATTGTTTTTGATAGAATCAGAACATACAATGTTTGGGATGGGCAACTATACAAAGCAGGATATGAACGGAGGGAATATCTGAATACAATTACTCATTTCGCTCGATGATTTTAAATTTTCGGATTATGAAGGTATAAAGCATATCCGACCTTGGGAGTTGATTTAATTTTCAAACAGATGCCCCGATAAAAACAGCAGCAACGGTAAATAATCTTTCATCTCTGTCCGGATGGTGGCCAGCGCTTTGGTGATTTGTTTTTCGACCGCCTTTATCGAAATATCCAGTTCTGCTGCAATTTCCTTGTTCTTTTTGTTCTCGAATCGACTCATGGTAAAAACCTGCCTGCAGCGATCGGGTAAATTGCCCAACACTTCGTTCAACTTATTTTCCAGTTCCTGCTCCAACAGGCTGGTTTTTTCTTCCATGTAAAACCGAAGCTCTTCTTCCTGAAGTTTTAGTTTGGCCGATTCGAAGTATTTGTTCCTGACTTTCTGTTTTTCGAGTTGCTGAAGACAACTGTTCCGAACCATTGTAAATAGAAGTGCGTTGAGCGATTGGCGGATCGTGATGGTTTGATCGGACCATAATTTAGCGAATACATCCTGTACGATGTCTCGGGCGGCTTCATCGTCAACAAATTTGGCGGCATAATAAAACAAAGGTTTGGAATACTGCCTGAAAAGATCATCAAACAATTCAGGATTCCTTGTGGTGGTAAACAGTCCTTTGTTTCCGATTTGAACCATCTGTGAATGGGGGTTTTCTATAAGTCGGCTAAAGTAGAAAATAAGAAAATGGTTTCAAAGTGCCGGTTTTTTTTGAGGAAAGCAGTTATTAAAACTTCAGAGAAAATATCCCAGAGGGATTAAATATTTATAGAAAACGGATTATTTGTGCAAAAATTGGACCCCGGCAGGGGTCCAACAACTATCTAATCATCATTTTCTATAAATATGTGACCTCTCTGAGGTCATCCAAATCTTCTTGATTTTTTCAGTATATCCTATTTAATTCAGCGTAAATGCCGCTTCGAGTGTATTCACCGAATTGGTTCCGACAAACACTTTGAAATCGCCGGGTTCGCTCACGAATTCAAGGTTTCCGTTATAGAAACGCAGGTCTTTTTCAGTCAGGGTAAACTCAACAGTTCGGGATTCTCCCTTTTTTAGGAATATTTTCTGAAAACCTTTTAGTTCTTTCACTGGACGGGTAACCGTTCCGACCAAATCGCGCAAATACAACTGAACCACTTCAGCACCGTCGTAATTTCCGGCGTTGGTCAGTTCAACCGAAACAGTCAGTTTTCCATCGGAAGCCAGATTTGAATCCGACAATTTCAGGTTTTTGTAATCGAAAGTGGTGTAGCTCAATCCAAATCCAAACGGAAACAATGGTTCGTTCGGAACATCGAGGTAATTGGAGCGAAACTTTGAAAACCATTTGCCATCATCCAATGGACGTCCCGTATTTTTATGATTGTAATAAATCGGAACCTGACCTACATTCTGCGGAAAGGTGGCGGTAAGTTTTCCCGACGGATTGACCTTGCCCAACAATACGTCGGCAATGGCATTTCCTGCTTCGGTACCGGCAAACCAAACATTCAGGATGGCCTGAACATGTGCCTTTTCCCAACTGATGGTCAATGGCCGTCCTGTAAACAGCACCAGCACCACCGGTTTACCGGTTGCCAGCAGCGCTTCCAGCAATTCTTTCTGGTTCTCCGGAAGGTTAATGTCGGAGCGACTTGAAGCTTCGCCGCTCATCTCAGCCGATTCGCCCAACGCCGCAACCACAATATCCGATTTCCGGGCAGTGGCAACCGCTTCGGCAATCATTTCTTTCTGTGAGCGTTTGTCCCATTTTGTTGGTTTTCCGAAAATACTAATCCGGGAATCGAACAACGAATCGCCTACAACGTTTGTTCCCATTGCATATAGCACGTTTGCTTCGCTGCCAAGTGCATTTTTCAGGCCATCGCGTAACGACACCGATTTTGAAAAATCACCTGCCACGCTCCAGGTTCCCGGCATGTTTTCGCGGTTATCGGCCAGCGGGCCAATCAGCGCAATCTTTTGTTTATCCTGAAGTGGAAGTAGCTGACCCTCATTTTTCAGCAATACGAATGTTTGTGAAGCTATTTCGCGGGCAACCTGACGGTTTTCAGGAGTGAAAATCTCGGTTTTGGCGCGGTTCTCATCGCAATAACGGTAAGGATCTTCAAAAAGTCCCAACTTGTATTTGGCTTCCAGAACACGTCGGCAAGCCTTGTCAATTTCCTGCTGAGTTACTTTTCCTTCGTCAAGCGATTGTTTCAGTGTGGTTAGCAAACCATCGGCCACCATGTCCATGTCGATGCCGGCACGAAGGGCAAGTGCCGATACTTCCTGCAAGTTGCCCATTCCGTGAGCAGTCATTTCTGAAATGCCGGTATAATCGGTCACCACAAATCCATTGAATTTCCATTCCCCGCGCAACAGATCGGTCAGTAACCATTTGTTACCTGTGGCCGGAATTCCGTCGATTTCGTTAAACGATGCCATAACACTGCCGGCTCCGGCATCAACGGCTGCATGGTAGGGAGGCAAATATTCGTTGTACATGCGGATGCGGCTCATGTCGGTGGTATTGTAATCGCGGCCTGCTTCGGGTGCGCCATACAATGCAAAATGCTTGACACAGGCCATGATGGTATTGTTTTTCCGAAGATCGTCGCCCTGATAACCTTTCACCATTGCCCGGGCAATTTGCGAACCCAAGTATGGATCTTCACCCGAACCTTCGGAAACACGGCCCCATCGCGGATCGCGCGAAATATCAACCATCGGCGAAAATGTCCAGCAAATTCCGTCGGCGCTGGCTTCCTGTGCTGCAACGCGGGCGCTCCTTTCAATCAGTTCCATATCCCAACTGCACGACATCCCCAGGGGAATCGGAAACAAGGTCTGGTAGCCATGAATAACGTCCATTCCGAAGATCAATGGAATTTTCAGGCGGCTTTGCTCCACAGCAATTTGCTGAGCGGCACGGATTCTTTCAACTGATTTGATGTTGAAAAGCCCACCGACTTTGCCTTCTTTAATTTTATCGGCAGTGTTGTTATTGCTGCCTGCACCGGTAATAATGTCACCCGAAGCAGGAAGATTTAACTGCCCCAGTTTTTCTTCGAGGGTCATTTCGCTCATCAGGTCGTCGATAAATACGTTCATCTTCTGATCTTCATCGGAAGCGTTTTTCTTTGCACACGACATCAGAAGTGTTGCGGACAATATTGCTAAACTCATTAGTCGGTTGGAGGTTTTCATCATTTTGTTGCTTTTGTGTTTTTATAATGGTCTTGTTTTATTTTACTATCGGTATTTTCAGAAAAAGAAAACCCAAGTATAGTTAATCCATTTTGAATATTTTCATCCTGCATAAAAAGATTCCAGAGCAATTGTGAGCGGTAGTTTTCAATCATCACCACGATTGGTCCCTGATCTATTGCCAGATACTGTTTTGGAAACCAGTTTTCAGTTTCGCTGAAAGCATCGTAAAATCCATACGTACCCCAAAGTTTATCGCCCAGTTTTTCGTAGAAATATCGGGCAGCACGCATACTTTCTTCCGGAGAATAAGGGAAAGAAGATAATGCTGCCGTGGGTGAAATGACTCCCAAATCGTTGGAAGGCATGTGCGCGTTGTATCCGTTTACCGAATAGCTGGCGGTCAGTCCCCAGCAATCGGCTCCGTAACCTTTGAAGCCTTTCGGGTTTTCAAGGCAATACTGATAATCGATCATTACGTGGTTGCGGGTTTCGTCCCAGTAATTCGCATACTGATCTTTCAGGTTGCGGGGATCGAGTCCCAGATACGAATAATGTGACCAGAAAAGCGGTCCGCCGAATTCCTCTGCACCGTTGTGTTTCAACTTCAGGGTAAATCCGTATTTAGTTGTTTCGCCGTTGATACCGCCACCGCGTGCCCAGCTTTGGTGGTAAGCTTCGGGCGACAGGGGATAGGTGGACGAACTTGCTCCCAGCACGTAAGCAATTAAACATTCGTTGTAGCCTTCGATGGCAAAATTCATTTCCCAGTTGTATGTTGGCGACCAGTGCCAGTACAAAGCCGGTTTGCCGTTTTGGTACCAGCTCCATTCCACTTCATTGCAAAGTTTCGCCAGTTTCTCCGATAGTGCTTTTTCTTCCGGAATTTCAGGGTTCATGTAATTTTTTGCGCAAATCAGGCCCTGAACCAGAAAGGCAGTTTCAACGATGTCGCCACCATTGTCTTTTTGTCCGAATGGCTTGACTTTGCCGGTTTCGCCAAACATCCAGTGTGGCCATGCTCCATGAAAGCGATCGGCTTTTTTCAGAAAACCCGCAATTTTGGTCAGGCGTTCAACACCGGCTTCGCGGGTAATAAATCCACGGTCGATGGCAACAATAATCGCCATTACACCAAATCCGGAACCTCCTGAAGTGACCACGCTTTGATCATTTTCAGGATAAATGCCATCGGTATGAATCCGTTCGCAGGCCATTCCCGAATTGGGTTCGGCGCCATCCCAAAAATACTGAAACGTGCGGTACTGGATGGAATCAAGCAATTGCTCGTCAGAAAGCGGAGCAGTAGCTGCGGTCTCTTTTTTATTTTTGAGGTTGCCACTTCCGCAGGAATATAAAACCATCAGGATAAAAATGAGCCAGATTGAGTATAAAGATTGTTTATTTCCCATGGGTTCAGTTATTAATCTGTCCGTTCGCTAAAGCGAACGGCAAAGGATATTGCGTTGAATGTTTTTATCGCTTGTAATTGCGTTGAAATGTTTTACTCTTCTGGAGCTTTTTATACAATCCGGAATATATAAAAACTTCAAAAAAGGATGGTTGGGCGAACCCGACCATCCTTTCTGTATAATTCAAGAAATCAGTTACCTATTGAAGCACAATTTTTGCATTGCCTTCAGTCGTGTTTACGATATATATTCCTGTTTTCAGGTTTACACCGAGTTTTCCATTAAGGGCGGCGCCTTCAGCAACTTTTCTTCCAACCAGATCGAATACGCGTACATAACCTGAGTAGTTAGAAATGATGATTTCACCGTTGGTATAATACGTTTTTAAAACTTTTTCTGCAATCGGAATATTCAATCCGGTAGATGTACTCACGAATTTAAACTCATCCAGATATAATGTATGTACCACATTGTCAGTTGCATTTTGTGCGAAGAATACATCTTTCACATCGTCTTTGGCAGTAAAAGTTGCATCGGCCGCCCAAAGGTCAGCAAGCGGAATGGTCACTTCGGTCCAGGTTTCTGCAGTTAAACCGTTGGTGAGGTAATTGGCCAATGGCAGCATACCTGTAATTCTGGGTGTCCCACTATGAGCTTCGAGATAAACCTTAGGCAACGCCGTTTTAGCCAATGCAACCGGTGAATAAACCCAAAATTTAAGCTCTTTCATGGTTGTTAAATCGAATGCCAACCAGCCGATAGAAGCGGTCATTGCTTTCCAATCACCAGTTTCCACTGATTTCCATTGCAGTTTCAACGCATTGGTTCCAGCTTTAACGGGTGTAGTAACAACTGGTAATTTGTCGCCAGGTTCAGTTGAAGCAGCATCCCAATGTTCGGTAACTACTGTGCTCGGAGCTGTTTGGTTCACCCAGCTTTGATCGTGGAAACGGTCGCTGGCACTGTTTTCGAATAATATAAGCGATGTTGGAGGCGGAGGTGGGATCACTGTCTCGTCGAAGATCACCGTAATATCGTCAATATAAGAAATAGCCGCAGGATCAATTGGGGTATAAAAGTCGGGCTGCATGCCAAGCACTTTAATGTTTTTTATTCCATTGGCAGTCAGATCGAATACCATGACTTCCCATACGTCGGTTTTAGAAGCCGGAGTTACTGCAGTAAACTCTTTTGTAATTGTTCCCTCGCATTTTATACGCAATTGGGAAGTCGCATTTCTCCGCAGGAATTTAACCTCAATCCGGTGGTATCCTGAAGGAACTTCATTTTTCAATGTAGCATAAAATCCTGCCCAATCTTTGTTGTTCGCTCCGTCATCGTAGCGTTTCCATTCCCAAACTTTGTTGCTTGTATTAATGCCTGTTTTAAAAGGATTATCCACTACAGCATAGTCAAAGTGAGAAGGTGGATTTCCTTTCACCTCAGTGGTGAAATTTACCTCTCCATTTTCAAAGTCATCCAAAACAATGTTGGAATTATTGAACTTGAAATCGTCCATATAGAGGATATGTTCTACATTATCAGCTGTGTTTTGTTCGAAGAAGATACCTTTTACCACATTTTTTGCTGTAAATGTTGCATCGGCAGCCCATAGATCGGCAAGCGGAATAACGACTTCGGTCCATGTATTGGCAGCTAAATCAGCAGTTATGTAACTTTCCATCAGTAGTTTTCCTGTTTTGTTGGGAGTTCCGCTGTGTGTTTCAAAATAAAACTTTGGTAATGCTGATTTCGCTAATGCAACAGGCGAGTTAATCCAAAATTTGAGTTCTTTCATTTTAGTCAAGTCGAATGATGTCCAGCCGACAGCAGCTACCATTGCCATCCAGGCACCACCTGTAGCTGATTTCCATTGAAGTTTTAGTGCATTGGCTCCTGATTTAACAGGCGTGGTAACACATGGCATTTTATCACCAGGTTCTGTGGAAGCAGCATCCCAATGTACTGCAACAACTGTACTTGGCGCTGTTTTGTTTACCCAGCTTTGATCGTGAAAACGGTCGCTTGCACTATTGCTGAATAAAGTAAGCGAACTAACGGTAGGCAAAACAATCGCTTCATAAATTACTTTAATTTCATCAATGTAAACGATGGCATTGACATCAATGGGTTCATAATTGTCGGGGAACAAAGACAATACGTTAATGTTCTTGATTCCATTCGCAGTAAGGTCGAATACCATCGTTTCCCATTCGTTGGTTTTTGATGCCGGAGTTACAGGATTAAATTCTTTGGTAACTGTTCCTTCAATTTTCATCCTTAATTGCGACGTTGCATTTTTACGTAAATATTTTACCTCAATGCGTGTGTATCCTTCAGGAACTGCGGTTTTTAAAATTGCCCAAAAACCTGCCCATGGCTGATTGTTAGTGCCTGAAACGCGTTTCCATTCCCAAACTTTATTGCTGAGGTTGATACCTGCTTTAACCGGATTGTCAACTACCATAGCGTTAAAGTTCGCTTCAGGATTGTAATGCACCTCTGTGGTAAAACCTACCACGCCACTTTCGAAGTCGTCCAATACTATGTTATCCAATGCAAATAAATTGGTCATTGATAACAGTACAATAAAAAAAGTAGAAATCATTGTTTTCATAGTCTTGTGTATTAAAGTGTTAATAAAATAAATCTATCTTAATCGTGTTAAAATTGTATATTCTTTGTTGTCGGGGGCAATCATTTTGATGGTATGTTGCTTCCCGTATAAAATTTCCTGACCATCAAATTCAAAAACGTTTTCGCCTGCATTTCCGGTAACTGTTTTTTCGAGCACTACCTTGTTCTGGGCTTTATTGGTGACAGTGAATTTTGTGCTGCCGCCACTTTCCAGATAGTATCCGAGTTCAAAAAGTTTTCGGTCCGGATGCCGCATCATGTCGTATTCACTGGTCAACGTGTTTGCCACTGCAAGGTGAAATCCCTGTTTGTAAGCTGGTTTGTCTTTCACACCTGCACGGTTCAGCCCCAGTTTTACCTGTTCGTTTTTCATCATCAGGTTCCAAATTAATCCAGAGCGGTAGTTTTCCATCATCACCACA
>Ga0208968_1001776_pt1 | contig 11337 bp, 8 predicted proteins | sample RifOxyA3_FD_184031 | JGI IMG/M metagenome (GOLD analysis project Ga0208968, IMG submission 184031) | Groundwater microbial communities from Rifle, Colorado - Rifle Oxygen_injection A3 (SPAdes) | ecosystem: Environmental > Aquatic > Deep subsurface > Groundwater | place: Rifle, Colorado, United...
TTTGCACTATCGCCAGCGGAAAAACTACCATCCGGAGTGGTGTGCCACTGGTTACCACCTACTCTCGGGTACGGTCTTGACATTAACTCTTGTACTGCAGGGTCATATGAAGCTGCTTCAGCTTTATTATTTGGCATAAATAAGCCAGGTACACCCTGTAATAACATAAGAGTTGTGCCAAGCATTGCCATTGTCTTTTTGAGATTCAGCATACTTTTTCATACTCCATAGTTAATAAAAATTAGTTAATAAAACTTGTTTTTCCCACGCATAGGAGATTTTCTCTGGTGTGACTAAATTAAACTGAAAAATATAAATTTCTTATATATGTTGTTTTTTAGCCCCCTTCCCTTACCTTTTAATTTTCAACCTTACTAAAACATTGCACATTTATTTTTATATTTGTAATTTTAAAAATAGAAAACTAAGGCTGTAACAAAAGCTATTTGAGGGATTTAAGATATTTCTGGGAAAGTACGAGTTTAACAAAACTTTACAATTTGGAATGGTAATGTTTTATTGATACTTTTACCAGAATTTTGTATTTAGGAAGTGTTTTTCTGTTTTGTTTTCATTAAAAAAATCCTGATTAAATCAGGATTTTTTTAATGAAATAGTTGTTGCCTTATGAAATTGGTATCATTGGTTCTGGCTCTGGATCTTGTCCTGGAATAAAGTCACCAGAAGTATTGTATTGTGATGTGGTGTTATTATTGTAGTCATAGTAAACATCACTTGAAGTATTACTATTTTGATTAGAATAGTTATAGTTGTAATTATTTGGATTTGCATATTTGTTAAGCACTTGTGTGCCCAGATTATACAGAGTATTTTTAATTACATCTTTCATGACATCTTGTACAAATGCAACTTGTGTAGGATTTTCCTGAGTTGCATTTTCTGAATAATCACTTGTTGAAGCAAATGATAAACTTGGTGCTGCAAAAGACAGCAATAAAGCCATGATTACTATTTTCTTATTCATACCCAGTCCTCACCTGTATTATCAATGTTTCTAAATTAATTCGAGTTAATTCATATTATATATTGATTGTTTTTAAAATATCAAATATTTTTTAGAAATATTTCAAAAATTTAAAGCATTAATCAGTAAAAAAGTTAATTAACCTGAATAGCTAGTTAGCTAAAAACCAGCATGAATATTGAGTAAAAATTCTCAAAAATTATAGAGAATTGCAAAAGAGGCGAAGCCTCTTTGCTACCTATGGGTGTTTGTGGGTGGGTGTTTTGAGAATTTTTTAATAAAATTAATTAGCGATTGGGGTTTATTAAAAAAGTTTTCCGTCATCTATCTGGAAAGTATAATCTGAATATTTTTCAACCATTTCATCATGTGAAGCGACGATAATTGTGGCTGAAAAGTCCTGGGAATACTTTTTTAATAAATCAAAAATTATTTTCTTGTTATTTTTATCAAGGTTTCCTGTGGGTTCATCTGCTAGAACAAGTTGGGGTTTATTTATAATAGCCCTTGCAAAAGCACCTCTTTGCTGCTCACCTGTAGATAATTCTGAAGGAAGATTATTGATTTTATCTTTTAATCCAATTGATTCACAAATTTCAAGAGCATCAAAAGCTTTATTTTTGCTTAATTGTTGCGGTAGTTTAATGTTTTCCAGCAGGTTTAATTCGGGTAGCAGAAGATGAGATTGAAAGATAAACCCAATATTCTTATTTCGAAGTTCTGCTTTTTCAGTATTAGAAAGACTTTTAACGTCATGTCCTAATATGGATAGTTCTCCTGAAAAACTGTCCATTAGTCCTAATATATTAAGTAAAGTTGTTTTACCTGATCCTGAAGGGCCTAATAATCCGATAAACGAACCTTTTTGGATTTCAAAATCAAGATTTTTCAGAATTTGATAATTTTTTATAGTTTTTGATAAATTTTTTGCTTTGATAATTGTATTATTCAAGCTCAATTTTAATTTGGTCTCCTATTTTCAGGCTTAAAGTATTTTGTGCGCTTCCGCAGTTTTGAGAAATTTCAAGAGTGTCAGAGCTTCCTGCTATAGCGAGTAATTCTCCTTTAGCTGCCTCTGTATAATTCTTGTAGATATTAATATGTAATTCCTTTAAATATAATTTAGTTGAATCAGATAAAAAACTGGCTGGAATATTTGTAATGATATTTCCAAAATGATCGATATTTACTATTTGTCCGACAATTTGACTGTTAACTTTTTGAGGAGTAATTATGCTAAGCTTCTTAACCTCATTTATATTAAGATTACTTCCAAATTCTTCGAGATCATATTTATTTTGGCTTAAATAGGCCGCTACAGGAGCAAAGATATCTCTGCCATGAAAAGTTGAGCTTATTTCATCCAGAAAAAATCTGGAATTCTCTATATTTATTATTTTTTCAATATCTTCAAATATATAACCAAGAAGTCCATTATCTGGTGCAATGAAATAATATTCAGATGTTTTAACAAGCAGTCTTTTTCTATTGCTTCCAACTCCCGGATCAACTATTGATAAAAAAATTGTACCCTTGGGATAATACTTATACGATGTTTTTAAAACCCAGCTGGCTTGTAAGATATTTTGAGGTTCAACTTTATGAGTGATATCGATAATATTAGCATCAGGATTTATGCTTAATATAACTCCTTTTAAAACGCCAACATAGTTATCAAAATCCCCAAAGTCAGTTAATAATGCTATATTTTTACTCATTTTATTTACCTGTTAAATATTATATTTATAGATGCTGGTGTTCTTTAAGTATAAGTTTTTCCAGAAATTGTGATGCAGCTTTTTCAGGATTATCTGCATTAATTATAGCTCGAACTACAGCTATTCTTAACGCTCCTGCATCAAGGACTTCATCCACGTTATCAAGATTTATTCCGCCAATTGCAAACCAGGGAATATCTGTGTTTTCTGAGGCCCATTCGACATATTCAAGTCCTACTGCCTTTCGGCCTGGTTTAGTTGGTGTTGTAAATACAGGACCTACTCCAATATAATCAGCACCTGACTGGATAGCGGACTGAGCCTGTTCGGGTGAATGTGTGGAAAGACCTACGATCGCATCTTGTCCAAGTAAGTGCCTGGCAGAATCAATATCAATATCATCTTGTCCCAGATGAACTCCATCTGCTCCTATAATATGAGCTATATCAACTCTGTCATTAATTATAAAAAGAGCCTCATATAGAGAGCATAATTCCTTAACTTTTCTTCCCAGTTCAATAAATTCCTTGGCATTTGCACATTTTTCTCTTAATTGAATAATTTGAACCCCACCTTTTAATGCTGCTGCTATTGCATCAAGAAATTCGTCTTGAGAAGAAAATTGGTTCCTGTCAGTAACAAGATACAGCTTTTTATCCTGTAATTTTCTCTTTTTTAATTTTTTGGATAATTCTTCAAACATAGTTTTCTCCAGTGTATAAGAGTCATATCTTGCATTTTCAAATAATTGTATATTTAAACCTTCAGCCTGAGCAAATTCTGCCAGAACCCTTAAGGATTGCTGAAGACGTTTGAAATTTGCTTTATAAATATCCCATATATCTACTTTTTGAGTAGGATTTTTTATATCTATGCCAACATCTTCCTGTGTATTTCTGGAATTTAGTAAGTTTTTATAGTTTTCATCAATAATATTAGCAAGTTGATGCCTTAAAAATTTTAATTTTTCACTCAAAATTTTATTATCAAGATAAAATCTTGATATTTCCTCAATAGCTCTCAAAGCCTCTGTAGCTCTATTTAAATTGGCGTCAATTATCCTATTCAAGTTATATCCTTAATATTTGCTAGAAATGTAAATGCATATCACTTGTAACTTATGTATGACTGGAAAAACGGTGACTTAAAAATCTAGCTTGCCTAAATTTATATACCTAAGTGATTATATCACACTAGAACATAGAATATAGGGAGCTAGAGAGTATATAAATCAAGATAATTAAACTATTTTATTATAAATGGGGGAAATCTGGTTGAAGCGGAATTTAAGGGATATATATCGGAATATGGAGATGATCGACCTGGTACAGAAAAGCCAGCAGGATGATCATCTTGCACTTGAAGAACTTGTTAGAAGAAATGAGAGAATCGTTTATAGCACTCTCTATCACCTTGACCCTAATAGGACTGATATACCTGATCTGGCTCAGGAAGTATTATTCAGAATGGCAAGAGCAATAAAAAATCTAAGAAATCCAAATACCTTTAAATTCTGGTTAAATCAGATTATTACAAATCTTTTTTATGATGAATTACGTAGAAAGACCAGAAGACTTGCAACTATTTCAATGGATACTCCTTATTTGGAGTCAAGTGCGGAAGAATCCTCACCTACAAGAGATATAATGGACTTAGCTAAGATGCCAGAAGAAAAGACGTTAGGTAGCGAACTTGATAAAAAAATTAAAGAAGCAATTGAAAATTTACCGGAACAGTTTAGACTAGTTATCGTCTTACGAGAACTACAAGGGCTTAGTTATGAGGAAATAGCTGAGATCACCGGAACTAATATAGGAACTGTAAAATCCAGATTAGCAAGAGCCCGAGCGAAGTTGCAAGAACAGATAAAGCCCTATCTCGAAGAAGAAAGAGGTGCATAATGGAGAATAGTGTCTCTTGTGATCATGTAAAGCTATTGGTATCAGCTTATTTTGACAACGAGCTTTCTGATGAAGAAGCTGATGTGGTGGATAACCATCTAAATAAATGTCCATTATGTGCTAAAGAACTTGAAAATATAAAGAATTTATCTGGATTATTAAAAGGTTTTTCTGATAAATTTGAATATAAAGAATCTAATCTGGCTTCAACTGTAGTTGATAGAATATGCAATATAAAAACTATAGCCTGTAATGAAGTTTTAGATGAACTTTCAGCGTATTTTGACGGAGAGCTTGATCTAAAACTTCATTATTTAGTCGAAGAACATGTGAATAGCTGTGCTAGCTGCAAAACCGAGCTTAACAAGATAGAAAAACTTAGCAGTTATATAAAATCAACTTGTAATATGGATAAAGAACTCAATTTATGGCCCGATGTTGAAGCAGATCTTAATAACGTTGATACTTGTAATGAGATGTATAGTAATTTATCTGCATTTTTAGATAGAGAACTTCCAAAAAATGAGATAGTTAAAATAAGTGAGCATCTTTTAGCGTGTAAACACTGTAGAAGAGATTATGAAAATCTGAAGACAACCCAATTTGCTGTAAAAAATTACTTTATAAAGTCTGTCACAGATAAAGATGCATCTAATAAAGATATTTATAATAACACTCTTGAAAAACTGGATAAAACTCAGCATAGAAGAGAGTTATTAACTTCAATTGTCGCAATATTTATAATGGCATTGTTGGGTTGGTTCTCCATGAATACGATAGAACCAATAATTATGAAAAAAGCATATGGTCATAACCCTAAGGTAGTTAATCCTGATCGTCCTGTTTTTGTGAAATATGCAAAAGCTGAAGATTTTTTGTTTACACAGGCATTTTCCATGCCCCAAGAAGGAGTAATATCGATTTTATATGAGAATAACTAACTCTATTGTTGCATTGGTAATTGCTATTTTCTTATTTAATTCTATGTCAGCTTTGGCAGAGGCAAAAAATGGCATTGATATCAGGTGGGAATGCTTGAATTTAACGCCCAGACAAGAACAGAAATTTGCAGAATTTGATAAAGATTGGGAAAGAATTTATTCAATAGTTCGTCCAAAATTAATTAGGGATCAGGAACGTTTAAAGCTTATACTAACTAATCCTGATGTTTCAGACATACAAATAAAAGAATTGCAGAAGCAAATCTTTATAAAACAAGAACAATTACGTTATTATGCACTTGAAAATTTCTTATCTAAACGTCATTTACTAACTCCAAAGCAACGTATAATACTTCACGAGATTTTTTGTAATAACTTCAAAATTGAACAATAAGAGTCAGTAAAAATATTAGTGGTGCTCCAACGATGACTGATAACTTTAGATCATCAGCTGCAAAGGTGACACCGTCACGTTTTTAAGTCATCAATTATTCCAGCGTGTACCCGAATTAGTACTCTTGGCACTCGATGACTTAAGTTAAGTGATATTATCACCAAAATATTTATTCGCTTAACATAATAAAATTTATATTTTTCAAGAGGTTCAAATTCAATCAGGACTTCTTTTTTGCCATTATAAAAGGTTTTTAAGTAAGGTGTATCTTTTGAAAGATATGCCTTGTTGGATCATATACTAATTTAACTTTTGTTAAATGTTTTTCAAAAACTATCAACAAAAAAATATCACGGGTTTTAAAGCTTAAAATTAAGCCATATTGAGTTAAGTAGAGAATCTTGTCGTAAGTTAGTGGTAGGAAGTAAAAATGAATAAATTAAATTTTACGGGGCAAAAGTTAGAAAAGTATGTTAGCTTTTTAGGAAAAAGAACGGATCACAATCTGGTTAATCAACTAACCCAGGACTCAGGTTCACTATTTAAACCAAAAGAAAGACAAATATTAGAGGCTATCGATAGAATTTCAGCTGATAGCTCCAATGAAAATATAGAATTTTTATTATCAGTTGCAGAAGATCTTAAATACGGGGTTAAGAAAAATTCTGCTTTAGGTAGTTTTTTAGATAGAAACTCAACTATTGCCAATAATAAAAATAAGCAAAATGTTAATTGGGAAGAAATATTAAAAACCTCAATAAAAAAAGCTCTTGATAATAATACAGCAGACAATAAATCAGCATTAGAAGATAAATTTACCAAGTTATTTCCAGAACCGGTAAAAACAGATGAAGATGCAAGCAAATTATACTGGTTATCAGCTAATCCCACTGTTCAAAAAGAGCAGGAAGCTGTAAGTTTAAGAAATAAAATATTAGACTCAAAAGAGTTTAATAAAGCACCTGTAAATATATCACAAGAAGAGGCTCAAGAATTACAAGGGCATAAAGAATCCAGTAAAAGAAATATTGATTATTTTCTTGCTTCTTCAGAGGCTTCAATTTTTGAAAAAGTTGAATGTTTAAAGCTCCTTTCACATTTAATGTCACCTGAATACAAAATAAATCCACAGCTGAAAGATAAAAAAGTTCAAATTTTATCAGAAACACTAAATGATCTTATTGTAAAAACTCCAGATGAAGATAAATTGGCAATTAAAAAAACAAATCAGAGATATCATGGAATGTGTGCGGCTATTTCTATAGTTAGAAAAGCTTTACCCCATGAACATAAATTGACTCATGTAGCAAACCTGCTTTCTGAGTTTGATGATAAGCCTACAATGGAAGTTTACGATGTTACTGATCACAAGAAAAAAATTACCGTAGAAAAGCCTAAACTTGATTTTACGGAAGCAATTCGTCAAGGATACAGGATTGCAGATGCTTCTGCGCTTAATTGGATGCATATAGCTGATTCTGCTGGTAATGGGGAATTACAAGGGCAAAAATTTATTCCGTTTGATAAAGAAAATTATGGCATGATGCAGGATAGTCATTTAGTTCTTGATATGGCTCCTGAATATAGACCTGAGCAGAATTTGTTAAGAGCAGCAATTAAAACTAAAGAAATCGTTAAAGATCTTGAAAAAGAATATAATAAAAGAGATAAGGCTGATGGTGATGATCTTGATGCCAGGCTTACTCGTACAGCTAATTTGTCTTATACGAGTGTTTTCAACACCCTTAAGGAACTATCACCACAAAGTGATGAGAGAAAAATAGCATCTTTGTCACAAAAATTGTTATATCCAAAAGAAGTTGAAGATAAAAACTTAAGAATTGATTCAAGGGAAGATGATCTTGTTAAAAAGCAAAAGCTTATATCAATAATTCATGCGGAAATTCCTGAATTACAAGAATCAAGATTAAATAGTGTAATAAACAAAATATTTAACGAGTATACAGCTTTTGAATCTGTTATTGGAGAAAGTAAAGAAAAAGCAAGAGAACATTCTCCAGAATCAAAAGCAACACATTATGAGAATTTGTTTAAACTGGCAGCATATTATCGTGTGCAAAAAGAACGAGAACTTGACATACCAGAGAAACTTGATAATTTAGCAAAAGAATTAAAGGCTCCAGCGCAAAAAGAAGTTTTGCTCAAAAAACTTGAAAATAGAGGTGACATTTTACCAAGAAAAACATTGGATAGTTTGCAAGCAAAATTTGATGAAATATTAAAGTATAGAGAACAAGAAAAACTTGCAAGAAGAGAAGGTAAAAAATTAGAAATGCCTGAACCATATACTTTCTCAGAAGGCCAAAAAGAGATTTTAAAGAAAATAGAATCAGACTATTCAAAAATCAGAAGAGAAACTGTTAGAAATTATAAAGATTTAAACCATAAATTGGCTCCACAATTAGATGAATTATATAATCGCGCAGGTAAAACTCTCGGACATTATTATGTTGGAGAGGAAGGTCGCAGTGGACTTTATACTGGACAACAAGCGCGTATTATTACACAAGCTAGCGGTACACCTCATTATGTTGAGGGAAATGTCCAAAAAAGTGCTGATCACATACAAAATGGCAAAGGTGGAAGTGTTGATAGTACTAATGTTAGCAATAAAAAATATACTGGACATGCCCAGTATCTCTATGATGTTGATTATGCAGATATTATAGACCCCAAAACAGGAAGAAAAAATAAAGAAAGAGTCTTTTATCATGACAATACCTGGGGAGAAAAAGAAAAGGATAGTTGGGATAAAGTCTGGGGTTCTAAAAACGATAAATATAGCCTATGGAAAGATCCTGCCGGAAATCTTAGAACCGATTATGGGACTAAAGGTTATGGTGGTGAGTATGGATATATATTTTCTCCTAATTACACTACAGGTGTAACGGAAAGCGACTTTATATCTGCTCTGGGAACAAATAAAGTAAAAATCCCGAATTTAAAAGGATTAGAAATCTATAAAGAAGATAAATATCCTGTATTTATGGATATGATTTTAAGAGGTGAAAATGCTGATGCTGAAGAAGAATCTAATGATCTAATGCAAGGTGTTCTTAGCAGGCAAGGTAGTAAAAATACTGTTAAAACCTTTTTTGACAGATTGAAAGATAATTATGGCAAAAAAATTCCAGAATTAGACTCAAATTTTGAAAAAGTATCAAAAATTGAGAAAGAATCTGGTGAACTTAAAACAGATATCTTAAAATTGATAAGAGGATCTGATTCTGCATATAATAAGCAATTAGAATTACCTGGAGGCATAGAATCAAGAAAAGACTTAGATAAAATTCCAAATGATCATCCGGTGAAAATTATACTTAAAAAAGCATGTATGATGGATATCATAGATCAATTTTCACCAGGAGCTTACGAATCTGTTATTAATGCCAAAACATCAGAAGAACTTGATAATATACATAATTATTTGATCGATGTTCAAAAAAATAATTTTAAAAATTTATTCAAAAATGATTCAATCAAAGCCTTGTTAGATCAAAATGTTAATTTAGTTTCTGAGTTTGAAAAAGCTCCACTTGGGAAAGCCGTAGTTAACTGGATTGATAAGAAATTTGAGCCTAAAGATGATAAGGCTTTTATGGAAGTTTACAAGAATCTTACTACGATGGATTCTAAGAAACTCGATGAGTTATTGGAAAATTCAAATGCAGAAGAGCTTGGAATTAAACTCGATGACCCTTATACCTTTGTTCAGAGAATCAGAGGCATGAATGAGGGAGCTATGGAGACTTTATCTGATATCATATTCAAGCAAACTTATTATAAAGTTCTTGATGAAATAAAACAGGATAATACTGAAAATGGTAAAGTTGATTCATCAAAACAGGCTATGTATATAATTTACAGAACTCTTTCTGTAGCACTTTCACATCTTAATAGCCTGGAAAATAAAGAGCAAATATTTAATCAATATGGTGTTAGATCTGCTATACCTGAAATTAGCGTATATTCTCAGGAAACGATAAAGCAGAATGCTGCTGCAAATCTAAAAAGTATGGGTAAAGTTATAACTGCTATATCTGAGTTAAAGCAAAATAGAGATCTGCATATAGATGATCCCTTAAAGTTTGAAGAGACAGATAAGCAAATAAAATTTCTCAAACAAGGTTTGAATGTGATGTCAAATACTTTCGTAAAAGCAAATATAATACCAAGGGATCAGGATAAAATAATTGAAATGTTAAATAAATGGACTAAAGATTTTGGCAATAATCCTGGTTCAAAAGAAACGCAGCAATCATTTATTGACACAGTCAAACAAGTAGGCAAAAGTCATCTAACAGAACATCCAAAAGAATTCCTTAATTATATGACAAAGGAATTATTGAAAATAGATCAGAATAATCTGCAAAAAGATTCATCTGATAGTGTTTTGGTTGATGCCTGGTCTAATTATATGACTGCTAGTTTAAAAGCTGCACAAAATGCAAGACTCGAATTTGAATTAATGAATAATATCGGTGAAGGAAAAATGTCTCAAATTGCTGAGCAGTTTAAAGATCCAAGTTTTGCTCTTAAAATTAGAGGGGAAAATAAATCATTAACTTCCCCTGAAGGGCTGGATTCTATCATAAATGCTCTGCGAGACTCAAATAATAAAGAAAGTACATTAAAACTCTTTGTTGAGCATACGGGATTAACGAATAACGTTGTAAATTATTTAATGCGGGATAAACCTGCAAAGTATGTGCAATCTGTAAAGGGTGGCCTGGAAGTTGTTAATCAACACGGAAAAGAACTGACCCTTATTACTAAAACATTTAAAGAATTTGTTGAATCAATACCAAAAGATCAAATTGCATCTATTAAACCAAAAGAGTTTGCTAACAATTATTTTGCAAAAATTGAGGAAATATATAAGCAAAATGGATTTGATACTAAGGAAACTTTAGCTGGGTTTAAACAGCAAGTACTTAAAAATATTGATGAAATGGGTGGAAAAGGAATAAACCTGTTTGCTAATGCCTTTAGTAAATCTGTTAATCAGGAAATTCAGGCTCATGAGCTGTTGGCTCAGTCAGTTGGAATGTTTGTTGAAGATCTTGAAGATAAAGGTTATTTCTTATCAGTATTTGACGAATTAATTCCTAATCGCTCCGATTTAAAGGTTAAAAGTAAGAATTATCAAATAGAGGTAAAAAAAGCTTTAAATGAGGTAAGCAATATTTTTAAAAAATAATCATATTTTAGCTTATTATATCTGTAATATGCTCCTATTTCTCTCTTGAAGTAGGGGCATATTAAGGAGGTAACAAAAAATACTTACGCATAAAGTGATATTGTCATTGCGAGGAGGGCTGAAAGCCCGACGTGGCAATCCAAATTATAGCATTATTTAATGGATTGCTTCGCTTCG
>Ga0208968_1001781_pt1 | contig 11327 bp, 9 predicted proteins | sample RifOxyA3_FD_184031 | JGI IMG/M metagenome (GOLD analysis project Ga0208968, IMG submission 184031) | Groundwater microbial communities from Rifle, Colorado - Rifle Oxygen_injection A3 (SPAdes) | ecosystem: Environmental > Aquatic > Deep subsurface > Groundwater | place: Rifle, Colorado, United...
GACCCGCAAGGGCGGTCAGCCGCTCCCGCATCTCCCTAGCCGCCTTGTTTGTAAATGTGACACCGAGAATTCTCTCCGGCGGCACTCCATCGCGGAGCATCCGGGCAATCCGATAGATGATGACCCGAGTTTTGCCGCTGCCGGCACCAGCGAGAACCAACAGCGGCCCGTCGTCGTGTAGCACGGCGTCCAACTGCGGCTTGTTGAGTGAGTGCAGGTCAAAGTTGTCCTGCCGCGCTCCCGGTGGACAGTGTCGCCCATTCTTCGGTTTGCCGCGACCGCTGCCCTTGCCAACGCCGGCTTTGGGACCTTTTGCGGTCCCTTGGTTATTTTTTGTGGATGCCACGGAGAGAAAGCCCCGCTAACGCAGAGATGCTGACGGGGACGACGGTGTCGGCTGCAACGCGGGTGAAGGCGCGACCACCATGCGGTGCAGGTAGAGGTAGCCAGAGGCCGCAACAAAGGCGAGTTCTTCGCCCTCCCAGGCGAGATCACCTGCAAACGGCTCACCGTATCCAGCGGCCTGCAGGGGCTTGCCGCTGTAACCGTCGAACACCACGAGGCCGCTCTCGCCGGCATTGAGAACAACGAGATTGTCGCGGACCACCATGCGCGAAATGTCGCCAGAAGCAAAACGGGTGCGATAGACCATGGTGCCATCTTCTTGTTCAAGGCCCCAGAGATAACCGTCAGCACTGGCAGCAATGACCATCTTGTTGAACGGAACCAGCCGGGTCACAGCTGGTGCCCGGCGATGCCAGGCGGCCTGGCCGTCACGAATGTTGAGACCGTAGATGCCATCGGAGTAGGACGCGAAGATGACCTTGTCGCCAACAATGACAGGATCCGCGTCGGCATCGACAAAATCACCGCCACCAATGGAGAGAGGACTCGACCACACAGCAGAGCCATCTGCGAGCCGGTAGGCTTCGGCGTAACCATCAGAGAATGAAGTATAAACCACGCCATCTTGAGCCAGCGCCATCGCATGCCCCACGACGGTGAGACCGTTCGGCATGGGTCGGCCTTTGCTCCACTCAATGTTGCCGCTATGCGAGTCAAGGACGTAGAGCTTGTTGGCCGAAGTGGTTACCAGCAATTGCTCGCCCAAAGATTGTGCCGGGGCGCGCGGATCTCCTTCGAGTGTCTCTTGCCACCGGACTTTGCCGGTCGGCACCTCAAGGGCAAACAACTCACCGTCCCGGGCTCCGAGGATTGCGAGCTCATCGGGACTGCCGTTGGGATCTTCCGTCGCATCAATGATGACGATCGAAGTCTCAAAGGACGCACGGTGATGGAACTCCCACACCACGGTCCCATCTTTGACCCGGAGTGCGCGGACATCGCCTTCCCCAGATGCTGCGACCACGATGTCATCCACTCGTGAAAGAGCCGGCGCGCCAAAGGACGTGCCAACCTGACGATGGAGGCCTGTGCGCACCATGGGTCGGCGCCAAGCGAGGCTGAATATCTGTTGTCGGGACGCATCCACCTGGCGCGGAGCATTTTTCACCGCGGTGAGTTCATCGTCATCTCGGCCTGTGGGACTCGACAGCAGAAGGCCCGCGAGTAGAAGGACGCCGCTCACGGTTCAAGCCCAGGATTAGCGTTTGCGTCGTCATCCGTTGTGTCGACCTTCGCCTCAACCGTTGCGTCAACCTTCGCCTCATCCGTTGCGCCAACCTTCGCCACATCCGTTGCGTCGACCGCCGCGTCAACCTTCGGCTCGACCTTTGCACCCTCCCCTACCTCGGATTTGGACTCAGCCTCCACTGGCAAGATCGCCAATCGCGCCTTGACCTCGTCCATCACCGATGACGACGGGTATTTTTCCTCGACCCGCTCGAGAAGATTCTTGGCACGGGTCGACTCGCCCTTGGCCATGTAGAGGCGGGCTTGATGAAACGATGCGATGTCGGCGTAGAACCCCCCATCGACGTTGACGAGTTTGCCAAGGGTGCGCAGGGCACCTTCGGCGTCGCCGCGCGCTTCCTGCAGGTAGGCGGCTCGCTCAACCGCCAAGAAGAACAGGCTGTCGTTGTTGGAAAGATCTTTGACCAAGGCGAGGAACTGTTCCTCAGCTTTCACGGTCTCATCGAGCTTTTCGCTCAAATCGGCGGCCAAGAACGCCGCAAGCTTGGCGACGCCGCTGCCCTTGGCCTCGGCAATGACCTTCTCTAGCTGCGCTCGCGTCGCTTCCCATTTTTCCTTCTCTGTTGCAAAAGTGGGCTCGATGCCATCGGGGTTCGGCACATCCTCGCTACCTTCGGCAAGGATCTCGCCGTCCATAAGCACCAGGGCGCGCTTGTACAGGACCGAGGCTCGCTCATCCCGGACGCGGAAATACTCGACAGCACCCCAAGTGCCGAGAATCACACCCACGACCAAAACGACGCCCACAATGACCTGCAAGCGATTGCTGGACACCCACTGGGCCCCCTGATTCGCCGCATTGATGAAAGCGTCGTCTTTTTTTAGTAGCTCCTTGCGGGACTGCATCTTAGTTTTTCGGGCCACGGCTTGTTCCTCCTGTCGGCAGCCGGCCTATTATCGCGAAGAGGAACAAATTGCTATACTCCCAACTACATTGCTTCACGATCCGAATGCCATGAATCCACCCACCCAATCGCCAAGACTCCTTCCTGTTGACCATTACGCCGCAGACATGCCCTGCAGTCCGCTCTTTTTTGCACTGGCACTGGCACTGGCACTGGCACTGGCGGCCTGGCCCACTGCAGCCAATGCGGACCTCGGCGACATTCGAGTGACACTGGAGCCGGGCGCTGCAGTCCTGTCCCAGTCCTTCGCCGAAGACGCGTGGGGGCTGCTCGGCGCCGCCACCGTTGCTGTGGGGTTCACCGAACAGTTGTGGTTGCAGGTCCACATTGACCAGAAGAGTTTCTCGCGGCACACCCCAGCTTTTTCTGCAACAGCCGTCGGTGGGTCATTGACCTACAGCCTCGACGTGCTAAATGTGTCCCCGTTCGTGGAGGCAGGGATCGCCCGGGTGGTTCTTGCACCTGAGCGCGGCCCGACTTTCAATCCGGAGCTGGTCCCTATGTTGGGACTGGGAATTGATGTGCTCCCATTTCGATGGTTGTTGGCGGGAGCCGTCGTGAGGTATTACCCTGTGTTTGAAACTGACCTACTCGGTAACCCAGCATACGCCACCCTCCACCTGCGTTTGGGTGTGGTGGTGAGCTTGTTCGGAGAGTGATCGCCCAGGTCGCGCCGAAATGGTGGAGGTCTCACGCTTCCGGTGGAAACTGGAGAGCCCATAAAATGAACGGTGTACCGAGCGCCGAATAGAGAATGTGACTACATGGCACGCAAGATGATTATCAACGCCGTTGATCCAGAAGAGGTGCGCATCGCGATCCTCGACGGGACCGGCACCCTGCAGAACCTCGATATTGAGACCCGTGGCGTCAACAAGAATAAGGGAAACATTTACAAAGGTATTGTCCGCGCTGTTGAGCCGTCCCTCAATGCCGCATTTGTCAACTACGGTGCCGACAAGGAGGGCTTTCTCACCGCCGGAGAGGTCGATCCCAAGCTCGCACGGAAGAAGGACGCCGATCCGTACCGCATTGACAGCCTGCTGCAAAAGGGCCAACCGGTCCTGGTTCAAGTGGAAAAGGATGAAGTGGGTAGCAAGGGCGCAGTCCTCACCACCTATTTATCCCTGGCTGGTCGCTATGTGGTGTTAATGCCTGGTGCCAATCGACGCGGAGTTTCCCGTCAGATCGAGGATGAAAAAGCGCGCAAGGACATGCGCGAGAAGGTCGCGAATCTCGCCATCCCCGATGGCATGGGCGTCATCATCCGCACCGCTGGTATGGACCGAACCAAGACCGATCTCAATCGAGATCTGAAGCTCCTCACCCGTATGTGGGACAACATCCTCAAGGAGGAAGCGAAGGCCAAGGGTGCGGCGCTCATTCTCAAAGAGCAAGACGTCATCATCCGTACCTTGCGCGACTATCTCTCCACGGAGGTCGACGAGATCGTTCTCGACTCCGACGAAGCTTTCGATAGGGCCGCAGAGTACATGCACTTGGTGATGCCCAAGCAAAAAGACTCCCTCACCCGCTACGTCGAACGTCGGCCAATCTTTCATCACTACCGTATCGAAGAGCAGATTGATCAGTTGTATACGCCCAGGGTTTCACTGCCCTCCGGGGGATCGTTGGTCATCGAGCCCACCGAGGCCTTGGTGGCAATCGACGTCAACAGCGGCAAGCAGAAAAACGGTGGTCACGAAGAGACCGCGTTGCGGACCAACCTCGAGGCAGCCGGTGAAGTTGCACGACAACTGCGCCTGCGCGACCTAGGTGGTATCGTTATCATCGATTTCATTGACATGCTTTCGCGCCGCCACAATCGGGATGTCGAACGGACCATGCGCGAGGCGCTCAAAAACGACAAGGCACGCATCAAAATCGGGCACATTTCCCCCAATGGCACTCTCGAGCTCACCCGCCAAAGGTTGCGCAGCGCTCTCGGTGCAAGTGTGTTCTGTGCCTGCCCCACCTGCACAGGCACAGGCCGCGTGCTTACTCCCGATTCCCACGCTGTCGCGATTCTCCGCCGCATCGCCGATCGGGCAGCTCATGGCGATCTCAAATCTGCGCGGGTGCGGACCGAGGCAGAGGCAGCCAACCGCCTGTTGGGTGGGAAGATCAACGACGTCGCCGAGCTCGAGCGACGTTTCCACGTGCAGTTGGTCATCGCCGCCGACTCGACTTTGGCCGCGGGGCAGGACCACATTGACTTTGAAACCGACCCCAACGCCGAGATTGTTGCCCTGCCGGAACCCGATTTCGGTCCCCCTGATGATGGGGAAAACCAAAGGAGCAGCGACAACACAGACAGCACACATAGCCGGCGGCGCAAGAAGACCAGCCGAGCAGACATGAACCCCGAACCCGAGTTGGACGAAACCGAAGATGACGACGAGGACGAGGACGAGGACGAAGAGATGAGCACATACAACAACGACAACAACGACAACAACGACAACAACGACAACAAACGTCGGCGTGGTCGCGGTGGCAGAAACAGGGGCAGCGGAGCCAACGAACGCGACGCGGGGCAAGACAGCCCATCAGCTCTGGCAATGCCCACGTTCGAGCTCATCGATCTGGACACCTTCCGCGCCAGTGATTCGCAAGCAGAGAAAAGGACGGGGGGTTCACGACCGCCGCGCAAACGTCGACGCCGGGCGCCACGCCAGAATCGGCCCACTTCAGTCGCCGAGATCGCCAACATCGCGAGCGCCGCCATGAGCGGCACCAAAGCGGCCCCCCCGCCTCTCCCGCCTCCCCCGCCGCCGGTGCAAAAAAAGGGCGGCCTTGGTGGCTTCATCAAGCGTCTTTTCGGCGGTTGATTGTGGGTCCTGTCCAGCAGGTGGCCTGTTTGTGGAAATCTACGGGCGCGCCATCCCACTCGGGTCGATCCCTCCCGCTATTTCCGTCCGCGAAACTTCACCCAGATAGGGGTGGCTGAATAACCGTATCGTTCGCGAATGGTGTTGATGAGATAGCGTCGATAGGACGGCGGAATTTCGTCGGCGTGGCTCGCCGCACAAATGAAGGTTGGCGGTCGCACCAACGGCTGAGAAACATAGAACAGGCGAGGTCGTTTGCCACGGCTTACGGGGGGCGGATGGATGTCCACCACCTCTTTGAAAAAGCGATTGAGCTCGCTGGTAGAGACGCGGCGGTGGCGCTCCCGCTGCGCCTGAACGACGAGGCCAAGGAGCCTCTGCACCCCGTGCCCGGTGCGAGCCGAGGTCCGGCGCAAGGGCGCGTAGTCCACAAACGGCAGGCGAATGCGAGCGAGCTCAACGTATTCGCGGCCGGCCTCCTCGCCGGGGATCAGATCCCACTTGTTGGCGACCAGGATCACACCTTTGCCACGTTCATGGGCTAAGGCGACGACCTTGGCGTCCTGCTCGCTCACCGGTACCGAAGCGTCCATCACCACCAACGCGACGTCGGCTGAGTCGAGTCCCCGCACGGCGCTCATCACCGCGAAATGCTCAAGCCTGTCCGCAATGGAACGCTTGCGCCGAAGGCCCGCGGTATCCACGAGAACGAACTCCTGCCCTTCGTACTCGAGCTCAGCATCAATGGCATCCCGCGTGGTGCCCGGAATTTCGCTCTCCAACACCCGTTTCTCTCCCAAGAGCTGGTTGACCAATGATGACTTGCCGGCGTTCGGCCGGCCGATCACTGCCACACGAATCGGCCCTCCCTGCCACTCCACAGATGTAGCATGGCCTGGCGTCGGTTCTTCCGCAGCCACAGGCAACGGCTGTTGGCTGACCAGGTTGACGTCAGGAGGATCGAGCATTTCAACCAACAGCTCGGCGAGATCCCCCACCCCACGACCGTGCTCTGCGCTTAGGCCAATGGGCTCGAATCCAAGGCCGAACAAATCAGAGAGTCGCCCGTCGTGCTCGACCACGTCGAGCTTGTTGGCCACCGCCAAGGTTGGCTTGCCAGACTTACGCAGTATGCTCGCAATTTCGGAATCGATGGGCACAAGCCCCGCTTGACCATCGAGAACAAAGATCACCAGATCCGCCTCGTCAATGGCCAGGTGCGCTTGGTCGCGAATCATCGCGGTGAAATCGCCCTCGTTCGAGGGGTCGTAGCCGCCGGTATCTACCACCCGCACCACCTTGCCCGCGTGATGCATTTCACCGAACAACCGATCCCGGGTCACTCCCGGGCGGTCATCGACGAGCGCGGCACGCTTGCCAACCAAACGGTTGAACAACGTCGACTTGCCGACGTTGGGCCTTCCTACCAATGCAACGATGGGCACCACCGCTCGCGACATCATGCCTCCGGCAAACCATAACCGAAACGTTCTATCGCTCGGTCACTCTGGCGCCAATCCTTATCGACGTGCACCGTCAGTCGCAGATACACCTTGCAGCCCAAGAATTCCTCAATCTGGGCGCGCGCCGCTGTGCTCACCTCTTTGATGGTGCGCCCGCCCTTGCCAACGACAATTCCCTTCTGCGACTCCCTCTCGATGTAGATGCGACCCTCGAGGCGACAAAGTCCGCCATCGCCACCTTCTTGGTCGGTGCGTTGATCTTCGAACACCTCGATGACGACGGCTGCCGCATGGGGAATCTCTTGGCGGGTCAACAAGAGCAACTGCTCACGCACGAGCTCGGCGCAGATTACCCGCTCAGCCTGTTCTGTTACCATCTCCTTGGGAAACATGGGCGGCGCCTCAGGCAACCGCTTGAGCAGTTCCTCCACGAGATCCTCAAGGCCGTCGTGATTCTTCGCTGAGATCGGCACAATCACGTCGACCCCGGTCTCCTTGGCATACGCCTCCATCCACGGCAGCAGCATCTTCTTGTTTTTGATCTTGTCGACCTTATTGATGGCCAAGACCACCCTGCCGTTGCCCTTCCGCGCTGCCTCGACCACTGCGCGATCGGCGTCGGAGATCTCAGCCTCTCCGTCACGGGCCTCAACCACAACCAGAGCCAAGTCCGAATCGGTGACCGCCGTTCGGGTGATGCGTTGCATGCTACGTCGCAAAGCGTCAGCACTCTTCGTTACCCCAGGGGTGTCAACGAGGACAACTTGTGCGTCTTCGCGGGTGAGTATGGCGGTGATCCGAGTTCGCGTGGTCTGTGGCTTGGGACTGACAATGGCAAGCTTCTGCCCAGCCAAGGCATTTAGGAGCGTCGACTTGCCCACATTGGGCCGCCCGACAAAAACGACAAATCCGCTGCGATGGTTTGCAGTCATGTTCGTTAACCCTCAATCGTTCTGTGTTCCACTATTCCACGATACTTCTTAATACTTGCCGAACTGCTTTACTTCGACATCGCCTCGAACGCGAGCTTCGCACAGGTTTGTTCTGCTGCTTTTTTGCTACTGGCCTCGGCTCGGCCAAGTTGCTCACCAGCAATAGACACTGTGCAGGTGAAACGGCGGGCGTGGTCAGGGCCGGAAATGCTAACGACCTCGTAAACCGGCGCTCTTGCGCCTTTGCTGTGACAGGATTCCTGGAGCCGAGTCTTGAAATCGATGGTCTCTGCCGCTCCATCAATCGCCTGGTTCATAACCCCGGAAAAGCAGATCCGCACCGCATCGAATCCGCCGTCGAGAAAAACCGCACCGGCCACCGCCTCAAAAGTATCTGCGAGCATGCTGCGGTTGACCTCACCCTTGCCACCAACGCGCATCTGGGCACCCAACTCGAGCGCCTCGGCCATGTCGGCAAGAGCGTCGAGGCAAACCACTGTGGCCCGCTGGCGGGTCAGTCGGCCCTCCGCATGCTCGGGAAAACGAGCATACAACAGCTCAGCTGCGAGGAGATTAAGGACTGCGTCGCCGAGAAACTCCAGACGCTCATTGGGCGGCCCGGCGTCTGTGTTCTCATTTGCGTAGGTCGAGTGGGTCAGCGCTTCCACCAAAAGAGAGGGGCTGTTGAACGGCCACCCGAGGGCCGACTCAAAGGTTGATCCGGGCTTTGTCACGTTGGCGGTATGCCACGGCTGTCCGAAGTGGACAACCTATTGGGCTCACAGAAGTGGTGCCAAAACGAAAAATCGAAAAACCGAGAGACCGGTTGATCACAGGATCTGGCGACTTTTCCACAGGTAATCCCCAGAGGTGAAAAACCGCAACCTCCAGCACCAAAACTCCAGCATCTACAAATTGATCCTAGACCTAGAATCATGGTTCGTTTACAGACGATTGTTTTAAAACAGTTTTACGTATCATCGTCTCGTTCCAAAGAGGGATCTCGAGGATCGGAAAATCCAATGGGGGGTGAGAAAAATGTGTTGTTTTTTTGCTGAGATCTGCCTGTGGATAACCTGTGTGCGAACTCGAGCAGGGTTCGGCGACGATTTCGGCTCGGTCGTTCGAGGACGAAATTGAGACAGCTGCCCAGAACAAGGCCAACCTCTTTGCCCGCAAAACCCAAATCCTCGACGGTGCGGCCATTGATGGCGAGATCGGCAACATTCAGGGGGGGCGCGACCCTGATTGCCTGCCGCACTGACGTGGGAAACTGTAGATAGCGTTGGCCCTTCCAGGCGCGGGCGACCAGGGCGGCTGCGGGCGCGTCCTCGACCCCAAATCGGGACAGCCAGCGGCGCAACTCGCAACCCGCTGGCGGCTTACTGCCGAGGTCGAGATTGGCAACCAGCCAATTCTCCGCCATCCGCTGCTCCCGTTTGGGTGCACGCAGCCGTGCCAATATTGTTCGACACCCACCTGGGGAAACTTGCCGCGCCAGCGCCCAACACGCGAGCCGTGCCCAACCCGGCGGTGCCCCCTCTAACATGGCCACGAGGCGAGCATTCACGCCAAACAGCTCGGGGGCCAGTTGCTCTAGCATTCCCGATTCCTCGAGGAGAAACAGCGGTTTCAGACTCACCCCACAAAGAAGCTTGAAAAGCTCAATGCGCTTGCGTTCCCAAGCCACCTTCGCAAAGGTTGGCAGAGCCGCTGGCAACGCCGCTCGGGTGGCCTTCTCCACGAAGAAACCCAAAGTGGCGGCGAAGCGCAAAGCCCGCAATGGACGCAGGCCATCCTCGGCAAAACGTTCTTTCGCGTCACCGACACAGCGAATCAACCGGCGGTTGAGATCGACCTGCCCGCCAAAGGGATCAACCACGACCCGTCTCGCCGCCATGGCGTTGACGGTGAAATCCCTGCGGCCCAGATCTACTTCAAGGTCGGTGTGGAAGACCACACGCGATGGCCGGCGTCCATCAACATATTCGCCGTCGCCACGAAATGTTGTGACCTCTACCGGCCCGGTGCGCGTAAGCACCATGACGGTGCCGTGCTCGATGCCGATGGGCGCAACACGCGTGAACAGCTCAGTGATCTGCTCCGGTCGAAGATCGGTGGCCACATCCCAGTCGCCCAGAGGTCGGCCAAGAAACAAATCTCGGACCGCCCCACCGACGACAAAGGATTGGGCGCCCGCAGCATCCAGGCGCTGCAGCACGGTGGCGACACCTTCAGGCATGCACCTCTGCATCCGCCTCACCACGCCAGAGCCGGTCTTGACTCGCCGACTGCGGATTTGACCTGTTCTCGTCCCCATGGTACGGCAATCGAAATCACGGAGGCAGCCAAGATGCGAGCCTTTTTCATCGTTTTGTTTATTTCGTTAATCCCTGGCGCCGCGCTTGCGCGCAACGTCGAAGCCGGCTCCATGCTGGTGAGCGCGGGCGTCGGCGGTGGCATCAAGATGGCTTCTCCTCTTGGTGGCGATGGCACAGGTGGTCACCTGCTGCTCATGGCCCAAGGCGAGTATGCTCTTTCCAAGGCCCTGGGCGCTGTTGTTGGCGTGAATCTTGGACTCGGCGGCATAGTGCCCCTGCGCCTACGACTCGGCGGTCGCTATCGGCTCACCGATCTTGGCTTGCCCGTGGTGCCCTACGGGCAGGTACAACTGTCGGTGGGAGAGCTGTTCAATGTGATCGGTGCGGACCTTACCACCCTCGGCGTGCATGTCGCCGTGGGCGCCGACTACTTTCTCACGGCAGACCTGGCGGTGGGCGGCTCCTTGGGATTCGACCTCTCTTCAACGTTTGGCGACCGACCGGCGTTTTATGGCACCTTCGAATTCATGGCCGTTGCGACTTACGTCTTGCCCTTTGGGCAGCCTGCCCCCGCCCTAGAGGAAGGTTAACTGCCACATAGGCAGACTCCAGTCTGCTCGCGCAACAGGCGGCATGACCATGCGCATCGGCATCGACCTCGGCGGCACGAAGATTGAAATTGCAGTGCTCGACGCTGGTGGCAATATCCGCCTGCGCCGACGGGCGCCAACGCCAAAGGGAGACTACCAAGGAATCATCGACACCATTCGCACATTGGTGCAAAACGCCGAAGCTGAGCTGGACTCTGGCAGAGTTTCCGTTGGTGTTGGTATACCTGGGACGATCTCACCGGCGACGGGACTCATCAAAAACGCCAACAGCGTCTGCCTCATCGGTCACGCCCTGGATGAGGACCTTGGAGTGGCCTTGGGCAGGCCAGTGCGCCTCGCCAACGACGCAAACTGTTTTGCTCTCTCTGAAGCCAAGGATGGTGCGGCAGCGGGCGCACGAGTGGTGTTCGGTGTGATTATTGGTACTGGCACCGGTGGTGGCATCGTCGTCGATGGCAAGGTCCTCACCGGCCGAAACTCCATCGCTGGCGAATGGGGTCACAACCCCTTGCCGTGGCCTCACGCAGAGGAGCTGCCCGGACGCCCTTGCTATTGCGGCAATACCGGTTGCATCGAGACTTTCCTCTCCGGCCCAGGACTGCAGGCAACCT
>Ga0208968_1001790_pt1 | contig 11286 bp, 9 predicted proteins | sample RifOxyA3_FD_184031 | JGI IMG/M metagenome (GOLD analysis project Ga0208968, IMG submission 184031) | Groundwater microbial communities from Rifle, Colorado - Rifle Oxygen_injection A3 (SPAdes) | ecosystem: Environmental > Aquatic > Deep subsurface > Groundwater | place: Rifle, Colorado, United...
TGAATGAAACTGTCATTAACAAGGTATACAGAGAAAATAAAAATCATGAACATTGTCAGGGCAAATGAAAAAAATCTCCCTGTAATCTTTCTCAGTGTTAAGTATATTAAAGTGATATTAAACAATTGAATCAAGAGAAGTACGGAATTTGTAGCGGTGTGACTCCTGCTGAATAGCATACTAATCAATTTCAGCATTATGTGCATGCCGGGTGGAAGGAATATAACGTTTGCAGGACAAAGTGGTATTCCTTTTAGATCGGGATTGACCACCAATGAGTTAACAAACGGGAATAAGACTTCGTTGACTCTATAGGAAAGAAGATGAAATATATGAATTTGCGAAACCGAACTACCATAAAATGCCGAGACATAATTATAGATAAAACTTAAAATAATTAGAATTACTAACAGAACTCCATCTTTCAATAGATTATTGTTTGGCTTGTTCATTTCTTATTTAAATCATCTTTCTCGCTATTGCTATAACCGATAAACCAAAAGGGAGATCATGATTTAGTAAATAGGAGTTCTCTAAAGTCATGACTCCTTTCAATAAAGTATTAAGCCACTCCGGTAAAGAGTTAAGATCAGAGCTTTTTGTCCTGTTTAAGATTTTTCTTTGTATTACTGCTATTGGGAACAAAATACTTACCCTATAACTCAAACGTACTATATTAAAGCCAGAACCTCTTAATAACTCGTGTAATTGCCTTGAGGTATATCGTCGTGCGGAATGAGCAAAACTATCATGTGATGAAGCCATCCACTTGTATGCAGGCAAATTAAGAAATAAACAACCACCTGGAACAAGCACTCTTGCCATTTCAGCCAAGGCTGCTTTATCATCTCTTACGGCATTATGATAAAGCACATCCATGGAGAGTACCCCTTTAAACGTATTTGTAGGAAAAGGAAGATTCTCGACACTTCCGCGAATAAGTTGACAATTAGGCATCTTTATTTTACAAAAATTAAGTGCAATTTCAGAAGAATCCAATCCATAACATGTATATTTATCTTTTAAAAATAGAAATATCCCACCCACACCACACCCAGCATCCAATATTAAACTACCCTCCGGTATAAAACACTCAACAAAATTGGAAATCAGTTTATTAGTAGAAACAGTCCACCAATGCGTATCACTAATCGTGTAATGGATTTTATATTGAACATTTTCCATTTTGCTACACTTTATAATTTACCACTCATCCGGTGTATTTCTATTTCGCTTTGTAGATTTCAATAACAACAACTTTGTCGCTATCATCTTGCAGACCACTACTACAAATCTGTATACTAAGTAAAAACCAACTCGAGTGATTCTGAAAAAATGCTTTGAGAGATACCATTTACGCGGTAATGGCACAACATTTCCACCCGCCAATGGCGTCGTTAAGGTCTTCCATATACCACGAGGATTAAGATAGAACCAAAGGTTTGCAAACATGGTTAAGAATATAAGTTCATATCTATCCGTACCTGCTGGCACATACGGCAGGTCGTCTCCTTCCCACATATACTGAACGGAAAAGTTCTCCCAATCTTTCTTTATAAAAATTTTATTTTCCTTCTTGAGTCTCTCAAATACTGGCGTTCCAGGATAGGGGGTAAGGATATTAAAACGTACACTATCAAGTGGTAGAGAATTAACCAGTTTAATAGCATTCCATCTATCTCTGTTAGTTTCTGTGGGCAGTCCAAAAATCACTGTAGTTGCGGTGGTAATACCATTTCTTTTTGTCATATGAATCGCTTTTACCACATCATCAACAGATTCCCCCTTGTTAATAAGCTTCATCAATGATTCACTGGCTGTTTCAAGACCAAAAGACAGAAAACTGAAATTTGCTTCTTTAAGCCTAACAACCATTTCCTCGTCAATATTGTCTCCTCTCAAAGGGGCAGTAAAAGAAACTTTTTTGTGAAAGTTCTTATCAATTATACCATCGAGTAAATCCATGAGACGCTTTCGATTAGCACCGATATTATCATCTATCAAGCGGATATTATCAGGTTTGTATCTCCCTATTATATACTCAAGATCCTTCAGCACTCTCTCCTTACTATGATATCTATAAGTTCTACCTGAGACGCTTCTTTGAGAGCAAAAAACGCATCCGTATGGACATCCTCTCGATGTTTGAAGAGAAGCAAAACCGTTATATCTTTCCTTATTATTCTCAAATACGTGATAAGGAAACTGAGGCAAAATATCTAGGTCTTCAATCAATGCTCTGTTTTGATTATGTTTAAAATGTCCATTCTCCTTATATGAAATACCATAGACATCACTATAATCTTTTTCATTAAATACTCGCTGAACTAATTCCCTAAGTGTTTCTTCTCCTTCCCCGCTAACAACTATATCAACGGCATCTTCCTTCAAACATTCCTCCAGCGTTACTGTTGGATGAACACCTCCTAATACAACCAGTGCCTCAGGAATAACCTTTTTAATAGCTCTTGCCAATTCAAATGCCCTTTTAGAAGTACTAGTCATAGTGGATATACCAACAATTTTTGGGCGACCCATTGATAAAACTGTTTCCTCCACATCGTTTATAGGATTTATTTGTTCATCAATAACGCTTACTGGAAACGGCACATGTTTCATTAAATAACCAATCAGGTGTCCCAAACTTAAAGGAAACGAAACGTTAATAATAGAGGAGACAAATTCTCTTTGCGTTTTAGGATTGATAAATGGACTGATCAATAATATTCTATCTTGACTCATATTTTCCCATCGTGTAATTATTATTTAAACACAGTAAACTAATTACATCGTATGCTCTTTGAAATTTAAATAGATTAGAGTTTGCTATAAAAGAAATAAATTGTCTGTATACATCTAACATAGCAGTATTTCCTGAGTATCTTTTTTCACAGTGTGTAAGGAGAACGATTACACCATTTGACTTTGCAATTATATTACTAAGCTCAATCCATAGTTTAAGAATTTGTAAAGGTGTATAACCTAAAAAAAGGAGAGAGGCATCTGATGGAATACTTAATGGTATTTCAATGATTCTATCATTGCTAATAAAAAAAGGGCGTGCAGTACCGCATCCGTTGCTTTTAGAAGAAAACAACCCTCCCGAAGTAGGAACGCTGGCATCATAAAGAAAAAACTTCTTTAAATACTTGAAAAGATTTTCTGTTCTTAATAGAGATGGGGAACGGTATCCTTTGACCTGATATCTTTCAATAAATGGCATTATTTCTTCCATTCGTCGTCGAATGCGGTCACCTGACAAAAAAGGTGTTTTATTATCATGATTGTAACCATGCACTCCAATTTCATGACCGGAAGCAGATGCGGATTCCAAAATAGCATGGTCTATTTCCCATTTTTTGGGTACAATAAAGTTTGTGGAGTAGCACCCAAATTCTTCTTCAATTGTTAAGAAATTTGGAAGATTTTTTAAACTTTCTGGTGTATCTATATCGTGTGTCAAAACAACTGGAATTTTACCTTGTGTGTTTCGGTTAGAATTTTCTCCATTTAGAAAAATTTCAAGGTCTTCGAGAGAATCAGAACTTAAATCAAGCGGCCACTGTGGAAATGTCGGTTTCCTTTTAATTCGCCATCTGTTTATTATTGCCAATAAAGAAGCAATAAACCATCTTACACGATAAGAAATATGTTGGTAAGAAATCGGTAAGTATGCCGATAAAGGAGTGCGATTATACAAAACAATCTCCCTCAGGTTTTTATACATATTCCTCTGAGAATCAGACAAGATATTTGATGGAATTCTCTTTAAATCCAGTCGTTCTTTTTTGTATTCTATTGTGGCAAAAACCGGTCCCTCGGCGTCCTTTAGATATTGGATTAAAACAGGATGCCAAAAAAATCTCATTTTCTCCATCCATGAGAGTGATTTACCCAACTTTGCTACCGTTAAAAATTTTATTTGAGATATTTCTTTAATCATCATATCCATCTATAAATCATTCATTAGGTGGCGGAGACGCAAATTGTGTAAAATCACGTTGCTCCATTTTTTCAGTATCACAAGATATACAATAAAGTGGTCTATTAGTTACTTCCATATGGACACGATATAGAAATTCGGCAATAAAGCCTAAAATAATGAGTTGAAGTCCACTAAAAAAAGAAATAAGTAAGACAATACTTGTCCATCCTGGTTTAACATCTTTGACAATCCAGTTAAGTACGACATATAGAGCAAAAAACCCATTGCCTAAAGACACAAAAATACCAAGCATACTAAGGAATCGAACGGGACCGTAGGAAAAACCAATAATTGCATCATAAAATGTTCTCAGCATTTTCATAAACGTCCACCCCGATTTTCCTGTTTTTCTCGATCTTCTCGCATAAGGAATTACTTCCTGAGAAAATCCCATCCAGGCAATAAGAGCAAAAGTGATTCGATTATGTTCTCTAAATGTGTTATACCAATCCACAACTACCCTATCGAGGAGCAAAAAACTTCCTGTAGTAAACTTTGAACCCTTTGGCATTGCCAATTTCTCAAGTAAATATTTAAATAACTTACTAGTTGCAACTCGCCAAAAGGAATCCCCCCTATTTAAGCGCTTTCCCCAGACAATGTGACACCCTTTTCCCCATACATCAATAAATTCTAATATACACTCTGGTGGATCCTGCAAATCACAGGCAAGTATGGCAACAGCTTCTCCTTTGGCTCTTTTCAAACCTGCTGCTAAAGCAATATGAGAACCGAAATTTCTTGACAAACGAATACCTCTATAATGACGATCTCTTTCGCATAGTAATTTAATAAATGCCCAACTCTGATCAGTACTACCATCATCTACCAAAATAATTTCAAATTCTAAATCTTCCCTAGATAAAAATATTCTATAAGCTTCCTTTTCATATGTTGACAAACCTTCCTCTTCATTAAAAACAGGGGTTATTATTGAAATTAGTGGTTTCTTTTTAAGCACCGACATTTGAAATAATCCTTTGTAAATTATTTTCGTTATTCCAGTCACCGATGTCCAAGTCAATTAATTTTGATAATTCTTCATTAGGTTGTCTATAGATTTCCTTTAAATAATTGTATGCGAAATTAGACATTTTGTATTTACCATCATTAGCTAAATTTACCCTAACGTTTAGATCCATTTTAGGTATTAATTGATATACTGATAAAAATTGATATAATTTGCCAACAATAATTTTTGGGTCAACCAAAAGGTCATCATACAATAAAAACAAAATTTGATTCCTATTGAAGTGTTCCAAATATCTTTTTATAAATTTTGCATAAAATCCACGATAGATATACGAAAAAGGCATTGAATATTTATATTTATTCTCTAATTTCAAGTTTCTTTCTTTCTCATTTATTAACGCATCATCGAAACTTAATGTTTCTAAACCATTTTTCTTTGACCACAGGTAATTTGAAAAAGCACGATCAATTGGATTTCTTAATAAAAAAATGATTTTTATTTCTGGCAAATGCCTCTTAATTCTCTCTGGAACAAATTCATTTTCCATGTAATTAGTTGATTTTTCCCCAATTGCCTTTTTACCTACGACATTACTGAAATATTTTTCCAGATAATATTCAATTCCCTTGTTGTATTCTTCATCAACCAAAAAAAATTTAGGTTCTGGTTTTTCAGGTTTTGCCATATATATATCTGGATGAACATCCAAAATATGATATACATATCCCGTCCCCGATCTTGGAGCACCGGCTATCAAAAAATTAGGTTTTTCTAATTTTTTATTAGTAATTTTCATTGGTATTTGTTATTCGTAACTAATCAAATTTTTATATGTTTGCTTTTCTCCTAGCATAGGAGGAAATAACTTTCGTTACATAGCGCATACACAATAACGGGCAATGTAATTTGTAGACAGGAATACAAGGAATGGGGTTTGGAGCAACTTGCTACACAATGTTACATTTTTGATAACTTCCCGTTTTTTGAATGATTATTAAAATTCATCATCATACAATTTTTATATTGAAGCTTAAGAAATATTAACTCAAAAAGATATTGACCAATATTTCTCGGATTCTTTAAGGTTTTTTTTATTACTGTATAAAAGATTAATTTAAGTGATCTTACAGGATGTATGAATAAAAATATAAATGATTTAATTATAGTATCAGCTATTACTAAGAACATTACAAGGTTACTTATTCTTACAAGAAACTTATAGCTAAATTCTTCTGTTTCAATAACAGAATCAACAGGAGATTTACTCCATTTCAGTTGTTTTCCTTTAGGTTTCAAATACCCCTTATCTGATACAATTTGCCACATAGGTGTTCCAGGAAATGGCGCGGCGATGCTCAGACTTGGTAATACATTATATTTAAACTTTAGTTTTAATATAAATTTTACCGTCTCTATAATCTCTCTCTTTGTTTCTCCAGGAAATCCTATCATGAAAAAAGCTTGTAAATCAATCTTTTCTTTATGTGCTGTCTTAACATAATTTATCGCTTTTGAAATATTTAATTTTTTATTTACAATTCTATCCATTACATTCTGCGAACCGGATTCAAATGCAAGTTTCAAATAAGTAGCTTGACTAATCTTACATTTCTTTATTAAATTTTCGCTCCATAAATCGGCTTTCGTACCGTTTGGAGTACTCCATGTAAACTTTATTCCTTTTCTAATTACAATGTCCAATATCTCCTCAAAACGTTTAGGATCTAAATTAATACAATCATCTTCAAAAAAAATATGATTGACTTTATAATTACGAACTAGCCTTTCAATAGAATTTGCAACATATTCGGGGGAGTGAAATCTCCATGTTCTTCCCATATGCTGGAAACGTGCACAAAATATACACTTATATGGACATCCACGACTTGTCACCATCGAAATCGATCTCTCAGAACCAGGATAAACATAATCAAATCTTGAATAATATCCCTTATCTTGAAACATAAAGTATTTTTCAAGATCTAATAAATCATAATTCAAAAGTGGAAGAGAATCTAAGTCTTTGATCGGTTCTGTGAATCTATTAGTTTTAATCTCACCCTTGTCTCTATAAGAAATAGATGGTACATCTTTAAAATTCCAAATTTTTTGTAAAGATTCAATTAAATTATATAAAGTATATTCGCCTTCTCCTATTACACAAATATCTAATTCCGGACATTTTTTAAGCACATCCAAGTTGTAAAATGAAGGATTTGGTCCGCCGATAATAGTTAAAATATTTTTATTAACTTCTTTTGCTATTTTTGCGACAAGAAATGCATTTTCCTGATAAATTGTATATAAACTAGAAATACCTATTATATCTGGCTGATACATTTTTATCTTCTGCTTAATCTTTTCTGGAGAAGCACCAAAATAATCTTGAGAAACACCTTCTAATGACACTATATCAATATCCACTCTAGAATCGTAAATAGATACCTCAATACCCTTAGATTTTAGATAACTTGCTATAGACAAGAGCCCAACCGGAATACTTAATAAGTTAAATCTTAAGTTGAATACCTGAACAGGATATCCCTCTGGAGGCATTATCAACATAACTTTTGGCATTTCATTTACACCTAAAAATAAACGATTCATTTTCTCAACGAGGCAAGTCGTGCAGGCACACCTAATATAACAGCATTGTCAGGAACATCTTTTGTTACAACAGCACCCGCACCCACAATAGCATTAATACCTATTGTTACTCCACAAAGAATCACTGCACCAGAACCAATTGAAGCCCCTTTTTTTACAAGGGTTGGAATACATTCCCATTCCGATTCAGTCTGTAAGTTTCCTGAAGGTCCTGTTGCCCTAGGATATTTATCATTAATAAAGGTAACATTATGGCCTACAAAAACATTATCTTCAATAGTAACACCTTCACAAATAAAAGTGTGTGAAGATATTTTACAATTCTTTCCTATTTTTGCATTATTTTGTATTTCCACAAATGCACCTATTTTTGTACCATCACCAATTTCACAACCATATAGATTAACAAAAGAAAAAATTTTTACATCCTTCCCGAGTTTTACATCATCACTTATAATGCAATAGTTCATAGCTTTACCATTTTACCTGAATCTTCTAATGATTTAGTAGATGCTTCTAAAATTTTTACTACCCTTAAACCAGCATATCCATCATTTACAGGTGTTTTATTATCTTTGATGCAATCAATAAAATATTCACCCTCTGTTCTTAATGCCTCTTTACGATCTATTTTGGGGGCATACATATCTCCAGAGCGATAGTCTACCAATAAATTATATGCACCTTCTGTTGTTTTAATATCAACTCCTTTATCATATATCTTGACCTTTTCATCTGCCTCAAGGTCATTCCAAAGAAGCATTTTGTTTTTTCCACCTACAAGAGTTGATCTTATTTTAACAGGAGATAGCCAATTTACATTAAAGTGGGCAATAAAATTATCCTCAAAATAAACTGTAAGATACGCCACATCTTCAATATCTCTCCCAAAATGTCCAGCACCAACGGCAGAAACGGCAATTGGTTTCTTATATATTAAATAATCCATAATAGCAATATCGTGCGTTGCAAGGTCCCATATTACATTTACATCATGTTGAAACAAGCCCAAATTCACTCTTGTTGAATCATAATAATATAAATCGCCCAATATTTTGTTATCAATGAGGTCTTTCATCTTCCTGACAGCACCCGTAAAAATAAATGTATGGTCAACCATTATTTTTAGTTTTTTCCTTTCTGCAATTGATATAAGCTCCTCTGCCTGACTTGAAGTTGTAGTAAAAGGCTTTTCAACAAATATATGCTTGCCATTATTTAAAGCTTTTTTAGCCAGTTCAAAGTGAGAAAAAACAGGGGTAGCTATTGCTACAGCATCTATTTTTTCAGAGGTAATAAGATCGTTGACATCAGAAAGAACCTCAATATGAGGGTAACCTATTTTTGCCAGACGCCTTGCATTTTCATCAAAATCACATATAGAACAAAGTTTTGCACCTGGAATACTGTTGAAGTTGCGCGAGACATTAGGTCCCCAATAGCCGTATCCTATCACTCCGATATTAATCATCATTTACCTTCTGTGAAATTAATAAAGCTTATTACGAAATTTTACACAACGAATTTATTTGATTTTTCCAATAATACCTATCTTGTTGATTTCCCTCGTAAACATTTCAATTAATGATTGAATATCTTGTGTTTTCAGTCCAAAAACAAAAGGCAGGTGATAAACAAGAAAACCAACCATCAGGGTATAAAAAAAACCTGTTAATATGAAACTGGAAATAACGGTTTCATGGAATCCTAATATTTTATCCACCCAAAAGGTCGCAACAAACGCGGTGATAAAGAGACATCCGCCACAAAATATCTGATGACTAAAATATCTCCAAAAAGAAAGCTTCAGAAACTTGGCATTAAAATAAAGCTGAACATTTACAGTAACAATAAGGAGTAATATCATTTTGATAGCTAATCCGGTAGCGCCGGAATTAATTCCAAATTTATCATAATGTGCCACAAAAAAATACGTCACAGGGAGACCTATTAACATAAAAACCACTCCAATATTTCTGTATAATCTAGTCTGTCCTGTTGCATAAAATACGGAGCCGCTCAATTGGCCATAAGTCTGATGGATAGGATAAAAAGCCATAATCGAAACAGGCCAGGCAGCATCTTTAAATTTCCCTCCTCCAATAATATGAGTAACCTTGTCTGCATTTACCGCTACAAAACATGCAAGAAAAGCAGTTATTGAATACAACAATGGAATGTGTTTTTCGAAAAGTTTTGCCATAAGAACTAAATCTTTATTATTATATGCAATAGAAAATTCCCTGGTAACTAAAGGCGTCATTGCGCTGCTAAATAAAAAGCAAACTGCCCCAATTTGGTAGGATAAACCGAAGAAACCCTGTTGTACACTACCACCATAGACCTGCAATAACCATCTATCAAAAATACCGGCAAATAATCCAACCAAACTATATATAAAAAGCGGGTGCGAATATTGATAGAATTCTTTAATATAATTCTTAATTTCTTCACCGGTGAGCTTCCAACTTTGTAGTAAAGAATAACCAGAACGCTTCATTACATAAGTAAAAACTATTAATAATAAAAAAAGTGTAAAATAATTGTAAAAGAAAAAACTTCCAAGATTTAATTTGTGACAAACAAATAATATAATAATTATAAATACACCTATTGTTTTTTGAAAAACCTTACCTATTTCAGCAGAAACAGTTAGACCATAAGCATCCGTCATTCGATTCATTATATTAATCAACCATACAAGAATTCCCCAAAAAACGGCTAAATAAATATAAAACAATTCCTGCCCAGGCCATAATCTTGTATACATCTTTGTTGTATGCGCAACTACTACAAAAGTTAAAAGTAATAAAGAAGCGATCCCTATAAAATAAAAATAAAATACTACTAACTTAAATTCCTTTGGTCTTTGCGATAGTTTCGTATAAAAACCGATGGAAGTACCCATATCAAAAAAACCAGCAAACTGGTTAAAGTAATCGGACAGAAAACTAAAATCTCCATACGATTTTGGTCCTAGACCCCTCGGAACAATTGTCTGAGTAACTAAACTAACACCCAAACCTAAGAAATTAGTAAACAGTTTATAAAAATACCTTTTTTTGAGAGAATGTTCTTGTTGCATTCTATTTAACTATTTTTTAGCCCTAAAATACTGTGTTTTGATCAACTGATCATCTTTCAATCCTACATTTAATTCTTCATTACACTTCTTAAGCCATTTTAACACATGCTCCTCAAATTCAGTATCAGACATTGAGGTCATATTTATCCGAAGGTCTTGACGGTCTCCCATCATCGTCAAGAATTCTTCTTCGTCTATAATAAAACCGTTCTTCACCGCGTAGTCATACATTGCCGATCCGGGTTGTGGTAGAAGATATCCTGTCGAAGGATAAATCTTGTTTTGAATACAACATTCAAAAGTTTTTCTGATTGTTTCTGGAGTTTCTTGTGGATAACCCAGAACCAGACTTGTCCATACAGTAAGTCCTGCCTTATGGAATAATTGTGTCTGTTTCGAAAACTGTTCTACCGTCATGCGTTTATTCATCGCCTTTAAGATTTCAGGCTCTGCCGACTCGAGTGAGTATAGTACACCAACACATCCAGCCTCTTTCATCTTTTCAATAATTGGGATATCATCTTCACTATTAAAAAGATTGGCCCGACAGTTACCTGTCCAGTAAAAATGAAGATCATCGTCGAGTATTTTTTGAACTAATTCCAGAGTTTGTTTTTTTGAAAAATTTAAAGTACA
>Ga0208968_1001791_pt1 | contig 11278 bp, 8 predicted proteins | sample RifOxyA3_FD_184031 | JGI IMG/M metagenome (GOLD analysis project Ga0208968, IMG submission 184031) | Groundwater microbial communities from Rifle, Colorado - Rifle Oxygen_injection A3 (SPAdes) | ecosystem: Environmental > Aquatic > Deep subsurface > Groundwater | place: Rifle, Colorado, United...
AAGCCCCAGGATACTCTGCAGCAGGAAACGCGTGACCGGTATAACGACATGGTTGCGAAAGGTGCAATACCGGCTGATGTCATGCGTGAAGAGGTTCTCATGTCCATTAAGAAGGAACTAATTGCGGACAAAACAATAGTAAGACCTTCTGCGGTCAGGCAATGGAGCATGGAAATACCTGCCGACCTAGGTTTTGATAAGAGTGATAGTGCAGGGAAAATGATGCTGAAAATCCAGTTTTCCCCTGTTCGAGCCGGTACGAACGCGGTTTCCGGCAAATGGAGTGTGGGTACTGAGGAAAAACCGGATATTTTCAGCACGGAAACTGACGGCCGTATGGATGGATTGTATAATTTATCGATCCCGGTTGCGGCTGATTTGCTGGAGGCTGTTATGGCCAGGCCTGACCGGAAGATGATTGTGACATTCGTAAATAATGACGGAGAGAAATCGAAGCCTGTCATGTTTGACCGGATCAATGGAATCAAGTTGTTTATATGGGAAAGCGGCTTTGAATCCAATCTGTTCCGTGCGCTGATTATTGTTTTGTGCCGGCTGTCTCTTCTTGCTGCGATTGGTCTCACTGCCAGCACGTTGTTTTCGTTCCCGGTGGCAACTTTTGTTTCTTTCTCGGTTTTACTGGTGGCATGCATGGCGCATTACTTCATTCTGCTTTCAGAAATGGAGGGCCATGTTCATGCCGGGGAAGAGGCAAAAAGCAGTTACTGGGAGGATACAAGTGAATATGCCATGCGGAAGCTGGATGAGGTTTTTGAACCGATCTTGCAGGTGGAGTCTGTCGGTCCGCTCTCAGACGGAATACTTGTATCCTGGAGGGATGTTGGACGGGTCCTCATGATGATATGCTTTTATTCCAGTTTAATAGGTGGTGCGGGTGTTTTCCTGTTCAGAAGAAGGGAGTTGGCGCTTCCTTATACGTAGTGTTTATAGCTATGAACAAGGTTATATCCATATTTCTTGCTTTAACATCATTACTTTGCTTCTGGTTGTCTGGCATTCAGAGTGGCAGGGTTGTAGGCCTGCGTGCTGATTACCGCCTGAATTCTGCATTACCGATCGACAATGCTCCGCCGTTGATAGCTTTTACCACTGTAGCACTGGGTGGATTCAGCACCCTGATAGCGGATGTGCTGTGGTTCAGGGTTACCGCGCTGCAGGAAGAAGGAAGATATGTTGAGCTTGTCCAGTTGTCGGACTGGATAACCAAGCTTGAACCGCGTTGTGGTGAGATCTGGGCATTTCATGCGTGGAACATGGCTTATAATGTGAGCGTGATCATGCCTTACCCTGAAGACAGATGGCGTTGGGTCAGAAAAGGTATAGAGCTTTTGCGTGATGAAGGCATTCGCTACAATCCCGGTGATCAGCAGGTGTACAGGGAGCTGGGATGGTTATTCCTGAATAAGGTCGGTGGAAAAACGGATGAGACACACCAGTATTACAAAGATAGGTGGGCTGAAGAAATGACGGCCCTTCTGGGTGGCGGATATCCGGACTACCGGAAGCTTGAACAACAGCCTGTTACAGTTAAGAGGATGGCTGAAGAATATAAACTTAGACTGGAAGTGATGCGCAGGATAGATGAGGAATATGGGCCTCTTGACTGGAGATTACCTCAAAGCCACGCTGTTTACTGGGCTGTAAAAGGCAGAGACCGCTGCTGGGATGAGAAAGTGTTACCTTGCGAACGAATGATTCTCCAGGCTGTCAAGGAGTCGTTTGTAAGGGGAAGGATGATTCATGGTACGGACGGACGTTATCATCTTGTACCTGCGACAGAGCTGTTTGAAAAGATCATGAAGGCGCATGATACAGCGCAGAAGAAATATCCTTTAGAAACCTATTTTATTCACTCAAAAGCGGGTTTTATGAAAGACGCCGTGAGGGTGTTTAATGATGCAGGCAGGCAGTCAGAAGCAAGGGCTTTATTTAATCAATTGGTGAGCGAAATACCTGAGTCGATGAAAGAAAGAAATTTTGAAGTTTTTATTAATACTGGCGGAAAATAACCGTTTTCTTTGAGATTCCCCCTGTTATAAACAGCAAAAAAGGCCTTGCGCTCCGACATTCAAGAGAATACATTTTCAGTTAATTCAGGTGGAGAAAACATATGGCACAACCTATTACAATAAAGAAGAAGCCGCTTACAATAAAGACCATAAAGGCGATGCCTCCTCCAAGTGCTGTAGAAGGTGCTGGCGAAGAGCCTGTTGAGCCTGAAGTTTCTGGTGAAGTGCCTGTGTCTGCTTCTCCTGTTGCGCCTGCTAAGGGAGTTCCTTTTCTTGTATCAACAATTTGTGCGCTCATAAGTGTTGTCTGTTTTATTGTGATTCTTGTTTTTCAGATGAATGCAAATAAGGACTTTGGCAGACTCTGTTACGATCAGCCTGGATCAGGTATTCCAAGTGTTCCCGGGAAGGTTGATGTGAGTCCTGCTCCTGCGGTGCCAGCGCCGGCACCTGCAGAAGAAAAGCCAGTGGCTGCAGCTCCTGCTGCTGATGCAGCAGCTGTGCCGGCACCCGCAGCACCTGCCGCGCCGGAAGCGGCAGCACCAGCACCTGCGGCAGCGCCAGAGGCTCCTGTTGCAGTGCCAGCAGCGCCGGCAGCGCCAGAAAATAAATAAGTAATTTCCTCCTCCATGGTGTTATTTCTTTGAGCTCCTTCCTGTCGGGATATTTTCTTCCATGCTCGACAACAAACCGGGCCACTGGGTAGAGTAGACGTCATTGAATATGGAAACGAAAACTATTGAGAATAAGCCTCTTATCCACAGCCTGAGCAGGGATGAACTGACTGGCATATTTGCAGAAATGAAGGAGCCAAAGTACCGTGCGGACCAGCTTTGGTCGTGGCTTTATGTAAAGAAAGCATTTGCCTGGTCGATGATGTCCAATCTGCCTTCCGTACTTAAAGAAAAGCTTTCTTCAAGGTTTAATCTGGATTCGGTCAGGACAGATAAAACTGAAGGGGAGAACGGCGGTACACGTAAGATTCTTGTCAGCCTTCAGGACGGAGAACAGGTCGAAGAAGTTTTAATTCCTGGTGGTGAAAGGAAGACTGTTTGCGTATCGAGCCAGGCTGGCTGTCGTTTTAATTGCACGTTCTGTGCGAGCGGGCAGGCTGGGTTCAGGCGTAATCTTGAGGCTGGTGAAATAGTGGGGCAGGTCATTCTTGCCGCAAACGTGTATGGTGACCGTCCTACTAATGTTGTTTTCATGGGGATAGGGGAACCCTTTGACAATTATGATGCTGTTCTCAAGGCGGTGAGGATTATAAATGACAAAGATGGTCTTGGAATCGGGGCGCGCAAAATTACGATAAGCACATGCGGTGTCATTCCGGGTATTGAAAAACTCGCGGAAGAAGGTATCCAGGTGGAACTTTCGGTCTCGCTGCATGCTGCTGAAGATGAACTGAGGTCCAAACTGATGCCGGTTAACCGGAAGTATCCTTTAGGCAGTCTTATAGAAGCGTGCAGGAGATATTTCGAAAAGACAGGAAGAATTATTACATTTGAGTATACGATGATAAGGAGCCTGAATGATTCGGCGGCACACGCGAGGAATCTTGTTAAACTGATATCAGGCCTGCCGGCCAGGGTGAACCTTATTCCGTTGAGTCCCGTGGAGGAGTTCGATGGGCAGGCCTCGACACCGGACAAGGCGGAAGTTTTCACGGAAATACTTGGAAGAGCAGGGATCAATACAACGTTACGCATGTCGAAGGGCAGTTCTCTGAGAGCAGCATGCGGACAGTTGAGGTTTCGCAAGCAAAACGGCGTCTGAAGCTGAACAATAGAAATTCAAGATGTAATTTCAAACGCAACGAACGTTGAAAATTAAGATTGTGAGAATGTAATGAATTCAGTGTCAAAGAAAAGAAATTCACGTGCAGTTGCTGCAGGAATTATCTGGGAATGGCTTGAAACAGGGGCTTTTCCTGATCATCTGGTTGAAACGGTTGAAGATGATCGCGCTTTTGTCATGGAGGTTGTCTATGGCATTACCCGGTGGAAGCGTTCTCTGGAGTGGATTGTAAAGCATTCTGCCAAGAGAAAACCGGACCCGGAAATAATACCTTTTCTATTTGTCGGTCTCTACCAGGTATTATTTATGAACAAAGTAGAGGACTATGCCGTAGTTAACGAAACAGTCGAAGCTGTTAAATCTGCAGGGTTTCCGCATGCGGTGGCATTTTTGAATGCTGTGCTGCGGAGGGCGCTCAGGGAGAAGAATTCAATTATTGATGATTTAAACAGACAGCCGGCTGTTGTCAGGTATTCACATCCTGACATGCTGGTTGATAGATGGAAGAAACAGTTTGGCCCCGAAAAAGTATTGAAGCTTCTTGAATGGAATAACAGTCGACCCGGGGTGGTTGTCAGGCCTAACAGGTTTAAGACATCATTCGGGGATTTCGTTATTACTGCGGAAAAGGCTGGAGTGAGTCTATCCCCTCATCCTTTTCTGCCGGACGAATGTCTTTGCCTTGCACACGGAACAGCTGTTGCTGATGTCCCGGGTTACATGGAGGGGATGTTCACGGTTCAGGATCCGTCGACCCTGGTCTCGGTCAGGTTGCTTGACCCGCAACCCGGCGAGTTTGTGCTGGATGCGTGTGCGGCTCCTGGCGGAAAAACTTATGTAATAGCTGAGAAGATGTCAGGCAAAGGACGGATTGTTGCTGTGGACATCGAAGCAGGGCGTCTTAAGACATTGAAGGAAAATCTAGCCAGGATGGGTGTAAAATCGGTCACGGTAATGGAAGGAGATGTTTCAGACCCTCAGATCATGGATAAAGCCTGTGACGGGCGGCTATTTGACCGGATACTTATGGATGTGCCATGTTCCAATACCGGAGTCTTGAGGCGTCGGCCTGATGCAAGGTGGAGATTTTCGGTCAGGAAACTTAATGAGATGGTTGCGATACAGAAGAAGATCATGACTGGCGTGGCAGCTTGTTTAAGGCCAGGAGGTGTTCTGGTATACAGTACTTGCAGTCTTGAACGGGATGAAAATGACGGGATTATCGATTGGTGGCTTTCATCAAATCCAGGCTTTGAGCGGATTGGGTGTGAACAACTGTTTCCTCCGGATTCGCAAACAGATGGTGCCTATGCCTGTGCGTTGAGGAAAGTGCAGGGGAGTGACAGGTAGTATGCTTCTCCCTGAAAAGAGCTTTTTACCTGATGATAAATACTTTATGGTGCTTATATGAACAAGAGGAAAATAGTTTGCTGTTCCAACATGCCGTTCGTGAAAGAGGCGTTCAGCCTCCTTGGAGAGCCCCTGGTTAAAGATGGCCGGACAATTACAGGGGCCGATGTAAAGGACGCTGAAATCATGGCCATTCGCTCCACCACGAAAGTAAGCCGGGAAATGCTGGAAGGAAGTAAGGTGAGGTTTGTCGGCACGGCGACCATCGGGACAGATCACATGGATAAGGCGTATATGGATGGTGCCGGAATCACCTGGTGTTATGCGCCAGGTTGTAATGCAAACAGTGTGTCTGAATATTTCACCACTGCGTTATTAAGGCTGGCAACGCGGCATAATATCTCCCTTGAGGGAAAGACCATAGGGGTGATAGGTGTGGGGAATGTGGGTAGTCTTGTTGTGAAGAAAGCAAAGACGTTGGGGATGCGGGTGTTGAGAAATGATCCTCCAAAGGAGCGGCTGGAGAAAAGCACAGAGGAAAATAAGTGGTACAGTCTGGATGAGGTATTGAGGGAGGCTGACGTTATTACCCTGCATGTACCACTGACAAAAACAGGACAGGATGCGACGTATCAAATGGCAGGGAGATCATTCTTTGAGAAGATGAAGCCGGGTTGTGTTTTCTTCAACTGCGCAAGGGGCGGGGTGGTTAATACAAATGAATTGCTTTCAGCCATGGATTGCAAAACTGTCTCCCATGCGGTCATAGACACCTGGGAAGGTGAACCTGTTTTCAGAACAGATCTTTTAAAGCGTGTTGATGTCGGAACACCCCATATCGCCGGCCATTCGTTTGAGGGTAAAGTATACGGGACTGTAATGGTTTATCAGGCGGCATGCAAATTCCTTGGTGTTAAGGCGACCTGGGCTCCGGACAATCTCTGGCCTGAGCCGATAGTTCCTGAAATAACTGAGGATGCCGCAGGGCTGCGTGATGAAGAAGTCCTCTGGAGGATCGTCAGCCGGGTTTATGATATTGAAGCTGATGACAGGCGGTTACGAGATGGAAGTGTTGAAGATGACAAGACGCGAAGCGCTCATTTCGACCGCCTGAGATCCAGGTATCCAGTCAGACGCGAGTTCCGGTTTACAAGGGTGACTCTTTGTAATGGACGTCCTGAATTAAAACAAAAAGTTTCGGAACTGGGGTTCATGATTGATAAATGATTAAAGGAATCATACTTGATCTTGACGGTACTGTTTACCTGGGAGATGCGGAAGTGCCTGGTGCGGGCCAATTTACCAGGAACATGAAGGCCTCAGGTGTGCATTGTATTTATGTTACAAACCGTGCCAACCGCAATGCAGCTGAGGTGTGTGCGCAATTAAATCGTTATGGTATTGCCTGTGACAAGGATGATGTTCTTACTTCTGCCCAGGCGGCGGTCCGGTATTTAAAGAAGGGATCGGCGTTTTATATTGGCGAGGAAGCTTTCGGTCAGCTGTTGGAAGAGCATGGATTCAAGGTCACTGAAGAATCGCCGGATTACGTGATTGTCAGCTTTGACCGGCACCTTACCGATACAAAAATAAGAAAAGCTGCTGAACTTATCAGGAATGGTTCTCAATTTGTTGCCACTAATCCTGACAAGGCGCTTAAAATCGAAGGCGGGGTTCTGCCTGGAACGGGTGCTATTGTTGACGCGGTTGCAAAAGAGTCCGGAATGGCGCCTTCGATAATGATTGGAAAACCTGAGAAGTTGATCATAGAGATGGGAATCAAGATGCTCGGCATGAAGAAAGATGAGGTTATCCTTGTTGGTGACAACATTGAGACAGACATTCCCGCAGGAGCGAAGGCCGGGATTCGAACTGCCCTGATTCTGACAGGTATTTCGTCGCGACATGATTTACATAGCCAGGTCTTTCAGCCCACATGGGTCGTTGAGTCCTACGAGGAATTGGCCGAGATTATTATAAAGGAAGGCTGATCCTGAAGACCGTTCCGTTTTCTTCCGAGGATTTCATGTCAACGCAACCACCCAGAAACTTTTCACCAAGAAGTTTCATTGAATATGTGCCCAAACCTCGCCCAGGCCTGTCTTTTGTGCTGAAATAGCGCTGGAATATCCTTCCTGAAATATTTTCCGGTATTGCCAGCCTATTCCAGACGCAAAAAGAGATGTTACCATCATCTTGATTAACCAGGAATTTAACAAGACCGCCAGATTCCGTAGCTTCGAGTGCGTTTGTCAGCATGTTGCCGAGTATGCGCAGCAGAATGGCAGAGTCGGTCGTTACTGCATTGACCGGGAATGTTTTTGGGAAGAGGATTTGTTTGTTTGCCGCGACAGGATGGTGCGCAAACATGTTTCTTAACTCAGTGATGATATCCAAGACGGTTACAACCTGATGTTGAACAGAGGATGACGGCATGGCCTGTCCTGAGATTATCCTCTGGATTTCAATTTCTCGCGACAGTCTTCGTGACAGAGAGAAGACTTCGTCTGCCAGTTCCCTGATGTCTTTCTCGTCGGCTGTTTTGATCAGTTCGCTGGCTCCACTAAGTCCCATGAGTATGTTGCTTATGTCATGAAAGAAGACGTGCTCAAGTGCCGCCCACTGCTGGTAATTGGTTATATCCTGAAGGAAAAGAAGCACAAATCGCCGGTCCTGAAATTCAAAAAGACAGGATACAACACTAAAGCAAAGTTCGACAATCTTGCCGCCACGTGATGTTTTGAGCGCGCATTTTCGTTCAACAGGTTTCTTGCCAGCAAGCGAGGCCACGATTGATATAGCAGCGCCGCACGATGAACACATTTTAGTTGTGCCGCAACCGCCTTCTGTTTCGTCTGCATGAACGCAGTTTAATGCTTCTCCTGGACGGAGTCCAAAAAGGTGAATGGCATCTTTAATTCCCAGCGTGTTCAGGAAGGCATCATTAATCATGATTATCTGGCGGTGTTCGTTCAGGACGGCAAGCAGGCCGCCAACAGTACCAAGCAGAGAGTTGATGATTGGATTTGTGCCAATGATTTGGAGTTCGCTTTTCAGCTCGCAACCGTTTGCGCGTTCGGCAGGTGCAAAACATGTTTCCATAACTACCTCCCAGTGTAATGGCAGTAAAGACCAGAGACGCGTACCACAATCCAATATTACCTGAGTTTAAGGCAAAGATAACATCTGTTAAAGGCGAAAATATTTAATAATAAGGTTTCTGATGTTATTATGGTGAAAAGCTTCGGGCGGGGATCAGTTTTACCGGGCCGAGCAGGCCGGAATCACGGAGTGGCCATTTTGAGGCATCAAAAGGCTTGTAATTGATATTTACGAAATTGATATCTTTAAATGTTCGCCATTGTATGCCGCGCAAATCCAGGTCGCGAACACGATTAGCTGAAAGATTAGTGACCTCAATTTCAAGTTCATTGTTCTTCTGCTTTAATTTATCAACAACTACGCTGAAAGGTGACAATATCAATGTGCCGAGATCATGTCCGTTCAACCTGATTCTTGCGCTTTCGCAAACAATGCCCAGGTCTAGAATCCATTCTTCTGCTGATTGTGATGGAGCGTCAAAATTAATTGAATAACAGGCTGTTCCGGCAAATATTCTTGAATCATTATCGCCCAGGTTGGTCCACGAATCTAATTTTGATACCCGAAATGAAGCCGGCAGGGAAGGACCTCCCTGGATAAACTTCACCTGCCAGGTGCCGGTAATTTCGATTGGCGGGGGTAATGATTTTAAATATGTCCAGGTTGGGCCATCAACATTTATGTCTGTGAATGTTCTGAGAATTACCGATTCTCCGGGCTTGAGCTGTATATAAGCCTGTGTACAGTTTGCAGTATCTTTCTTGACGATTGCTTTGCCTGTTTTATTTCTCATGGGATCCATTATTACAACTGATTCTGCTTTTCTTGCCAGCGTGATCCAGTTGTCAACAACGTTACTGCCGCTATTTGAAATGAAATAGTGGTAACCTGAATCAAAAGAACGTCGGATATAATTGATTCCGGGAAAATCTGCTAATAATTCCCTCTTTATGCCTGCAGAATTAAGGCACATTTCAATTTCGCCAACGAGAATTTGTCCCTTGCCGAATCTGCCTTTCATGATTCTACCGTCGCGGGATAGCTTAATAGAGGACAACATTTCTTTTAAAGCCTTTTTGGATGCTTCCAGGTCGGCGAGTCCTGGCACATCGTTTGGCAGATGATCCTGAAAAATAATTGTTCCGCCACGCTTTGCAAGTTTCAGGAGATTATTGAGCGTTTTAATCGGCATATGTTCGCATGCAGGTACAACTGCGGCCCGATAGGTTCCACCTTTTGTTCTGATCAGGGCGTTGACTGTCCTTGATTCGTCCAGTTGCCGGTCTGAACAGTAGTCGAATGTAAAACCGCGCTTCCAGAGATTGCTGGCAGCAGTACCGATTGATTGGGTGAGGAACCAGTCTACGTGATGAACGGTGAGATTCTGGTTGAATCCTTTTGGGTCATGCCAGAAGTCATGGATTGGCCAGTACAGCAGCAAGTCATTGTCAGGCTGTCCCGCCTGTAGCGTTGCCTGGCAGCGTGCGATATAGGCATTAAGGGCTGGGACGTCACGCCAGAAAGCGTTTCGGGGATTCATCTCTGTTGAGGCATAGAAAAGCCATCCTGGCCAGCCCGCTTCGTCCGGTGAATAACAGGTTCCATGATAGAAAATGTGATTAATCCCGCTGACAAACATGTCATCCACGAGCCCCTTGAGATCGGCGAGTGTTTCTGTGAAATGTTCTTTCAGCCATGTTCCGGTTTCTGCAGAAACCAGTTTATGCCCTGCAACATGGGCTGCCGAGGATGCAAACTTTGAAATCAGCGGCCGGCGATCGGTATGGAACATTTCTGTTTCGGGAATATCTGCTGCGGCATAAAGATCCAGCAGGTTTCCTGGTGAACCATGCGCCTGGTTGCGGGTCAGGAAGCCATTCCTGTGCGCCCACTTCGTCCAGGGTGTTATAAAGTTTGCATATGTCATGTCGGAGACAGTTTCGCGGAAATCAGATTTTACCCGTGCAGTTCTGTCGTCGTCGCCTGTTCCGAAGAGGGATGTCAGTTCAGTTTGCAGCTTATAACCCCGGAATTTTTCAAATTGCTGGAGAAAATCGGGCGACCAGTTGGCGCCATAATATTCAAATGAGTCATGATACATTGCTCTTGGCTTGAGCCCGTTGCGTCTGTCGAAAGCATCGCTGAAACGTTTTAAATAATTTTGAATTGCAGGGAGATAAAGGGGATTTAACATGTGGCCTTCGCCACCTGGTGCCGCTCTTTTCACCTTTATGGTGGGTCGCTGTGATATTGAAAATACTTTCCATGTATCGTTATCGGCTGTCCAGTCAACTGTTCCATCCTTCCTGATGCAGTTTGAAAGCTCCTGGAATCTGCCGGTATCTGAAAAAGCTATAAGAGCTTGTGTTGTTTCAGGGTCAAGTTTTACATTAATCCTTCCACCGGCCGTCACAATATTGGTTTTAACCACGACCCCGGCGCAGGCCTCGTTGGTTGAAACGTTTGGTCCGCCGAAACACCAGCCTGTTCCTGTGGTCATGTCTACGCCCAGGTTCTTTTTCCCGGCCTCGGAAACCGTGTAATTCAGAATATCCATCCACCGAGGAGAGAGGTATTCGATGTATTTATCCTCGCAGCCTTTGGCTCCATATATGGGGATAATATGAACTCCACCCATTCCTGCATCCTGGTAACGGGTAAGTTCCCTGGAAATGTTTGTCTCATCGACGCCACTTCCGAGCCACCACCAATAAGCCCATGGTTTGGCTTCTTTGGTGATCTCAGGCCAGTCAAAGTCTTTCGCCTGCAGACTATGGTTTGAATTGATCAAAAGAAGCAGAGCCGCAATGTATATTATTCTGTTATTCATGATGATCAGATACCTTTACTTTTACACGTTATATCCAGGAACGAAATTCCACGATCTGCCATGTTTGTTCAGGAATTCCAGCTTATTTAAGATTGACCACCTGTGCAAGATGGTAGATTGTAAATTGTTAATCTCGCAGATTGACCTGCATACAATATAATGAAGGTTA
>Ga0208968_1001795_pt1 | contig 11267 bp, 9 predicted proteins | sample RifOxyA3_FD_184031 | JGI IMG/M metagenome (GOLD analysis project Ga0208968, IMG submission 184031) | Groundwater microbial communities from Rifle, Colorado - Rifle Oxygen_injection A3 (SPAdes) | ecosystem: Environmental > Aquatic > Deep subsurface > Groundwater | place: Rifle, Colorado, United...
ATTCCCTGTCAAGGCTTGCCGTAACCCTGGCAAGACTCCACATACCGTGGGCAATGGCTTTTTTAAATCCGAAAAGTTTTGCAAAAATTGTATACAGGTGATGGGGGTTATAATCCCCTGAAACGGCTGCATAACGGCGTCCTGTGCCCAAGGGGACAGGGATGGCTTCTCTTTTGGTCAGGAATATTTCATCTTGTTTTTTAGAAGAAGGAGTCTTTTTTGCGCTGCTTCTTGTGAAAAAGCTTGAAACCCCCTGCCACACAGTTTCCTCGCCGGATCTGACATCAAGGATAAAACGGGTTTCAACCCCGGTTTCTTTTTTTGCAAACCCCCCGAGGATGCAGGCAAGATCAAGAAATTCATTCGTCTTTACCGGTCTTTTCTGTTCAAAAGATTGGTAAGTCTGGATCAGCCCCATGGGATTCAAAGGAAAAAAGGGGGAAATGATGAATTTTCCCAGAAGACCGATAAACAGCGTCTGCAGATAGGTAATAGGAATCGTGTCCGGGTTGTTTTTATGGAAACCGCATACGGTTCTGTAATTGTCAACAAGGGCCTGATCCGGCAAAAAATTCTGCAAAACAATCCGGGTCCCGGGGACATGGGCATTATTCGCCAGGGTATTAGGACGGAACGGGGAAATCAGCAATGCTTTTAAAAAGATCAGCCACATCCGGGGCAGATTTTTTATTTCCACAGTTGTTTCAGGGCCCGTGGGCATTATCGAGGATATCAGATCGTGGTCCTTTTCCATAAGACGGATACTCTATCTTTGTTTTATGGCTAAGTCAATAATGCTTATTGCAGATTACCTTTGTTTTCTGATATAAAAGAATCCGTTTTGGTAAAGTTTCAGGACAGACAATGGGGTCTGTCCCGGGAAATAAACAAAGACGTTTATACCGGATTGAAAAATCCGGAACTTTAACAGGAGGCAGTAGAGAAAAATGAGTACCATACTGGACATTGTCAATGCAAGAGATCCCTATGAAAAAGAGTTTCACCAGGCTGTTACGGAAGTTGTGGAATCCGTCAAACCGGTTCTGGATAAAAATCCGGAATACCGTCATGCCGGGATCATGGAAAGAATCGTAGAACCCGAGCGGGTAATTCAGTTCAGGGTTCCATGGGTGGATGACCAGGGTGCCGTCCGTGTCAACAGGGGTTTCAGGATTCAGATGAACAGTGCCATCGGACCTTACAAGGGAGGGCTCAGGTTTCATCCCTCCGTCAACCTTTCCATTTTAAAATTTCTGGCCTTTGAACAGGTTTTTAAAAATGCACTCACCACGCTTCCCATAGGAGGAGGCAAAGGCGGGTCGGATTTTGATCCCAAGGGCAAATCCGATAATGAGGTCATGCGGTTCTGCCAGAGTTTCATGAGCGAGTTGTTTCGCTATATCGGCCCTTTTACCGATGTCCCGGCAGGCGATATTGGGGTGGGCGGAAGAGAGATCGGTTATCTTTTCGGCATGTACAAAAAATTGAAGAATGAATTTTCAGGTGTTCTGACAGGTAAAGCCCTGAACTGGGGCGGCAGCCTGATCCGGCCCGAAGCTACAGGCTATGGGGCCGTCTTTTTTGCCGATGAAATGCTGGCTACAAAAAAGCAGGCACTCAAGGGTAAGATCTGCCTTGTGTCCGGTTCCGGCAACGTGGCCCAGTACACCACCCAGAAGCTGAATCAACTGGGTGCAAAGGTGGTGACCCTTTCCGATTCTTCAGGTTATATTTATGATGAAAAAGGTATTGATGAGGCAAAACTCAATCACGTGCTGTATCTGAAAAATGTAAAACGGGCCAGGATTAAGGAATATGTGGATAAATACCCGGAAGCGGCTTATACTCCCATGGATACAGGAGCCGGTTACAACCATCTCTGGAACAACAAGGCCGACTGTGCATTTCCATGCGCCACCCAGAATGAAATCAATGGACTGGATGCCCAAAATCTTGTGAAAAACGGGGTCTATCTGGTGTGTGAAGGGTCCAATATGCCGACCATGCCTGACGGTATTGATATCTTCCTGGATCATAAAATTCTTTATGCACCGGGTAAAGCAGCCAATGCCGGCGGTGTTGCCGTGTCAGGGCTTGAAATGTCCCAGAATTCCATGAGGATCAAATGGTCCAGGGAAGAAGTAGAAGCTAAACTCAAAGGAATCATGAAAAGTATTCATTCAGCCTGTATATCTGCTTCGGAAGAATATGGAACTCCTGGTAATTATGTGAACGGGGCCAATATAGCAGGCTTTGTGAAAGTCGCCGATGCCATGATGGATCACGGTATTGTATAGGGCTTAAATTTTTTTTTATATCATATCAAGGAGGAGGAAGCCTCACGCTCTCCTCCTTGATTTTGTGGTCGGCTCTTAAAATAGTATCTTCTATTTTCAATGCCGCAGCATTGCGAAGCTTCAAATACTTTGTTTCAGTTAGTTTTTTTAAGTTTTCTTAATAGCTTTACCCGGCTCTGGCCAAAAACCAGGTTTCTTTTTGTAGTCAGCTTGACAAAATTATTGACGGCTATAACTATTAAGGCTATAAGGCACAAAAAAGGTCTAACTTATGAAAATAACACCTGATTATGATATTCTTACGATAGTTGGTAGTTGGAATCCCGCAATCATTACTCATGATTGGGTGTCTAAATATATTATTTCAGATGAGAAATTAAATATTGAATACCCAATAAAAGATTTTTTTGCCTCTCACAGAATATCAACTGAAGATTTCAGATTGTATGTTTCACCTGGGCGTTTTAATTTTTCAATAATTAATCATTCAGACCCTGTTTATATAAAAATTGGAGGGATCGCATTAAAGCTTGCTGATTATTTGATTCATACACCAGTAGCATCATTCGGCCTGAATTTTATTTATGAATCTGATATTTCGGAAAAAATTGATTCTTATTTTCTTGTAGGTGATGATACAAAGATGACCGAATTGAATCTAAAAGCCGATCTATTAGAAATTAAACGAGGTTTTTCTCAAGACAAGTGTATGCTAAATTTTAATGTTATAAGGGCAGAGAAATATAAGTTCGATTTTAATTATCATTTTAATATTTCTTCCCTATTGGACTTTAAAGAGAAATTTGAAAAAAACTCATTAATAGAGTATAAAAAGAAATCGATTGAATTGTTATCAAACTTATATGACCTCGGAAGTTAAAACGATATGAAAGCGAATACTAGAACTGATATTCCTTTGACCTATCAAAAAGAAAACAATCTTATTTTCTTCAAACCGAATATTTCATCAGCCACTGACAGTACTTTGAATGTAACTTTGGAATATGAAAAAGAAGATCATCCTGCTTTTGCTTATGAGCCTGTAAAAAAAGTGACAGTGTTCGACGTAGCTGCATACGTTTTAAAAAGACTTGGCGAATTAACCACAATGAAATTGCATAAGATCGTGTACTATTGCCAAGCATGGTCATTGGTTTGGGATGAAAAATCTCTTTTTGATGAAGAAATAGAGGCATGGGCCAACGGTCCCGTTGTGAGAAGGCTTTTTTCCTATCATAAGGGCCAATATTCCATTTCAAATATAAGCCTTGGAAACCCTGATGCGTTAAATGAAAAACAAAAAGAAACAATAGATTCTGTAATAAATTATTATGGGGATAAATCAGCCCAATGGCTTATTGAACTGACTCATTTAGAAGACCCTTGGAAAAATGTTCGGATAGGTATGGAGCCAACAGAACGGGGAAATCGAATTATAACAAATGAATCAATGGCAGAATATTACAGTTCTCTCTAATGAAAACCCCTAAGGTTGCAAAAACTGTCGAAATCAATAAAAACCCCAGGTCAATAAAAAATCCAGATATTTATAAAGATATACCCATTTCATGGCAGCTAAATCGTATTGATGATGGGAGTAGGTGGGGTGTATCTGTATTTAGAGAAAAGATCAAATTAGTAAATAATGAGAAACTTTTTGATGGATTCCATGATATAAAAGATGAGATAGGCATTGCCTTGATTGATATGATGGGGAAAGAGTTTGACAGCATTGAATCATTCCTTGAAAAGTTATATCAAGAAGCGAATGTGCAGCTTTCAGCAGATGAATTAAAAATCATTCTTGGTGCTATCGAACAAAATATCTTTTGGAAAGACATATATCCCACTTTGATACATTTTGAGAAAAAGACATGGTTTGAGATTGAACAAGAAACTTTTTATGGGCGTGGTAAAAATAAAACAAAACATCACTCGATAAAAATATCAGAAATTATCTCTGAGGCAAGGGGTAGGCTTGAAGATCTGAAAATTGAAGACATCGATGAACTTTTTTCCATAAGACTTACTGGAAAAATAAGGATTTGGGGAATCAGAAAACAATCACATTTTCAAGTGCTATGGTTCGATTTGAAACATGAAATCTGTCCATCACTGAAATCCTGATTTGTGTGACCACGTTGTGACCATATTATTAAAAAATATTGAAAAACAGCAACCACCAAGAAAAAAAATAAATAACAAAAGCAATGATAATAAAGACTATCTGGGGCCATTAAAGAAAATAAATAACGATAAAAACAGGATGTTATCATATCGGCACGGTAGGAGTCAGCAGTTCAAATCCGCTCGTGTCTACCAGAAAATTTAAGGGTGTACGGAATCAACAGCAAGCCCTTTTTTTACATATCCGCCAGATAGGGTTCAATCAATTTAAGTTCATTGGGCCGGATGGGACGCCATGGGATTGAATACATTGTTGTTGCCTGGGGCAGTTTCCGATCAGGATGAATCCGTGTCACCTGGATGGTGTCATCCAGTTCGACCCAGAGGGTCTTTTCCATATCAAGATGATAGGTCCTGGATATTTTTTCTGCAAAATTATGGATATAATTCTTTAGCGATGTGTTCATGGTGGGGTTGATCCTTGCGTTTTTCAGGATCACGGCAAAGGGCATAAGATAGCTGATACCTTGGCTGTCTATACCAAGCCGGATAATTTTTACATGGTATGACCCCGGCCACCAGGAAACCGGTTTTTCACCATCCATGCTCTTTCCGTCCCATTCATAGATAAAATCGTGAAGAATCATAATGCCGTCCTTTTTTTCTGTGGTTTCATTACCGTGCGGCAGGCATGGGCAACATCTTCGGGAAAAGCGCCGCTGATCCATCTGAGCTGGGCTTCGGAAAAAGTGGCAGGTGCATAGGGGAGCCTGGGGATAAAAGAATAGAGGAGCCGCTGGTCTGTATCGGCTGAATCAAACCGCTTGGAAAATTCAATGGTGGTGACAAATTGTGCTCCCAATGCTTCAAGTGTTTTTACGGCTGTCAGCATGGCCTTGTCAAGGGATTGACGCATCTTTGTGTCTGCTTCAAGAATATTGCCGCAGTCTGTTTTGGGCATGAGCTGGAGTTCCCATTCAGACACCTGGGCCTTGGGGACAAACAAAAGGATGTGATCATCTTCAAAAAGGATAAGGGAGGAAGGGCCTTCCTGTTTTCCATCGGTTCTGGTGTTATTTATGATGCAATCGACATAGGTTTTAAAAAATGGCTTCCCGGTTGTCTGGCGGTATTGGGTGATGAAATCACGAATCAGATCGCCGCAGGCAAAAGATGGAATCTTTTCGCCCGATTCTGCCCTGACCTGTTTGGGAATCATGGCATTCTGGTGGTGTATCATCTGGTGGGAAGCATGGAGCCTGTGTCCGGACTGGGCATATCCAAAACCGAAATTCCACCCCCAGAGTGTGCTGTCAAAATTTAGAGAAGGAGCATCAGATTGCTTCAGGATTTCAAGTATTTTTTTTCTCAGGGTTTCAAGGGCTTCTTCGGCCAGGGTCTCTTTTTTTTCAGGAAAGGGGATTTCAAGCTCTGTCCCAAGGCGTATAAACGCTCTCTGGTAATAGAGGTGGCGGATACCCTTTATATCGTCTTCGGTCAGATCCCTTGCCCGGTATCGGATGGCATCGTTGGCCATGTTGGATGCAAAATGGCCCCAGGGAATATAGGAATTACGTCTCAGGTATTCAAAAACATGAGTGTTCCCGTCAGGTGAAAGGTATTCCCCTGTAATCTCATTGGTTCCCTGGACACCGGGTCTCAATACGATGACATTTTTATAACTATCCGGCAGATGGGGGTTGTTCACCAGCACTTCAAAAAGCTCGGAATCATGGATATCCGGGCTTATTTTACCGGATTGAGTTTTTTTATACCCTATTCCGGCAGGGGTTTCATGGCAGTCTGTGTCAAAAATAATCCGGCAGGATTTTTGTGCCAGCAGCACAAGCTCTTCAGGGTCTGTGGAGGCCTGGGCCAAGGCGATCAGGAGGGGATGGGGCAGGAGGTCCAGGAGTTTTATTTTTTCATTAAGGTCAAGGTCGCTGCCTTTCCTGAAAGCCTTGAAATTCTGAAGCAGTGAACAGGGCTCCGGAGCCTGAATACTTATCATTTCAGGCTGTACCGCCTTTGCATCAGCCCAGGCGGAATTGATATAGGTGGTTCCCCTGAAATCAAACGGATTATGAATCTCATAGATGATGTCAGCTTTGGGTTCATCAAGATCCTGATCCGGGAAGTTTGATCTGTTGTCCACTACGGTTCCGTCTTCGAGCATGCCAAGGGGCTGCAGAAAATCATTTTTTCTAAGGTTTTTTACTTTAAAACAAGGCCTGTGAACCCCGACAATAAACCGGCCGTTTTGTCCTACACAGGATCTTATGTCCGTCATAGCTCCGGTGCTCCCGAGGGGATAAGGCAGACAAAGATAAAAGGTTTTTCCGATGTGTTCCTGAACTGGTGTTCAATATTAGGGGGGATAAAGACGGCAGAACCTTCCTCCAGCGGATAAAATGTATCCTTGATAAATACTTCACCACAGCCGGAATGAACAAACACTTCATGTTCCCAGTCATGGACATGCTTTGGGGTATACCCGGAAGGACCCATTTCAAACAGGCGCATGCAGAAATTTTTGGCATTGTTTTCTTTTCCGATCATGATGCGGCCTGTAACATTTTTTATTTTTTCATTGTCCATGACGATGGGCAGGACATCTTTATAATTGGTTATTTTCATTTTCGGTTCTCCTTTTTCTTTGGTAACCATTCAAGTCTATCTTAAAAGATGATGGATAAGCAAAAATATGCTATTCATTGCCGGGTTGTCAATGCTGACTACACTTCAAGGCACAAGGGTGACTCCTTTTTTAGATTCCAGAGTACCCACGGCATCTTTGGCAGCATCCATCAGGTCCTGGTGATCGAGTGAGGCAGATTTTGCCTTGATCCATTCTTTTGTGGTTTCATTGCCGGCAAGCCCCAGGACATAAAGGATGTCTCCTTTTACCGGGATTTCTTTTTCATCAAACCGGTCCATGAGGACTGGGCAGAGCCGGGCCGCAAGTTCAGGGGCAGAATCGCAAAGCTCTTCAACGATCACCATGGCGCCGAGCCTGACAGACCATGTATCATGAAGCAGAAGTGTAATAAAACCGTCAAAGATCAGGTGTTTCTCCTTCATCTGCCGGGTAATCCAGGCTGCATCCCCCTGTTCGAGAATGGTTTGCAAGGTCCTGGTGCTGAATTTTGATGGGTCCCGGCGGGTGATCATGTCAAGTATTTCATCAGCACTCACATGGCCGGTCCATCTGAAACCATCATCCAGGATGAGGCAGGGGGCCGACATGACCCTGTTTTTTGCGGCAGTTTCCGGAAACAGGCTTCCATCAATTATGTGAAGGCTGATATGGGGGCAGTGAATCGCCAGCAGAAAAACGGTTTTGGCCACAACGGGGCAAAAAGGGCATTGAAGGGCAATATAAAGGGTCAGCCGGACCGGGGTGTCAATATCATCCAGGGGTTTTTGGAGGGTATCCAAAAGAGCAGGTCCATTGCCGGAAAGAATGGACAGGGCATCAAGAAAAGGCTCCAGCTCTTTATCAAAGGGAAATGCCGAATAGGCGATATTGTCTTTGAGCCGGAATCCGGGCAGGCCCGTATCTTTTTTTTCAGGTTCGATGTTGAGATCCGGCATCAGGGTTTTAAGCTCATCGGCAATTGCAAGGAATTGATGATCTTCGGCATGGCCTGTGGTGACCAGTTGAACACGGGTCTGTATCCTCCCTGTTTTTTGGACGTTTCGGATCAGCGCTTGGGCTTCGGCATCAAAAAGGGTCATGGTGTGCTTCTCCCAAAAGATTATTGGATAAATGTCTTTATTTTATTCCCGCCCTGGTCCATGGCTGATGTGAGTGCATGAAGGGTATTTTTTGCAAGATCATGAACCCCTGTGCCGGATTTATGATCATAGGCAGCAATACCGATGCTGACGGTCAGCCTCAATAGGGTTGCACCGGCTTCAAACCTGAAGCCGGCAATTTTTTTTCTGATTCTTTCGGCCAGCATCCTTGCACCTCCCAAGGCCGTGTTGGGCAGAACAATACCGAATTCTTCACCCCCGTACCGGCAGACCATGTCATTGTTTCTGACCATGCTTTGAATCAGGGCGGCACTGGTTGTAAGGATGGCATCACCGGTTTCATAACCGTAAACCTTATTGACGGTTTCTTTAAACCGGTCAAAGTCCACAAGAAGAACGGATAAGGGGGTATGATACCGTTTCGCAGTGGAGATTTCAGATTCCATCCCTTCTTCAAAGCATTGCCGGTTGTAAAGCCTGGTCAGGAGATCCTTTCTTGAGATCATGATAATCCTGTTCTGGGCATCTTCTGCCTCACGGATGATCCTGGCCTTTTTCAGGGTCTTATGGAGGACAAAAAAAATGTTTTCAGCAGAGATTTCTTCTTTTGCAAAATAGGTAAAAGCCCCTTTTGATAAGGCTTCCGGGCCTTTATCCAGGGTATTTTTTTCCAGTGTGAAAATAACTGGGATATCTGATCTCATCTGGTTCAATTTTGAAAGCAGATCAAATCCGTTGCCATCGGGTAAGCGGTAATTGATAAAAATAATGTCGATTCTTTTTCCGGCAAGAATTTCAACAGCCTCTTCAAGGGTTTTTGCCTGATATACCTTACATTTGACAACCCCCCGGATAAAATGGTTGAAAATCCTGAAATCTTCATCAGAATCTTCAATATAAAGAATCTGATACCCATGATCCGGGTCTGAGATATCATCTCCCTTCATCAGGACATGTTTTGATTTTAAAGGAGGGGCCGTCAGTCTTTTTGTAATCAGGGTGATCCTGTCGGCGGCGGTTTTTATGGATGCGAGACCTGATCTGATTTTCGGCGTAATGTGTTTATCCTGAAGCAGTTGATTCGTACTCCCCTGGAGGATTCTCAAAGGCTGCTGTATCTGGCCGGCAGCAATGACGGACCGGCCGGTCATTTCTTTTCTTGAGAATTCCTCCTGAACGGTCATTGCATGCTGATTTGCCATTTTTTTATAGATTTTGTCCAGTTCATTGAGACTCTGGTCAACGGCTTTTTTTTGTTTAAAGAGTTCATAGAAAATATTGATCTTTGCCCGGATCAGATGCCTGTCAATGGGTTTCAGCATATAGTCGACCTTAAGCGCATTAAAATCGGAAAGAAATTGTTTCGGCGCAATGGCGTCCGCAATAATGAGTAAGGGGGCATTGTATGTGCTTCTATGGCTCATCAGCATGGCACCGATGGTATATATATCAAGGTGGGGAAGGGTTTCATCCACCATGACCAGGACAAAAAAATGGGTATAAATCAGCTCAAAAGCCTTGTTTTCCGTGTCTGCCACAAGAATTTCAAGATTGGAAAAATCCCTGAGGGAGTCCATGACGGCGGCTTTTGTGTCTGCCCCGGCCACCACGAGTAGCTTGTCTTTTGTTATATTCATTTAAAACCTTTCTAATTCAGTGTCGGAAATAGATATCCTTTAGCAGAATCCTGCTTTAAAATTAAGAGAAAATCATGTAAATTATTGAACCTGTATCAAATATTAACCTTTGAACCGGATAAAATAAAATGAAATTCATAGCCGATCTTCACATCCATTCCAGGTATTCACGGGCAACAGCAAAAAACCTTGATTTTGAACATCTTTATCATACAGCTCAGATCAAGGGAATATCTGTTGTGGGGACCGGGGATTTTACCTATCCTGCCTGGGCTGAGGAAATAGAAACAAAACTTGTGGAAACAGAGCCCGGGTTGTTTTCTTTGAAAAATGAAATTGCAGAAAAGATTGATAAAACTCTCCCTGGAAATTTAAGGGGTCCGGTCCGGTTCATTCTTCAGACGGAAATCAGCAATATTTACAAGAAAGAAGGAAGGGTCCGGAAAAATCATAACCTTGTCTATTTTCCGGATTTAAAGAGCGTTAAAAAATTTAATGCAAAACTGGATACCATCGGAAACATCAAATCCGATGGGCGGCCCATACTCGGGCTGGATGCCCGGGACCTTTTATCCATCATGCTGGATACGGATGCCCGAGGGTTTTTTGTGCCTGCCCATATCTGGACACCCTGGTTTTCTCTTTTCGGGTCCAAATCAGGCTTTGATTCCCTGGAGGAATGCTTTTCAGACTTAAAATCCCATATCTTTGCCGTTGAAACCGGGCTGTCATCCGACCCACCCATGAACTGGCGCATTCAAGATCTCGATCATGTCAGGCTGATATCCAATTCCGATGCCCATTCACCCGGGTATCTCGGGCGGAATGCCAATGTCTTTAATACGGAATTGGATTATTTTCATATCCGTCAGGCACTTGAGGAAAATGATCTCAATACCTTTCTGGGGACCCTTGATATGTATCCCCACCAGGGAAAATACCATTATGACGGACACCGGAAATGCAATATCAGCCTGAACCCTGCTGAAACGATACGCTTGGGCGGCATCTGCCCCGGTTGCGGACGGAAGATGACCCTCGGGGTGTTGAACCGGGTAGAAGAGCTTGCGGCCCGTCCGGAAGGGTATATGCCGGAGAGCCGGCATGGGTTTAAAAGCATTATCCCTCTTGCCGATATTTTTTCAGAAATTTTTGATGTGGGACCGAAATCAAAAAAGGTTGTTGAAGCCTATAGAAAAACCATAGAATCCCTGGGGCCTGAGCTTCACATCCTTACCGGTTTATCCATTGAAGAGATTGAAACTGCAAGGGTCCCTTTGCTGGCTGAGGCCGTCAAACGGATGCGGGAAGGCAGTATCCAGATAGAACCCGGTTATGACGGCGAATTCGGCAAGGTTGGTATTTTTTCAAGACAGGAAAAACAAAGCCGAAAAGGCGAAAAAATGTTTTCATTTGCCCTGCCTGAAGAGCAGCCTGAAAAAAAGAC
>Ga0208968_1001797_pt1 | contig 11262 bp, 9 predicted proteins | sample RifOxyA3_FD_184031 | JGI IMG/M metagenome (GOLD analysis project Ga0208968, IMG submission 184031) | Groundwater microbial communities from Rifle, Colorado - Rifle Oxygen_injection A3 (SPAdes) | ecosystem: Environmental > Aquatic > Deep subsurface > Groundwater | place: Rifle, Colorado, United...
CGTTATGGCCCCAACAGGCGACTGAGCCATCCATCTTCACTCCGCAAGTATGCCAGGCGCCCGCGCTCACTGCTCGGAAGGCCCCCGACGGCGTGCTTTGAACCTGGTCGTCAGGCCCCCAACAGACGACCGAGCCGTCCAATTTCACACCGCAAGTATGCGCGTAGCCCGCGCTCACTGCTCGGAAGGCCCCCGACGGCGTGCTTTGAACCTGGTCGTCAGGCCCCCAACAGACGACCGAGCCATCCATCTTCACACCGCAAGTATGCGTGCCGCCCGCGCTCACGGCTCGGAAGCTCCCCGATGGTGGTGTGCTTTGAACGTCGTAATAACCCCAACAGGCGACCGAGCCGTCCATTTTCACACCGCAAGTACGCATTTCGCCCGCGCTCACGGCTTGGAAGCTCCCCGATGGTGGTGTGCTTTGACCGTCGTCGTCATACCCCCAACAGGCGACCGAGCCATCCATCTTCACACCGCAAGTATGCCAGGCGCCCGCGCTCACGGCTTGGAAGCTCCCCGATGGTGGTGTGCTTTGACCGAAGTCGTTATTGCCCCAACAGGCGACCGAGCCGTCCATTTTCACACCGCAAGTATGCACTCCGCCCGCGCTCACGACTTGGAAGCCCCCCGATGGTGGTGTGCTTTGACCGGAGTTGTCATACCCCCAACAGGCGACCGAGCCATCCATCTTCACACCGCAAGTATGCGAGCCGCCCGCGCTCACCTGGTGCCATGTGGGAGGCAGTGTGCAGCTGCTCGTGTCCAGCACGCAGTCCTGCGTGCATGCCAATGTGCCGCCGTTGTATCCCAGGCTCTCGCACGTTTGCCCCCGCAGCTCGAACCCCTCGCACACCTCGAGCGTGTTTAGTGTGCCGTCGCCGCAGGTCGCGTGCGCCACACAGCCGCCAAAGTTGAACTGGCAGTTCGAGCAGACGATGCAGCCACCAGCGTAGCCGAGGCTCTCGCACGTGGTGCCCACCGGTAGATTGGGCTCACACTGCTCACCCAGATCGAGAGCCCCGTTGCCGCACTCAGTAGCTCCCTGAATACATCTGTCGTATGGGTTGCAAACCCACGGTGAAGCACAAACGCTTCCAGCAGCGCACGGGCACCCGAGTTGTCCGACCACACAGGGGCAATCCGTAGCGCAGGTGATCGGTGTCTCACCGACCCCACAGACACCATCGCCACAAACGGCGTTGCCCCCAATGGCGTATGGCTGCGAGACATCGTTGCCACAGCTGACGGAACAAAGAACGAAGAACAGAAGAGTTGTGAAACGTGAGCGCATAACCGTTTCTCCCGACCATCCGGTTGTTCAAAACAAGCAGAACAACCAGCGTTATTCTCTCTGCGAATAACACGACGTCGAAATGGGGACCACGACATATGTCGGGTCAGCGACTGATGGCTCTCTCACGAGAGCATACGCAATGGTGATTCGTGGGATTTGTCAGCCATTGACAGCCGGATCCCTTGCGGCACCGGTAAGAAGCGAGATGGCTTCCCCCACCAGATACAAGGACCCGGTGACGAGGACGATGCCGCCATCTTTGGCCGCCGCCCGCCTAGCCCCAACAAGGGCGGCGCTGACATCATTGTACACCGGGCGGTCCCGAGCGAGTTTGCGAAGTTCCGTGAGGGTGAGAGTACGACTGGAGGGTACGGGGGTGAAATGCTGGCTGGTCGTTTTCTTGTCGATCTCTGCAAGCATGTGCTGCACGGCTTTGTCGCGGAGCGCCGAGAACACACAATGGATGGGCCGGCCGCCAATCTTCGGGTCGCTGTCGATGGCTGCGCACATTGCTGCGACACCAGGCATGTTGTGTGCTCCATCAACGATGACGTCGATACCGTCTTGCTCGAGACGTTGATAGCGACCTGGCCAGGAGAAATTATCTACCGCTCTTCTGAATGACTCGATAGGACGGGTGAGGCCAAACTTTTCCAAGGCGCGGCAGGCGTTCCAGGCGGTCGCGATGTTGGTGCGCTGATAGGGCGGAAACCACCGAGTTGTGAGGGTTTCGCCGTCGACAATCAATGCGCCGTCAGAGTTGCTCGGCTCCGGGGTCAAAACCAACGCGCAGCGCCGTTGCGAAGCCATCTGTTCAATAACCTCGAGGGCCTCAGGTTTCTGTGGTGCCACCACAGCCAGCTTATCATGCGGCAGGATCGCTGCCTTCTCCGCTGCAATCTCTGTGAGGGTGTTGCCTAGGTACTTCTGGTGGTCAAAACCAATCGGGGTGATGACGGCCAGATCCCGGTCGAGGACATTGGTGGCGTCGAGGCGGCCGCCGAGGCCAATCTCGTACACGGCGATATCGACGTCACGATCGACAAAGGTCATCGTTGCCATGGCCATGGCACATTCGAAGAAAGTCGGTCGCTCTTGGCAACGGTGCTCAACCTCCTGGATGGTTTTGTACATCGCCGTGACTTCGGTGGGGGAAACCAGCTCTCCGTTCACCCGGATGCGCTCACAAAATTGCAGCAAATGCGGTGAGGAGAAGAAACCCACACGCAATCCCGCGGCTTGAAGTGCACCCGATATGAGAGCCGAGGTGGAGCCTTTTCCATTGGTACCGGCTACGAGTACGACCCGTTTGAGCTTTTGTTCGGGGTTGCCCAACGCTCGCAGCAACATGCGCGGTGAATCGAGACCGAGCTTGAACGCATCTGTTGTTCGGGCGAATAGCGAGTCGAGGACTTCGGCGTAGCGCGGAACAGACGACCTGGTCACGGCCAGCTCGCTGTTCTGCTGTGTGGTTGTCTGTTCGACCGTTGACGAACCGCGCTCATCTGCGGCCAATTGTACGACTCAGAAGTCGAACTCGTCCATGGGTTTGAGCACCGTGAGGCGGCTGTCGCCAAGTTCTGCTATCTGCTGCTTGAGCAGATCGGTGTAACCCGGTTTCAGGTGGTAGAGCAGGACGGGGGCGTCGGTCTTGGGTTCAAATTTCTTGAGTTCCTCAGCCAACATTTCGGGAGTCAGATGGCCTGATACCTCGGCAAGCTGCCGCATGTTGTTGGGGAAGCTCACCTCATAGATGAACGCCACCAGGTCGTCGAGCTGGTTGATCTCTTTCCACAGATTCTCGGTAGGGCCCGTATCGGCGGAGAACACCAAGGTGCCATGGGTATCTTTGACGAAAATTGCTTGGCAATCGACAGGATGGTTGACCTGCACTGTGTGAATCGAGAGCTCGCCAATCTTGAATGTGGAGCCTGATTCGAACGGCAAGATCCTTACAGTCGGGTTGTCGGCGCTCTTGTCAGCCGGGTTGGGGATCTTGGTGAAATCCGGCCAGATGTGATTGTTGAAGATGTGCTTCGCGAGCGCGTCGGCAGTGGGTACTGTGCAATGAATATCGAGCGGCTTGTTCTTGACCCCGATGATGTTGTCAGCCAACAGCGGCAAATCTCGAATGTGATCGAGATGGCTGTGACTCACAACCACGGCGTCGATGGCTGCCTGCTCTGGAACTGACAGACCTCGGCTCAACGCGCCTGCGTCGAGAAGCAGCGAGTCATTGATCAAGAAACAAGTTGCTCGGTGTGTGGCCGACTCACCGCCGTGGCAGCCAAGGACCCTAAGGCGCATGCTTCCTCAGTTCTTCACCCGCATTCCAAAGAGCGGGATTAAACGGCGATTTAGATGTCGCCGAATTTCTCCTTCATCTCGAGAAACTCGAGAAACTCACGCAACTTTGCTACGTCCTGGATCACCACGCCGGTTTCGTTGATCTTGATCAGTTTGGCGCGGATGAGTTTGTTGAGAACTTCGTTGACCGGCTCAACCTCGATGCCAATCTTGGACGCGAGGTCTTTGACCGCCACATCCACAGCGATGCCTTCGTCGCATGGGCGCCCTTGTTTGTTGGCGAGGTGGGTGAGGATGTGGACAACTCGAGAATTGTGGTCACGCAGCAGCAGATTCTCAATTTGCGAATCTGCTTCTTGAAGGCGCGCCGCCAGCTTCTTGATCATCCGAACGGCAATTTCTGCATTGCCCCGGACCATTGCTTCAAAGGTTCGGGGATCGATAACGAGGAGCTTCGCCGGCGCATCCACCGTCGCCGAAGCTGACCTGGGCTCGTTGTTGAGGATCGACATTTCCCCGAAAAACTCCCCGGGTCCCAGAGTCACCAGGGTGGTCTCGACGTCCCGCACCTGCTTGGAGATACGCACTTTGCCCGATTGAATGACATACATCTCCTTGCCCGAATCGCCTTCACGGAAAAGCTCATGACCCGCAGGGAATTCGCTTCCGAAACGCTCGTACAAAGGATCGTCTGCCATGACGTGATCTCCTATCAAAGGGCTCAGGGGCTGTCAAAATAACGCCATCAAGCCGAGCGGTTGGCTCATTATTTCGTGGTCATGGTGTAGACACCATCCCACCCCTCACCGGGCGGGTTTTCCCGCATGGTTTCACAACGCTTGATGTACATGGTTGAGGCGAAGTCGTTGGGCTTCAGCTCACCCCGCACATTGTTGAACAGATTGATTGCCTGTTCCCATTCTTGGCGCTTGTACGACTGTATGCCGTGCTCGAACACCTCTATCAACTTGGCAGCCTCTTCAGAAGGTTTGCCCTTGCCCAACAGCTCGAAGATGCGAACGGGCTCGCGTTTACCCTTGACCCGCACAGAGTCCAGCTCGCGGACATGGATGTCATCTTTGGCGGCCGCCAGCGTGAATTCGCTGATGATGATGTTGGTGCCGTACTGTTTGTTTATGCCCTCCAGGCGCGAACCGAGGTTAACGTTGTCGCCCATAACAGTGTAGTCGAAGCGAATCTCCGAACCCATGTTGCCGACCGACATGGGCCCCGTATTCATGCCGATGCCAATGTCGATTTCGGGAAGGCCCTTTTCGCGCCACATCGCTTGCAGGTTGTGCAGTTCAGCCATCATCTCGAGGGCTGTGTAACAACAACGGGTGGCGTGGTCCTTGTAAGCCACGGGTGCCCCGAAAATCGCCATGATTGCGTCGCCCATGTATTTGTCGAGGGTGCCGTCGTACTTGAACACCAAGTTGGTCATCGGTGTGAGGTAGGAGTTCAGCAGGGAAACGAGCTCCTCAGGAGACAGTCGCTCGCTGATGGTCGTGAAGCCGCGAATATCGGAGAACAGGACAGTACAGATGCGGCGCTCGCCGCCGAGCTGCAGTTTGGTGCCGTCCTTGAGCATTTCGTCGACGACGCTCTTGGTCAGATAGAATTGAAAAGCCTTGCGGATCTGCCGTTTCTCTTTGCCCTCGGTGAAGTACCCGTAGACGTTGGTTCCAACGAAGGTGAGGAACACCTGCAAGCTGGGCAAGATGTTCATGATCCACGTGCCGCGGGGGAAAACGAAAAAGGCATCAAAGATGTAGAGCCCGATGCCAAAAGCGAACGCAGCGATCAAACCACCCCACATGGGCAATCGCGGCAGGGCAAGGCCGAGGATGATGCCGAGAATGAGATAGAGGAGCGCCTCTATCAACGCGATGCCATAAAAACGTTCGAGGAACCTCCGATCGAGCATGTTCTGTATGGCGCTCGCGTGGATGTAGACTCCAGGCGTGGCCTGGTCGAAGGGCGTGACTCGAATGTCCTGCTTGAGGCCGAGGGCGGTCATACCAAAAAGGACGATTTTCCCTTTGTATGCTGAAGGGTCGACGGTGTTGTTAACAAAATCGGCAACTGAGATGGTGGGAAAATAGTCAACGGGTGTGGTGTAATAATTGACCAACAGTCTGCCGTGATCATCCGTTGGAATAAACAAGTCTTCGCCGATTTCGATGCCGCTCAGGCGGGTTCCAGGGAAGAGGTCACTGTTCATTGGCCGTATGTCGCCGTCATAGAATTTGGCGACTGCGGCGAGGCTCAACGCTGGATACATCTTTTCATTGTGCTTGTTGAGAAGCCGGAGGCGCCGAAACGGCCCGTCGGGATCTGCGTCGGCGTTGAAGTATCCGAACGCTGCGGAGGATTTGATGATTTCTGGCAAGGGAGAGAGGAAGGCAACCATGTGCCGTATTTGCATATCGGCCATGTTCAATCCATCGACGGGCCGCACGAGCTCGACATCCTGTCCCCCGACATCCTGGTAGACACGTTCAAAGATTCCTGTCACGGCTGACGGCTCAAGGCCCTCAAATCCCAGGGGGATGTCAGCGGCCGTCATTCCCATGAGCTCGCTGCAAATCTTCGCGGCCTCCTCATCGGAAAGGCGTGCTGGATCCAAATTTTGCGCTTCCTGGTCTTTGCAGTAGTAGGCGATGTAGCCCATGATCGTCTGCGGGCTTGTCCTAAGGGCCTCTGCAAACTTGGCGACCCCTGAGCCACGGTTAACCTGGTCGAGCATGCTCTGGTAGTAGCTGTTCGCGTTCTTTTCCACGAGCTTGACAGTGCTGCGCGCACTCTCCAGTTGTCGCCCCAGTTTCTCAACGGCCTGGCGTGCCTGGACTTTCTGCGGCCCCTTGAGGTTTGTGAGCGCCTCTTTCGCCTGGGTGTGAAGTTTCTGCAGCTCGTCGAATCGTTTGTTGAGGTTTTTGCTCGTCTCCGATTCGCCAGTCAGTCCTGCCGTTTCGAAATCGCGAAGGAAACCCTTGACGACAGCCGAGGATGGGTCCTCTTCGGCAAAGATCGCATCGAGGGCGATGACCTTAGCGCCGCCCTTCGTGGCGTTGGTGATGAATTTGGCCATGATGGATCGGTCCCAAGGCCATAGGCCGAACTCTTTGAGGGACTTGTCGTCAATGGCGGCCACAACCACCTGGGGTTCTGGCAGTTGATCCACAGGGCGACCAGCGAATTTCAGATCGAGGGACTTGAGGTCCAGAAGGTGAATGAGTCCCTTCTTCGACAACGGCCCATTCTCGAATACACCCAACTCGATGATCAGGTGGGCGGCAACGAAAATCATTGCGATGCCCACCGAGATCAGCATGGGAGCCGCACGTTTCGCGAAGTTGACGATACTCAATTTCGACAAGGAAGAGCTCCTTTGCGACGAGGAGGTTATTTCAGCGTTTGATTTGTAGACGGCTCTGGAGTGTGGGTCAAACACAAGCGAGTTGGTTGCGGACTTGTTGCAGGCCTGCTCTGGGTCAACTATCTTTGCGTCATGGGATGGTTCAAGTGGATCTCGGCAGCTGGCCTTGTGGCCCTGTCCGCTTGCGGCCGTGACGAGCCCGCTTTTCTCTCTGTCCTCGCGCCTGATGATACCTTTGACACGGTTGGCCCCTATCGGGTCGAGGCGCGAGTGGCGGCCCCAAACGGAGTGCACCGATTTACTCTGCGGTTGAGTCAAGGCCCCGAGTCTGTCCTGTTCGCTGAAACGCCGATGATCGTCGTCAACGAACGCCACGATGGTGGTGAGTATTACGCCGAGTTCCCAGGCAGGCCGGCGGGTACCTCGTTTCGTTACTACCTGGTGTTGGTGGACGGCGAAGCCGGTGGTGGCGGTGCCTTGGTGAGCTATCCCGATGCCGCGCCAGAAGATCTTCTTGAGTTCGAGATTCTCTACCCTTGAGCCAAAACGCCGGTCCCTGTCCGATCTCGGACGTCAGGTCTGTTCCAACACGACGCCAACAGTGCGCTTGACACGAACCGTGCGGCCCGTTACCAGAAGCTGCATGGAGCTGAATCTGTTCACTGTTTTGATGTTCTTTGTTGCCGCTTTCGGGTTCGTGTTTCTGACCCTCACGGTCGGCCGCATATTCCGCCCCGACAACCCATCCGACGACAAGAACTCCACTTACGAGTGTGGTGAAAGGCCCATCGGGGAAGCGTGGATGCAGTTCAATCCTCGTTTCTATCTGGTGGCGCTCATCTTCATTATCTTCGACGTCGAAATGGCATTCGTGTTTCCCATTGCCACTGTATTTAAGGACTTCATTGTTGAGGGTAATGGCGTGCTCGCCTTTGTCGAGTTGGTGATCTTCATGGCCATTCTGCTCCTTGGCCTCATCTATGTGTGGCTCAAGGGCGATCTTCAGTGGGTGAAGACCCTCGGCAAACGCTTCTCGGCATGACTCTCTGAGCGAAAGGCTCAATCATGGATGCAGTCGTCATTCACGAGAACCTCAAGGCGAGGTTCGGTGACAGGATTGGTAGTCTGACAGTCGACAACCCCGACCCGTTCATCGTCGTAGATCGATCGGCGCTCAAAGAGATTGGAACCTTCCTCAAGGATGAGCCCGGGTACGAGTTCGATTTTCTCGAGAACCTGACGGGACTCGACCTCGGTGACAAGTTTGTCTCGGTGTATCATTTGTTGAGCTACAAGCATCGCCACTCATTGGTCCTGCGTGTCGAGCTCAGCAAAGATCAACCGACAGCGCCATCTGTGTCTGAGGTGTGGCCGGCGGCAAATTGGCACGAGCGGGAGCAGTACGATCTCCTCGGCATCACCTACACTGGGCATCCGGATTTGCGGCGCATCATGCTCCCTGAGGATTGGGTAGGGCACCCGCTGCGCAAGGATTACGAGCAGCCCAAGGGTTATCACGGCATTTCCCACGAGCGGGCGAACGTGCTTGATGGCTTCAAGGCACTCGACGATCGCGATCACCCGCTTCCTGTGGTTGCGCCCTCGAAGCCCGAAGCTGACGGAGAGCAGTGATGACTAGCTACACCACGGAAATCATCGACGACGGCAAGATGCTCATCAACATGGGGCCGCAACACCCGTCGACCCACGGAGTCATCAACTTCCTCGTCGAGACCGACGGCGAAGTAATTGATCGCGCAATCCCCGAGATTGGTTACTTGCATCGCGGCATCGAAAAGATCGGCGAGATGGTACCGTATCCGGGTTTCATGCCCTACACCGATCGTGTCGACTATCTCGCGGCGATGTTCGCCAATGAGTCCTACGCGATGGCGGTCGAAAAGCTTCTCGGCCTCGAGTTGCCACGGCGCGCACGATATTTGCGAGTCATCGCTTGTGAGCTCAACCGTCTTGCGAGTCATCTGGTGGGAACGGGCTGTATGCCCATGGACCTCGGTGCTTTCACGCCGTTCACTCACTGGGTTCGGGAGCGAGAGACCGCCAACGATCTCACCGAGGAACTCTGTGGCGCGCGCTTGACCTACAATTATTTGCGTATTGGTGGTGTGTCGCAGGACCTGCCGGTCGGGTTTGACAAGCGGTTGCTCCAGTACCTCGATCACATCGAGCCGATCATTCCCGAGTTCAATCGTTTGATCACTGGCAATGAGATCTTCGTCAAACGCCTCGCCAACGTCGTCCCCGTTACTGGGGAGGAGGCGATTGCCTACGGCCTGGTCGGCCCCAACCTGCGAGCGTCTGGTGTCGACTGGGATTTGCGTCGCGATTTACCCTACTCCGCTTATGGAGAGATGGATTTCGAAGTCCCCATCGGCAAGGGCGTGCGCGGTGTCGTGGGCGATTGCTATGACCGATTCGTCGTACGAATTGAAGAGATGACCCAGTCCATTCGCATCCTGCGCCAAGCGGTCGAGGGATTGCCCGAGGGCGAGCTCACCTGCAAGGTGCCCAAGAAGATCAAACCACCAGCCGGCACCGATGCCTTTGCTCGAACTGAGAGCGCACGCGGCGAGCTTGGCTGTTACTTGTTGGCAGACGGTACCGACAAACCCGCGCGTGTACGTTTCCGTACCGGTTCCTTCGCGGCGATGTGCATCATTGAAGACAAATCCCCCGGTTTGATGATCGCCGACTTGGTCGCGTTCATTGCCAGCATCGATGTGGTCGCGCCGGAGATCGATCGGTAGTGAAATAGGGCGACACCGCCGCGACTGAATGTGGTCTCACCAAACGCTGTAGCGCGAGGGTTCATCCCGCGGGGGTTCGGAGCTCTCAGCCAGGGAGGCTCCCGAGTGCTGTTTGCACCGACTGCATTCGATGGGTGGCTTGGCTGATGAGCTGTTGCGCTTGGGCGCGGCCGGGTTCGTCCTGGGCCTCGATGGCGTCGAGAAGCTTCTGCAGTCCGTCGCACAATGTCCCGAAGGATTCGGCCGCCTCGCGGACTGCTTTGCTGATCTTCGACTTGGTGCCGAGCCTACGGCTCTCCTGCATGAGTTTGTCGCGCAGCTTGGTGGTGGTGCCAATGATCAGAAGAGCCATCGCTTCCTCGATACCTGCGAGGCGGGCGCGAAGAATATTGCCGGCGGTTTCCTTGTCCTTGTTGTCGTTGTATTCGGCAACGGTCAGCAAGAGGACGTCACGCAGGCGCTTGGACTCCTGGCGGCCGTCCTGGGCCAAGGCGTCGATGAGCTCAAGGTAGTGCAGTGCCATCGCCCGAGGATCGTTTGAGTCAGGGGGCAGCGGGATGTCGCTGCTCTTCTTCTTGGTATGGGTATTCTTGATGACCATCTGGCTCCCTACGCGTTGCTGGTATCACCATAGCCGGGCAGGGAGATGAGGTCTAGTTGTGTGGTCCTCTTGTCCTCTTGGTTTCCGAAGGTGCACAAGAGCACAAGATCAAGAGATGCATGGGCGGGGAATTCACACAGTCGCAGGGCGACTTCGGCTTCACTCTTCGATCAGAACTTGTTTGGCGACGACGCCGGTTTTCTGGGTCTCGATTCCCGATTTCTCAACGTCCTTGGCCTCTGTTTTTGCCGGGACCTTGCCGCTGACCAAACCCACGACGTCGTCTTTGGCACCCTTGAGGAAATCGACGCCCTTTTCCCATGCTACGGCGATTCCACTCTTCATCTTGTCGCCGTCTTCGTCTTTGACGTCGAGGTAGGTGTGGACGGCAGCGGATGCCAGCCCGCCCCACGTTGCTTGGCCCCAGATCATGCCGCCGAATGGGCCAGCGGCCAGGAAGCCACCCAGCGCCGTTGCAGCACCGACAGTGTCGGCCAAGAGGCGCGGGCCTTCCACCTTCCAATTGATTTTCTCGCGCTTGATGAGCCCGGTCCACGCGAGCTTAAGCAGCCGCAGCCCCAAGGAGACGACGCTGAACATGGGGGAAAACATGCGTGCGAAGATCTTCATGATGTCGGTGAGGGCGCGGCCAAGCCAACCCTTCTTGCGATCCTCTTCGACGCGTTTGTCCTCGGCTTCCGTGAAAACTTGAGTGTCCATTTTGGTGGTCAATTCACTCTTGGCACCGACGAGCTCGCCTTCGACCTGTTGGAGCTTGGCTTGGGTGGAAGTGAGGTCTTTCTCGAGTTTTTCGATGCGGGCGAGGGCGGTGGCGAAGCGTTCCTCCGAGGTCAGAGCCTTCGCGTTGCTGTTGTTCTCGGCTACGACGACGTCTTGGCTCGCGGCGTCC
>Ga0208968_1001799_pt1 | contig 11219 bp, 9 predicted proteins | sample RifOxyA3_FD_184031 | JGI IMG/M metagenome (GOLD analysis project Ga0208968, IMG submission 184031) | Groundwater microbial communities from Rifle, Colorado - Rifle Oxygen_injection A3 (SPAdes) | ecosystem: Environmental > Aquatic > Deep subsurface > Groundwater | place: Rifle, Colorado, United...
TCTGGAAGTCCATCTCAAAAACATCCAAAATTCTTTCAAAGTTTTGGAAAGATTGGAAAACAACCAAAAAATGAAACCAAAAGCCAAGGAAATTGCCATAAAAGTCTTGAAACGCGGTATCAATTTCCAAATAGACTATCTGATAAAACGCCTTGAAAGCCAACACGCGCCGCTTAAAAAGCTGAACGAAGAAATCAGGACTGGGTTGATCGGGGATTTGGGGGAGATAAGGAGTTCGGAATAATACGAGTGTGTCATATTGCGGCGCCGGTTGCTTTTTGGCAAGTATTTTGTATAATACGGATATGGGTAAAAGTGTGAAAGTTGATGAGAAAAAAATCAAGAAAGGGGCTGAGAAGCTGGGCATCAGGATGGTCGTTATTTTCGGTTCGCAAGCCAGCGGGAAAGCCGGGCAGGACAGCGATTATGATATCGCCGTTTTGACTTCGGGATTGAAGGGGGTGGGGGAGAGCATGGATTATTATAATGATGTGCTGTTTTTTTTGCGGGACGCTCTCAGTTTACCCGACTATAAAATAGACTTGACGGACATGAATAACGCCAGCCCGGATTTGAATTATGAGATATTCAGAAACGGCTGTCTTATTTACGGCGATTTAACTGAATTTGCGGCGTTCCAAGCTTACGCGATGAGAGAGCGTATCGCTACGCGCGGCTTGCGGGAATTACGCGAGAAACTTATTCATATAAGGCAGAAAAAAATAGCCGAAAAAATTTATGCTTGACAAGAATTTTATAGAGATGAAAATAGATCTCATCCAAAAAGAGCTCGGCAGACTTTCGGTTTTTAGGGACTTTACGCTTGATGAAGTGGCGGGAGATTTTTTCAAGTACAATACGCTCGAGAGACTTCTCGAGAAGATCATTATACGGGCGGTAGATATCAACCAACATATTATCGTCGAGTTTGCCGACGAAAAGACTTTGTCTCCGATTGATTATAGACAAACCTTTTTGGAAATTGCAAGGTTTGGAGTGTATCCGAAAGAGTTCGGAGAAGGCATTTCGCGAAGCGTCGGCACCAGAAACGTACTGGTTCACGATTACGATGATGAAAAAACGGATTATGGTAAAATTTATTCGTCCATAGGCGATTGCCTTCGCGATTATCATCGGTACTGCGGATATATTTTGGAATTTTTGGAAAAGCAAACAAAAACCTGAGTGTAAACTTATCCACAGGGCTGGATTCCTCAATTCGTGGTATGATAAGCTAAACGAAGAAGCTTTTTTAATTTTAAAAAAAACAAAAATGAAAAAGAAAATCTGCTTGTTCTTGAGTATAATCGTCGCGGCTTTGTCCGTGTGTTTCGGCTTTTCCGCCAGCGCCCAGGAAGCGATTACGCTTCAAAAGACAGAAGGATTTAAGTGGTACAAATTCGGTAGCGTTGATCTGGTTGCCAATGTCCAAGGCGACGAAGCGGTGGCCGGAACGCTGATCCATGTGAATGTGCGGGCGCATAACGCCAACAACTACCCGATCGTGGACGGGACGCTGTACGCTAAAATATATAAAAAGCAAATATCCGCTTTGGAACAAAGAGGAGCGGCTCAGGGAGATTATCCGGACGCGAAACAGATGAAAAACGGCGATTTCCTGGCGGATCAGTTCTTTGCCGTCGAGAATATCCACATTGCCGCCGGCAAAGACAAAGATCTGTCCTTTGATTGGGCGGTTCCCCAGAACGCGGCGCCGGGAGAATACAAAGTGGCGGTTTATTTCCAGACGGCCAAAAAATTCAATCTGGCCGGGCTGCCTTTCACCGATGATGTTACCGGCATAACCGCTCCCTTCTCTGTGAAGAACGACCAAAGTCGAGGGACAGTGGAATTTGACAAGAACAATGCCAAGATCAACGGCAAGCAATATGATTTCATCGGTTTCATTAAATCATACGGAGAAAAGGACGAGGTGACGGCGGAAGTTCCTTTGGTCAACACCACTGACGCGCCTCAACAGGCGGTCATCAGCTGGGAGCTATATTATTGGGACGCCCTGTTGGAAAAAAACAAGATCAGCGTCGAGAAAGAAACGGTGGCGCTCGCTCCCAAGGAAACTAAAATTATCACCCATAAGATTTCCGGCAACGCTTTCCCGGTGAACTCTCTGACCGCCAAAGCGGTTTGGCAAGATTCATCTTCCATTTTGAATATTCGTTTTGCCAGGAATGCTCAGGAAAAAGCCCGGATCAACTTTGCCGGACTTTCAGCGTTTCCTTTGCGAAAAGGACAACCGCTGACGATATTTTCCACCGCTCACAGTGTTACCACGATGAAACCGCCAATGGACGAGGAAGAAAAAAAGGCGCTCGGGCAGGAGAACGTCGGCGAATACACGATACTTTTGACATTGCGTGACAAAAGTGGGAAAGAGATAAAGACATTCAATTATTCCGGAACAGTGAGCGGAAAAGTGACCGGTTGGGAAGGCGCCTTTACGCCCGAGAAAGATTATGACTTCGCCACTTTGGAAGCGGTTATCAGCGACAGCCGGGGAACGCTGGACGAAACCAATCTGATTTATGATTGTCAAAGCATCGACCAGAACAGTTGTCTCGCGCCTAAAGGCCTTGGCGGAATGGATAAAACCAAACTGTTGCTTCTTTTGATATTTTCGCTGCCGGTCATAGGCGTTATCATTTGGCGGATCATCCGCCGCAGAAAGATGTCCGGTCTGAAAAGCCTGCTGTTTTTCTTAATAGCGTCTTCGGTTATGTTGGTTGGGCAGGAAGCGCGGGCGGGAGATTATGAGTTTACCGCGAGTTCAGTTTCTTCCCAGGCTGGAGCTGACAAAGGGGAAAGGACGGAGAAGCTGGACGGATATTTGCATGATATGGCTTATCAGTGGTCAAATGATGATGGAATGAAACATTGGGCGGCGGTCAATGATGTACAATCATCGTTAACTTACACGGCGAAAAGCAGTATTACTGATCCTACCGCGCCGCTTGCCATCGGACAAAAATTCACCATCACCGATACCACGGTATATAACGAAGACGGAACGCCGAATATGGGCGCTATTGAGTGGGATTTAGCTGGCTATACAGTTGATTCTCCCCCGGGGTGTTTTCGTCCTAATCTAGATAGTCTCTCCTGGTCGGAGCCGGGATTTAGTGCTTGCAAATTTGAAATATATGATCAAAATGATAAAACACTGGAGGCGGCTTTGATTTTCAAAAAACCGGAATTTGATCTTAAGGTTGACGGTCCGGTAAAGTGTGATCTCATCAATGAATATGGCCGAAAGTATAACAAATGGGAATGTGAAGTGATCGGAGTGGGGGATATCGATATCAGCTTGACCTATCAAGGAGAGGGTGGAACAAGGAATGTGGGTAATCTTTTTTATCAAAGCAATAATGACGATGACAACGGGATAACCATAGAGGGGGTGTTTCAAAGAAAATTGCAGCATCATCCGGCTACCAGCAATAAAGGCAATTGTGACCCGGGCACTTCCATGACATCGGACAGTAGCAGTTGTTCGAATGTGGTTTTTAGCGAAGGAGATACTGCTCTTACGGAGAGATACGTATGTTGTGTTAATCCTGACGGGTACGGCGACGGAGCGCAGGGTTGTCTCAATGGTTGCTGTGATACAACGCAAAATTACGCTAGATATTATTCAACTTGCGGCAGCGAAGCGATACCGGTGGCAAAAGTGACTTTGGATCCCTGGCATTACACGGTTGAACCGCCGATAAATGACCAGGAAACGATTGAGATCCGCATGTTGGACAAAGCCACCTCCTTGCCGTTGAGTGATTACAACAGCGCCACGGGCTATGTCGTCGGCGGAGAGAGCTATAATGCGGCAATGGTTGGCGGAGAAAGCGGAGATGTTACGAAAAATTTTATCGCCGAAGGAGGAAACCCGGAAACTTTCACTGTCAACGCGCCGGCTCAGTTAGTCAGTCAAGGGCAAAGCTACACTCACGCTTCCACCCGGTTCAACTGCAATGGCGTCTTTACTTTTGATCAGGGAATGTTGGGGGATGGTGGAGATTGCGTGGCGGTGGTGCGCTACAAAAAGCTGTCAGACGAGGCGGTTAATATTACTTTGGTTGGATTAGGCAGTTCATACAACGATAACAGTATTTTGAATGAGGACTTGTTTCGGGTGGGGGGAGTAGAGTATAAAACTCTTTATGATAATAGCTTTAGCGAAAATTCCGGCGATTGGGTGGTGGGGAGCGCAACGCGCAACGTGGTCGTGGTGCCACCGGCTTCGCTGGGAGCTTATGATTCAATTACCTACACTTGCGGAGGAGTAGCGGGGTCGCAAACTTTGGCTAATGGCGAGACTTGTGATGTGACAGTGAACTATACGCCTATTATTATTACTGGTGAATGCGGTACGGCGGATAATCAGACATATAATTTGGGCGCTTCTTTTCCCGGCTCTCGAACTCTTTGTACGCTAAGTGGAGGGACAGCTTCTCCACCTAGTCCAGATTTACAAAACAACCCAGGAGCTAACGTTTCTTGGCAATGTGTAGGAACTACTGCAGACAATTGTTCTGCTAGTCGAGCTAATCCAGTTTGGACGTGCCATAATGGAAATTGCGGTGAAGATGATTGCGGAAAAACTATAGAATGGCTATGTTACTATGGCGTTGAATTCAAACCTCAAGCGGAATGTGTAGCCAATGGGGTATCTTGTGAGCCTGATATATGTTCTAGCTGTCCAACTCCCGGCCGGGGCAATTGGCGGGAAGTAGCGCCGTAGAAGACACACAACATGAAACACACAACATGAAACAAGGGGAAAGCAATAATGAATATCACAAGAGGCTGAGACTGTTGAAAGAGGATTATCAAAAAGGAATCAGACTGGCTGATGAAATCGGGGCTATGTTGTGGGGCGCTATCAAGAACGGAAAATAACTTGTTTCATGCTTCATGCTTCGTGTTTCATGATTAGTTGTCCACAGGGGGGGGTTGACTGTTTGGAAGATTTCGGCTAGCCTGGAATATGGTTAAAATATCCGACAATTGGGTATATGAAAAAAACGGAAGCTTTGCGTTCGCAAGGCTTTTATTTTTTAAAAACAGCCTGACGGAAATAGAGGAAATATTTGAAAAATTGATTTGGTAGTAAAAGCGACGTATGTCGCTTTTTTTGCACTTTGACAACCTAATACAAGCTCGCGTGTTTGAGGACATCCGATGTCCCGATGCATTTGGACATCGGATGTCCAAGGTCAAACACGCGAATCCCAATACAACAATACAGACAAAAGGAAGGTTGAGATGAAGAAATCAGGGTTAATCCTTTTGGCAATCGTTGCGATGAGTGTCATTATCTTTGACGCTCTCGCATTGGCACAAATCCAAATTGTCAGTGATTCAAAGCTTATCGATGTGGGAGATTCGATGTTTGTCAGGAGAAAAGCATTGATTATCTCCAGTTCGCTGCTTTCCTTCGAGGATTTCGATGAGCGCCATGAACTTCTGAAGAAATGCGGATACTCTTCCGTGATTTGCGAGTTTCAGGGCGGAACCAAAGAAGAACTGCGGAGTTTTATCGACGAACTCTATGAGGGGGACAACCGCCTCGAAGAAGTAGAGTTCGCGGGTAACGAAATACCAGTAGTATTTCTTGAGGGAAAACGGGATGGCCGCATCGAATCGTATCCGTCGGATTGGTACTATTCAATGTATCCGACGGTAAAGTTTCTAGACGTCGGTTACGGTGAAACGATAGCCGGCAATGGAGTGTTTGACTCCTGGCATGATCCAGCAGGCAAGTATGAAATGCGGATCAACGTCAGTCGGATTCCGGTCAATGTGCCCTACGCGGGCTCGCCGGAATGGATTTTTCAGAACAACCTGCGAAAGCTATACGCGGCGCATGAAAAGGAAAACAGCGGAAAGGCTTTCGTCGCCGCTGATGACTATTTTCTGCCGGATAACTTTCGGTCGGCGATGGCAAGTATCTTCGGCAGAGAAAACGTCCTTCTGCGAAAGGACGGCGACCCGATGATTACCGGCGGAAACGCGGTAACGAAGGAAAAAATTTTGAGAATTTTGGCGACTAACGAGTACAATGTGTCTATCCTGATGTCGCATGGAGGAATACTTTCCAGCTTGGTCTATAAGTATTTTCATGAAGAGCCTCAGAACGTTGCTTATTATGATTTTATTGACAAGTACCCTCGATCTCAAATTTACATGTTGAACATGTGCTCAGTCGGAAATTTCTCGGCTGACAATTTTCTTGCCGGCGCGTTAGTAAGCGGCAAGGACTACGGACTGGCGGCATTTGCCTCGTCCGCTACCAATTGGGGACTTCCGTTTGGCGGAGCCGACTCTCTTTTTTATAAACTCTTGAAACAGGGAGAAAGTTTGGGGGCGGCTTTTAGGAAACAGTACAATCAAGAGTCTCAAGGCGTCACGCCGGAATCACTCTGGTGGTGTTACACCGACAAGCTCCTGGTTGGCTTTTCTGAAATCAACATTTATCTCCGTTACTCCCGTCCGGATTTGGCAATTGAGTGGAAGAAACTTCCTCCGCCACCTCCTCCTCCATCTAGGGAGGGTTTCTTGTCTAAAGAAATTGTCATTAAGAACGAGGGATATGTTCCCTCGCGGAGGACTTCTCTGGGTGTTTACACCCAAAAAGGAGATGATGCGCCGGTGCTAATTGAAGAGAGGAGTATCGGTAGGATGAAACCAAAGAAAAGGAAGACGCTGGAACTGGAGATTCCGGTTGAAAAGCTTCCGACTCTTCCCTGTAGGTTGATTGTCAAAGTCGACCCGGAGAATGGGCTTTTGGAAGAGAACGAGGGGAATAATCGCGTTGTCGCGGTCGTGAAGTGATTTTCAGAGGGGGACTGAAAATATGATTGGGGTAAATGTCATGCCGGGAAGCATAAGTTCGAATCATCGAACCCAAGCTTCCCGGCCTTTTTTATTTCCTATTGTTTGCGCAATAAGATACTTGACCCTTATCCATTACAAAACAAGAAGGCAATAAGGCAAGGATAATAGCCTTGATTTAAGCGAATATTTCTAGTCAAAATAATAAACATTTTTGAATCTTTCTTGGGTCTTTTTGAGCGAATCTTTTTTGTTAAATTCTAGAACCATAACATTTGACCATGCCCCCCATTTCCTATATCTATCTTTTGGTATTTTATATTTCTTAGCAAACATTTCTGCCCTTTTGTATTGCCTATAATGAGCTGGCAGTTGATAGGAATTAAAACTTTTCCTAAACTCTAAAAGTATGGCTCCTAATTCACTTAGAAATACTAGTAATTCCTTTTTCCACTTATCGTGCAGCATATTATTTGAAAAAAATACAAACCCCAAACAGCTGTCGTTTGTTTTTAGTAGGTTATATCCCTTCTTTATCCAGCAGCATAATCCATCTAGGGTGTATGGCGGATCACACATGAAAAAATCGAATTGTTTAGAAACGCTAGGCGTTGTTTGAGTCAAATCTGCCTCAACGAAATCAACCGATAATGATAATTCTCGGGAAATCTTCTGAAGACTTTTTATCAATTTTCTGTTCTTTTCAAATACTGTCACGCAAACATTGCTCTGCGATGATAGTGAGAGACAATTCCTATCATCATCTCCAAGCACCACGCCCTCAATTTCTCTGTTGATTGGAAAATATTCACAAAATAATTTTATACGTTCTTTCCTAGCTTCATTTGTACAAGGAAATTGATTTAAATCGAATACCCATTTATGCTCAATGTCATGTTCTAAAATCTTAAAGTTTGGTTGTCTTATCAATGTTTTGACGTCCTTTCCGTGAACAGCCCCTATTTTACCTCCTTCATCGATTTGAATAAGTTTTTTTTTCAAAAAAAGCTTCAGAAAAATTAAAAAATTGTCAAAATTTATACCGGTTAATTTAAATACATTTTCAAAATATCCCCCTAGCAATACTAGCCCACAGACTCTTTCGAAATTTGTTTTGCTCAACAATGGTAACTGCCTTTGGTTTTTCAGATTAAGCTTTCGAATAATGTGGGAATATTCGCGATAGATTTGTTTCGAAAAAAAATCAGTACTCATTTTACTTTGTATGGATCAATGAATAAAACTGGCAACTTATCATTCTCAAAACAAATCCCGGCAGCCGTAAATGTCATATCCTGATAACAACATATAGAGCTGCCATATCTATCCACAAATAATTTACCATACAGCTTATACTCTAAATATCTCAATAATGCATCGACATATGCCATTCGACGAATGTCAATTAGTTTTTTGCTCATAATATATCTCAAATTCAAATTAATTGATATATTCTCTTTACGAACATATTCTTTCACCCTTATCCACATAATATTATGAAAAGTTTTTAGAAATTTAATTAACTCTATTTTAAGCTTCTTGTGTAATACAATTTTTTTGTATTCACGCCAATCGAGACAGTTTAGAAGGTCATCCATATTTTTAAGGCAATAGCTGATAATATTCGGCTCAATCCAGTTGATGTTGCAACTATTTTGATTAGTCGCAATCCAATCCAACCGAGAACTTGGATCCATTGAAAACCCGATGGGCAGATAATCGGGAACACCCAACTCTTGAAAAGATGAAATACGCATATGGGGGTATTCCCGTTGACAATAATCGACCATGCTTTTTTTAAAAGTTTCTAATGCTATAGATATGCCACTCTCGTTGATTAATGATTTTTTGACACCATCGAGATCAACCAATGCCCAATCGCCTAAAACTATTATCGGATTTACCTTTAGGTTATTTTGACCGAGAACAACTCTTATTTTTTCAAGAACATCCAAATATAGGAAATAATCGTAGTCAAAATTGTAACTTAACGGATCCTTATTAAATTCAGTGCACAATCCATCATACCCAGAATACAAGCCATCACACATTGTTTTTGTATAAGGCGGACAAACGAAGGTAACTAGGGAAAAATCATGATAATTTTGACTTGCTATTTTATTAGCAATCGCCCAGTTACGCTTTGTGGTGAAATTAGCATTTTGATTTCCAAATAACCTCCTCGCTTCAAATCTATTCAAAATTCTTTTCAGGGCGTTGCCTCCTTTTTTTGTTACTTCTTTATATGTAGGTCTAATAATTGAACCAGGTTGACCATCAATATAACATTTAGACTCACTAATTTTATATTCCCTGCCGCAAGTGGCGGTTATTTTTCGAATGATCCACTCATTTAGAATAGTAGGATCAAACCTAGGTATAATTGACTTTATTTTATTTTTTGTGAGAATGGATAAAACTTTTTCGTAAACAACATCCTCGATATTTTTTGGCTTAATTCCATTAGTTGCTAGTGATTCTTCGTATACAAAAGTTACCTCTAAATGAAGGTTTTTTTGTGTATTCCCAATGGTTTTCATCAAGTGTATGTGCCACTTTTTTGTCAGCTTTCTCATTGCCTTTGTGGGCGAGGGAGAGACTCGAACTCCCGACCTTTCCGGTGTTATCGGAAAACTCTACCCCTGAGCTACTCGCCCGATATTTTTTTATACGTCTGAGCATAGCTTGTTGGCGTTTCCCAGAGCTTAATTGAGTTGAGTTTTAATTTATTTCGAAATTTTCTCTGAAAATGAGGCTCAAGTTTTTGAAAAATCCAGTTAGAAATATTTTCGGCAGTTGGAGTAAACGGAACAATTATGTGTTTTAAATACGGATTTTTTTTGAAAAAATCTAATAAAATTTTATCCTTGTTCCACACCATAAAACCATGGTCTAGCTCATTGCAAACAAGCTCTAGCGCCAATTTTTTGACATCCGAAAAATCCATTAACATACCTTCGCTTGAATCATTTTCCTTAGAAACAATATCACCTTCAAGGATAATTTCTGCTTTGTAACGATGACCATGCAGGTTCTTGCATAACGAAATATGATTCAAGACTCTGTGTCCCATATCCCATTCGATTTGTTTTGAAATTAACATATGTTTAATTTGTTTTTCTATCAAAATTAGTTCGAACGTCTTTAAAAAATTGATTGACAAGATCCGATTTTTTATTCAATAGCCCCCTTATAATTGTAGTTCTTGTTGTAAATCCCTTTTTTTTTAACTCCTCTCATACTAACACATAAATGCTCTGCTTCAATATGAACAATAAACCCCTTAGGATGAAGTTTCGTTTCTAAAACTTCCGCTATCTGGTTTGTTAGATTCTCTTGAGTTTGCAATCTCCTAGAAAATATTTCGACTATTCTAGCAAATTTTGATAAGCCCAGTATTTTCCCGTTAGGAATGTATCCGATGTGTATCTTTCCAAAGAAAGGCACCATGTGGTGTTCACATAAGCTATAGAAGTCTATATTAGTCGCTGTCACAACGTCCCTAAATCCATTGCTGTCAAATGTTTTAATAACATCATCTACGTTTTTATTGTACCCTCCTAGCAATTCTTGGTACATTTTTGCAACTCTTTTCGGAGTTTCTTTCAGGCCATCACGATTAATGTCTTCTCCATAAAGTTCAATTACTCTTGCGATTAAACTCTTTACCTCGTCGCATTTTTTAGCATTTTCTTTCTTTATCATCGCTTTATTGTTAATCAGTTTAATTATAGGCAGTAACCTCTAGTCTCTTTTTTTATAACTATCTTTTCATGCTGGATGTTTCTTTTTAAGAAATCAACTGCCTTGATGGTATCTTTATCCTTTGTACAGCTAAACATATCACAAGCAACATAGCCATGCTCAGGCCAGGTATGCACAGACATATGCGACGAGGATAGAAGCAATATCCCAGTGATTCCATGCGGATTAAACTTATGATAAATACTTCCCAGAACAATAAGTTTCGCTTCACTTGCCGATTTCGTAAGTATTTTTTTCCAAAAATTAACAGACTCAATCTGCTCATGATTACATCCCCAAAAACTAATGAGGTAGTGAGATCCTTGGGAAATATTTTTTTTCATAATGCTACAATTATTGACAAAAAAACCGGCTAATGCCGGGGTAAATGAGCTATTCCAATGTAAAAAGTTAAAAGTGCCACGAGCATTTTTCCATACTCAGAATTGCGTTTTTTTAAATTCTTTAAATTCATTCTGGATTAGGCTATCTAAATCCTTATAGAATTGTATCAAGGGACTGTCGCTAAACTCAACTTTTTAAAAAGTTAACGAAAATCAGTTATCTCTAGCTGACTTTCATCAACTTTTTATCTTTTCTGAATCATTTTCAACTCTTTTTTCTTCTTC
>Ga0208968_1001806_pt1 | contig 11198 bp, 11 predicted proteins | sample RifOxyA3_FD_184031 | JGI IMG/M metagenome (GOLD analysis project Ga0208968, IMG submission 184031) | Groundwater microbial communities from Rifle, Colorado - Rifle Oxygen_injection A3 (SPAdes) | ecosystem: Environmental > Aquatic > Deep subsurface > Groundwater | place: Rifle, Colorado, United...
TTCCTGAAATTGAACGTCAACTACCGAGTCATCGGGAAACTGGTTCTTTTTGTAGGTTTCGTTTTTCTGGCCGGAATCCTCAGCAAACAAATCAGTAACTGGGTTCTTGGCTATTTTGTCATGATTTCGGTCAGTGCTTTATTTGCTTTCCTGATAAGACTAATCAACCTGAAAGCTTTATCAGAAATCATTCAGAATAAATAAGCTGTATGAGAAAAAAGCTTACTCCTGAAGATTTACAAAACGAAAACGAGTTTGAACTTCTGACAGTTGTTTCGCATCAAAGCCTTCGGGAGTTTATTGTGGAACAAATCACAAAAGAAAAAACCATTATCCGGTTTTATTCAGTCTATCAGGTAATTATGTTGATGCTTTTTACATATATCTTCACCCGTGGAATTATTTTATCTGTCAAAGGAAATCATGAATTGATTGTCATGATTGGCTGGTCGCTGCTATTTTCTCTTTCAGCCCTCATCATCATCCATGAGCTTTTACATGCATTGGCATATCTGGCAACGGGTGCACGAAAAATTTCCTTTGGCCTTATCCTGAAAAAATTCATCTTTTACGCCATGGCCGACCGGCAGGTGATTGCTCCCCGTGCTTTCCACCTTGTTGCACTAACTCCGTTTGTAGTTGTAAAACTGATTTGTTTGCTTGGTATTATGCAATTTTACAATGAACAACTGATGTACTTTTTCCTAAGTGTGATGTGCCTGCATTCGCTCTTCTGCGCCGGAGACATTGCAATGCTTGCTTTTTACAGAATCCACAAAGGAAAAGAAATCTACAATTTCGACAGCCTTAGTGAAGGAAAAACCTATTTTTACGCCCGAAAAATTATTGAATTATGACATTATTCGAAGCCATTATAATTGCAGTTGTAGAAGGAATCACCGAATTTCTGCCCATATCTTCCACCGGTCACATGATTATTTCGCAGGCCTTGCTGGGAATGGAAATTGATGAGTTTACAAAGGCATTCACTGTAAATATACAGTTTGGCGCAATCCTTTCGGTAGTTGTTCTATACTGGAAACGGTTTCTGCAAAGCTGGACATTCTACCAAAAGCTGTTTGTGGCCTTTCTTCCGGCTGCATTCATCGGATTTCTGGCAGGCGATTTTATCGACAGCTTGCTTGAAAGCGTAATGGTAGTGGCTGTTATGCTGTTAGTTGGCGGAATACTTCTGTTGTTTGTCGATAAATGGTTCAAACAGGAAAACGAAAATCAGGAGATTACTTACCCGACAGCTCTTAAAATTGGATTTTGGCAGTGTATTGCTATGATTCCCGGAGTTTCGCGTTCGGCAGCAACGATCATCGGCGGAATGCAGCAAAAACTTAGCAGGAAAAATGCAGCCGAATTTTCATTCTTTCTGGCGGTGCCAACCATGGCTGCCGCTTCGGCCTACAAACTACTGAAAGACTACAAACACATTACTGCTGAAAACATTGACATTCTAATTATTGGGAACATTGTTGCCTTCGTGGTTGCATTAATCGCAATTAAAACCTTCATCACCTTTCTGCAAAAACATGGATTTAAAGTGTTCGGCTGGTACCGCATTGTGCTTGGCTTGGCGCTGATTATTCTGTTGTTGTTAGGCGTTGATTTGAAGGTGGTGTAGCGAACCCAGCGGGTTTGTATGTTTATAGAAAACCATCATTAGGTGAAGAGTACGACCCCAGCCGGGGTCGAATTTTGTTTGATGCAATCTGTTTCTATAAATATTTGATGCCGCTGGGATCAACACTTTATAGTTCCCAAACGAAAAAAACCTAGATCATTTTATAGCTTATCATAGACTGTTTATCCAGGTTATCAAACGCTTCCTGATCAATGAGTTCTAAGTTGTCAATAATGGTATTCGGTATAATCTCATCTTTAAATTCAAAATACTTAACTTTTTCTCCAAGAATTGAGATTATCGTTTTTTTATCGATTTCCGCGCATCTTAGTCCAAAGAAGATGGCTTCAATCTTACCTCCAATTTTGCTTAATGGCACCTGTGTATGTTTAGTTTCACAATTAGTATTAAAATGTAATAATCTGAACTCATTTTCATACTCCCAGCATTTGTTTTTTGTTGTAAACAAAAGCTCTGTATTAGCTGAACCTTTATCTTCAAACTTTAGCTCTTTATAGATGACTTTGCGCCAGTAGCAAAACTCCTTCTCTAGAATCTGACTATCCCTAATCTTAGGAGCAAATCTATATCTGATGCAAATTCCTTTGTAAGAATCAGCATAATGCGACCACATTAGATTGTTTTTGTAAGCAAATTCCGTACGATCATCATCTTTTTTATTATCTCTTACAAAACACCTGATCTTGAGATACTCATAGGCGTCACGTTGACTCTTGTTGTCATAACCTGATTCTTGTTGTATCTTTTTCCTGCGAAAATCCAAGAACTTGAATAATAAGGGGTCAAACGGATCGTTAAATTCACTTGGACTAGCTAAGGTTATTTCCTGATTAATCAAATCACTGAGAAGATATTTGTTGACAGTTCGAAAACTATAAAATGAATCCTCAAATTCTATGATTTTTGAATTGAAAGTGATTTCAGAAGTCACGTTATTAGTATCAATTTTGCTGTCATCTTTATGCTCGTAATAAATGTACTTTGAAAACGATTCTTTCGATTTGATATAATCACCCATTCGGGCATAAATATGTCCTTTCACAAAATGAAAATCACTTTTAAAATTATCAGGTCTTCCATTCAATAAATCTTCTGCCTTTAATACATACTCAAGTGCTTTATCAAAATTCTTTTCTTTGGGTACAAAGCAATATTGATTCGCCATATTCAAATAAACCTGAAATTGACTTTCTTCACAGAGTTCATTAATATGAACTTCAAACATTTTGAGTTCATCAAAAAATTTGGGATATGGACAATTGATTTGCAGTAACGTTGATAGGGAGATGTCATTATAAATCATGATTCGGAATGTATAAATATCGAAATCGAATTTAGTTAAAATTAGAGTTTCATTATATAAGCGTTCAAAAATTCAAACCCGCCAGCCTCATTTACAAACGAAGCTAAGCGGGTCTGGCCTTTTATATTCACCAAAAATCAACTATGCTTCAGATTTTTCTTTCTCTGCTTTTGGAGCTGTACGCTTTGCCACCATATCGTCGTAATATTTCCGGGCGGTATTTAGCAGGTTCAGCGCATTGGCAAATAATGGGTTGTCGGTGGCTTTCGCCATGGCCAGCACATATTTGGCAAAGTCGCTGTATTTATTTAGCATCGCGGTACGGAGGATTTTCATGTCGTAGGTTTCGGTCATAGCAGTAGTTACCATACGGCCGCTAAAAAGAGGTTTGAAAGCTTCGTTGGCGTTTTTCATTCGGGTAATGTACCGGTCCATTTGTAAAAGATTAACTTTACTGCTGTAGGCCGGACTTAAAAGTTCGCCAACCAGTTTGTCGATGGCGAGCGTTTCGGCTTCGTAGCTTAAAGTGGACAAGTTTTTATACGTTCCAAACAAAATATTCAAGCTTCGGCTGGCTTCCACTTCTTCAGGAACATCGGATAGGGCATACAGTTTTAGCGCAGCCCCGAAAGCGCTCACCGATTTGTCGCGAGCAGCATCGGCCAAAACAATTTTTTGGGTTTCCTCGTTCATCTGCACCTGGGCAAGCCCTTTTTGGTATTCGACCGATTTGAGGCCGAGGTCATTGGTATAAGCGTTAAAAGGAGCATCGGTCTTCGAAGCGGGATCGATCGTGCTAAGATCTGTCAAATGCCGGATGATTAATTGTCCAACTTCCATGTTGGTCAACCCAGGAGTCCGTAAGGGTTCAAGTTTTAATTTCATGTTAGAATTTTTATGGGTTTAAAGGTACATGCTAATTTATTATATTATTTTCAATAAACTGCTACCGAAGCAATGTTAAATATGAAAAAATATATCTTTTTAAGCTGTTACCGTGTTTTGGTTGATGTAAATACACCTTCGATTGGGGCAAACCGAGAAATAAATGCCCAACCACACCCGTGGTCAGGCTCAATTTGGGAAAAGCAGCAAAACCACACCTGTGGTTTTGCCAAATTGAAAAAATGGAGACCGGCCACATCTGTGGTTTTGTTCAAACTGGAAAAAGGAAGTCGGCCACACCTGTGGTTTGCTTTAAAAAGTAAAAAGGAGGCGAACCACACCTGTGGGCGGGTTCAAAATGGATAAAGGAGAGCGGCTACAGTTGTGGATGTGAATCCTATTGTAATTTGATTTCACTTATTCAGGGCTAAAGCCCCGACCTAATGGGGGTCATCATGCCCGTTGCATAAATGCAACGGCAAAGGATATCGCTCCGATCAAGCGACTCTGCTATCATGCGTGTAATCCATTTGCCAATGCATTAACAAAAATGGGTTGCTTACCGCGTATTGTTGAAAGCTCACCTTCACTTAAAATGTGAATATCAGTTATGATATTGTATTTTAGATCAATTTCATAACAGAGGTCAGAAATTTTGCCCTCAATTTTCCAATCGGCTTTTTCCTTAAGTATAATTAAAAAGTCATAATCGGAATCCTTATGAGCCGTTCCATTGGCCTGAGATCCAAAAAGCACAACCTCTTTCAGGTTATCAGCAAATCTGGTTTTCAACAGATCGCTCAAATCATTTAGCACTACTCTATTATTCATTCTCATGGCAATAAACGTTCAACCAAAGATAAGAAATCCCGTGAATTAAAACAGATTGGCAAGTAAGGTGGAAATGCTGGTTATGGGAATTGATTTGAAAATAATATAACTCTCATCAGGGCTAAAGCCCCAATAAACATGGCATTCTCATATCCGTCCCATAAATGGAGACGGCAAAGGATAGTGCCTTGATCATGAATTGAGCACTATCCTTTGCCGTTTCGCTTTAGCGAACGGACATGAAATCAGAATTATGGAATTCTGCTGATTGCCTTTCCGATCCGCGCAATCGTTTCCTCTTTTCCAATCATTTCGCAGATTTCAAACAGGTCGGGGCCACTGCTTCCTCCCACCAAAGCCAGACGGATTGGAACCATCACTGCCCCAAATCCCCATTCTTTGGCAGTCATAAATGCCGAGAAAGTTTCTTTAATCGATTCGGCTTTCCATTCTGAAACGGTTGCAAAAAGCTCAGAAATAGCTTGCAGTTTCTCGCTGGTATCTGCTTTCCATTTCGATTTTACGGTTTTTTCGTCGTAGCTTTCCGGAGCCTGAAAAAAGAAATGCGCCTGCGTCCAGATGTCTTTTACAAATTCGCACCTTTCCTGAATCATGCCAACAATTCTTTCGAGTTGCTGCAAATCCGGAGTTATTCCTTTTTCTTTCAGGATTGGCAAAAACAAACCGGCCAGTTGTGCAGGTGTTTTTTGTTGCATGTAATGACGGTTGAACCACTTGGCTTTCTCCGGATCGAAACGTGCACCTGATTTTATTACGCGTGTGAGATCAAAACTTTCGATCAGTTCGTCCATCGAGAAAAATTCCTGCTCGGTACCAGGGTTCCAGCCCAATAAGGCCAGCATATTGATGAATGCTTCCGGGAAATAACCATCCTCACGGTAACTTCTTGAAATATCTCCGGTTTCAGGATCTTTCCAAAGCAATGGAAAAACCGGAAATCCCAGTTTATCGCCATCGCGTTTGCTTAGCTTTCCTTTTCCTTCCGGTTTCAGGATTAACGGAAGGTGTGAAAACTTTGGACGTGTTTCGGAAATCCCGAGCGACTCGTATAATAAAATATGCAGTGGCATGGAAGGCAACCACTCTTCGCCGCGGATAACATGGGTAATATTCATCAGGTGATCGTCAACCACATTGGCCAAATGGTAAGTTGGCATTCCGTCAGACTTAAACAAAACCTTATCGTCGAGCTGATTGGTGTTGAACGATACCCGGCCGCGAATCAAATCTTCATCAACAATCTCACGGTTTTCGGGCATTTTGAACCTGATCACATAAGATTCGCCGCTTTGCAATCTCGTCTGAACTTCTTCAGGAGAAAGGGTAAGCGAATTTTTCAATCTATTGCGGGTATGCAAATCGTACGAAAAAACATCTTTTTTGCTTTCTGCTTCTTTTCTGATCTCATCCAATTCTTCTGCAGTATCAAAAGCAAAATAGGCAAAACCGTTTTCGATCAGGAAATCAGCATATTTTTTGTACATCGGTTTGCGCTCGCTTTGCCTGTAAGGGCCAAAATTGCCACCAAAACCTATGCCCTCGTCAGGCACCAGACCACACCATTTTAACGATTCGATAATGTATTCTTCGGCTCCCGGAACATAGCGATTCTGATCGGTATCTTCAATACGCAAAAGGAAGTCGCCCCCATGCTTTTTTGCAAACAAATAATTAAACAAAGCTGTGCGAACGCCGCCCATGTGAAGCGGGCCTGTGGGACTTGGTGCAAACCGTACCCTGACTTTTCTTTCCATTTTTCTGCTGATTAAAATTTTGACAAAGATAACATTTCAAAAGGTTGAGAATTACTTTTGGCCTCCCAGCTAATAAATATCACGATATTGATTGAACAGTAACATTTGTTAATTATTATTAACATGATTTCTTGCAGGCTTGCGGTAAAATGATTTGCAAATAAGAGGATATACATATCTTTGCCGTTTAGTTATTTCAGTATTTATTTTTTATTGGTCAAATGAAAAGATTTTTAGTTTTAGTTGCATTCCTGCAGGTTTTATTGGCAGGAACAGTGAAGGCAGATGAAGGAATGTGGTTGCCAGCATTGATTGAAAAGTTGAACATCACCCAAATGAAAACGTTGGGATTAACCATAAGTCCTGAAGAAATATACAGCATCAATAAATCGAGCCTGAAAGATGCGATAGTTTCGCTTGATCACGGTTCATGCACTGCTGAACTTATCTCGGCCGAAGGATTGCTGCTGACCAACCACCATTGCGGATTTGATGAGATACAGCAACATAGTACGGTTGAACACGATTACCTGAAAGATGGTTTCTGGGCAAAAACAAAAGAAGAGGAATTGCCAAATCCGGGTAAAAGCGCTTCTTTTCTTATTAATTTCGAGGATGTTACTTCCAAAATAATTCCGGAACTAAACGACACAATGACTGAAGATGAAAGGAACAATAAAGTCCGCGAAATTTCTTCAAAGATCCAAAAGGAAGCCACTGTTGATTCGCACTATGATGCGCGTGTTCAGCCACTATACAACGACAACAAATATTATCTGTTCGTTTACGAAACATTCCGCGACATTCGACTGGTAGGAGCGCCACCACAGTCGATGGGAAAATTCGGCGGTGATACTGACAACTGGATGTGGCCCCGCCATACAGCCGATTTCAGCATGTTCCGCATTTATTGCGGCAAAGATGGAAAACCGGCAGCCTACTCCGAAGAAAATGTTCCGTACAAACCAAAACACCATTTGCCTATTTCGCTGAAAGGATACGAATTGGACGATTTTGCAATGATTCTTGGATATCCTGGAACCACCAACCGATATAAAACTTCCTACGGAATAAATTATACCATGACGGTTACAAATCCGGCCAGAATTAATGTACGTGCTGAAAAGCAGCGAATTATGAAGGATTTCATGCGTTCGTCGCAGAAATCGAAGATCATGTATTCGTCGAAATATGCACTCAGTTCAAATTATTACAAATACAGCATCGGCCAAAACAAAGGACTTCAAAACCTGAATGTAATTGAGCAGAAAAAACAGTTGGAAGATAAGTTTACAGAATGGGCAAATGCCGATCAGGCGAGAAAGGCGAAATATGGAGAAGCTCTTCAATTGATTGCCGGTTCGTACAAAGAAGTACAAGACGAGATTGCAATGGAATACATGATGGAAGCAATGGTTCGCGGACCTGAAATATTCTATTTTGCTTATCGTACCCGCCCACTTTACGATGCGCTGAAAGCTGACAAAAATTCGGAGCGTGTTAACCTGGCAACCGAAAGGGTGAAAGATGGCCTCGACCTTTTCTTTAAAGATTACGACCCCAAAACCGACCAGAAGATCGCGGCCGCACTTTTCAGCGTCTATCAAAAAAATGTTGCCCCGCAATATCATCCGCCATTCTTTCATTTGGTTAAAAACAAATATGACAACGATTTCGAAAAATACACCCTTGAATTGTATGAAAAATCAGTCTTCGGAAGTCAGGAAAAATTAGTTGCATTTTTTGAAAATCCAAAAGCCAAAGTGCTTGAAAGGGATCTACTCTTCCAGGCATCCCTCGAAATATTTAGGATGATGAAATTAATTGGCAACGAAACCGAGAAAACAACTTCGGCACTTGAAAAAGGAAACCGATTGTTTGTTGGCGGATTAATGGAAATGGAAGCTGACAAGAATTTTTATCCTGATGCCAATTCGAGCATGCGTTTAACTTATGGAACTGTAAGCGATTATATCCCGCGCGACGGGGTTATGTATAAATATTACACCACTCTACGCGGATACATTGAAAAAGAAATCCCCGGTGATGACGAATTCGCGGTGCCTGCCAAACTGAAGGAATTGTACGAAGCCAAAGATTTTGGCCGTTATGCCGATCAGAACGGAGACTTGCGAACCTGTTTCATTACCAACAACGACATAACCGGCGGAAACTCCGGAAGCCCTGTCATCAATGGCAAAGGCGAATTGATTGGAGTAGCTTTCGATGGAAACTGGGAAGCAATGAGTGGTGACCTGGCATTCGAAAATGAAATCCAGAAATGCATCAATGTTGACATTCGTTTTGTGTTGTGGGTGATCGACAAAATGGCCGGTGCAAACAACCTCATCGATGAAATGACAATCGTAAATTAAAATTGTATTTTTATTATACCGAAAGACCCGTATTTTTACGGGTCTTTCTTTTTCTATAACATGAACATTACAATCTATACTGATGGCGCCGCACGCGGAAATCCAGGTCCGGGAGGATACGGGGCAGTTCTTATGTCTGGCCAATTCAGAAAAGAATTATCCGATGGATTTGAAATGACTACCAACAACCGGATGGAATTGCTCGCCGTAATTGTTGCGCTGGAAGCGTTGAAAATTGAAAATTCGCAGGTTACAATCTATTCCGACTCAAAATATGTAGTTGATGCAGTCGAAAAAGGATGGATCTGGAATTGGGTCAAAATCAGGTTTAAAGGCAAAAAAAATGAAGACCTGTGGCTTCGTTTCCTGAAGGTTTACCAAAAGCACAAGGTGAAATTTGTTTGGATAAAAGGCCATGACAACATCCCGGAGAACGAACGTTGCGATCAGCTGGCAGTTGAAGCCTCATTGCAACCCCGGTTAAAAAAAGACATCGGTTATCTGGCGAGCCTGTAAAAAAGGCTCTCTAATGAATACTGCGGGCAACCAATCATTTCCTTTCATTATCAGAAAGCGGCAGAGCCGCAAAACATTTGTAGAATGAGGTGTATTTGATTTTTCGCCAAGTGCAGCGCACCGGAATATCACCATCAATTGCTTAAATATTCTGGTGCGCTGCACCTTTTTGTCTCAATTCTTTATTCCAGCTACAAATATTATAGTGCGCTGCACCTTTTTAAAAAGGCTATATTTGCCCCATACCACACCTAATAAGTAATTAGAATGAAATAATGTCGCATTTGAATTTGTGCTTTTTATCCCAACTCACCCCCTCGCATCTGCGATGCGTTCCCCCTCTCTTTCAAAAAGAGAGGGGGACGTCCGCAAGCGGACGTGGGGTGAGTTGGAAAAAAATACGACATTTAATTATTTCTATTACTTAGAGCCAAAATCATTACTTTTGCCTATAAAAATCATACTGAATGAACGTCCTGTATAATCTTTCCATTTTCTTTTACTCCATACTGATAAAATTGGCTGCGCCTTTCAACCTAAAAGCTGGCCAGATATCGAAAGGACGTCAACGTGTTTTTGCCGAATTACCCAATAAAATCAAGCACGATCGCCCAATCATCTGGGTTCATTGCGCCTCGCTGGGCGAATTCGAACAAGGCCGGCCTTTGATTGAGGCCATCAAAAAACAACATCCTGAATACCAGATTTTACTGACTTTTTTCTCTCCTTCAGGATACGAAATCAGGAAAAATTATGAGCTGGCCGATTATATTTACTACCTGCCTGCCGATACGAAAAGCAATTCACAAAAACTGATCGAACTGGTCAATCCTGAATTCGTTTTCTTTGTGAAGTACGAATTCTGGTTCCACTATATTCAGGAACTGAAAAAACGAAATATTCCACTTTACCTTGTTTCTGCCATTTTCCGCGAAAATCAGTTGTTCTTTAAAAATACTCCATGGGGAAAATGGTACCGCAAAATGTTATTTGGGTTCAGTCACTTTTTTGTTCAGGACGAACAATCGGTTAAATTACTTGCCAGCATTGGAATAAATAATGTGACCAAAGCCGGTGACACCCGGTTCGACCGCGTAGCCGAGATTGCCCGAAACGGGAAAGATATTCCGCTGGTTGAAAAATTCAAGGGAAATAGCCAACTGGTAGTTGCCGGGAGTACTTGGAAACCCGATGAGGAATTGCTGATTGAATATATCCATGCCCATCCGGAAATTAAATTTGTGATTGCACCGCACGAAACAAAGAAGGGAAACATCGACCGGTTAATAAGTCAGTTGAAAACCCCGGTTATTTGTTATACAGAAGCAACCAACGAATCGGTTATGAACAAACAAGTATTGCTTGTTGATACGATTGGATTGCTTTCATCGGTTTATAAATACGCTGATCTGGCTTATATTGGAGGTGGGTTCGGGGTTGGAATTCACAATACACTTGAGGCGGCCATTTTCGGCATGCCCATTGTGTTTGGCCCCAATTACCTGAGGTTTAACGAAGCAACTACCATGGTGAAACTTGGGGTAGCCCATCCGATAAATGATTATTCGGGACTAAAAACAATACTCGACACATTACTTTCAGATACAGAAAAGAGGAAAGAAATCACTTCCGCCTGCATAAGTTTTACACAACAAAACCTTGGAGCAACCAAAACAATCACCAGCAAAGTTTTCAACAAGCTTACAATTTAGAAACCGAAAAGCAAGTTCAACCTCCGTTAAGCCCAAACAGCTTTATTTCAGCCATGTTGCGGATATTAAATTCTCCATTTTCTGAAATTAAATTTTCGTTTTTGTAAACTTTTTTCAACATTCTAATTGTTAGTAGCCTCACTTGCA
>Ga0208968_1001807_pt1 | contig 11197 bp, 10 predicted proteins | sample RifOxyA3_FD_184031 | JGI IMG/M metagenome (GOLD analysis project Ga0208968, IMG submission 184031) | Groundwater microbial communities from Rifle, Colorado - Rifle Oxygen_injection A3 (SPAdes) | ecosystem: Environmental > Aquatic > Deep subsurface > Groundwater | place: Rifle, Colorado, United...
TAGGTGTGCTTTTTTGGATCAGTGATGGAATATTGCAAGTATATACACTGCATCGTTATGTGATATTGCTTTTCGTTTTTCGATCAATCGTGTTTTTAACACTAATAGGCGTTAAATTCTCAAAAAAACAATGGGTCAGTATAGTGTTTTCTGTTGTGTTCGTTATTTCAGTTATCGGGGCAACATCCTTCCTGGCCAGTCAGTCGATCACAGGTGAAAGGTCTTATTTGACTCCGGGCCAAGCGGTAGAAGTGGTGGGGCAAATAACAGAGAGATTGTTTGTTGATGCTAGTGGTAATTTTTCGTTTATGTTCGCAACTTTAGACGATACTATGTATCGTTTATATGAAGCCCGTTCTGCTTCTGCTGTTATGTTTAATGTTCCTGACGTAATTCCTTACTTTAAGGGGGAGACATTCAAGCAAGTGTTTTATTCTTTTATCCCACGCTATCTTTGGCCAGGGAAACCAGATTTGTATGATATCCAGTCAATTACTATTTTGGTAATGCCTGATGATGAAGGGGTAAACCCTGCGGGCACACTTGCCGAACTTTATATGAACTTTGGGTTCCCAGTAATATTGCTGGGTGGCTTTTTGTGCTTCTTGTTATGTAAGTGGACTGATTATTACTTAAACAGGAAATACCTTAGCCCTGCATTAATCTGCGTTTACCCGATTATTGCAGAATTGTTTGTTGCGGCAAACATGAGTTTAACCCGTCGCCTTTGCGAGGGAGTGCGCGGAATAATGCTTTTAATGGCATTGATGTGGTTTTTTAATCTTTGCCGGCAAAAGTTACGTGGTGTGGGCGGACAAAACTGGAATATCGAAAATAATGGAGGGTATGTTGATGTTGAATAAAGCGATGTTTATTGGCCTGCTGCTAGTGTTGTTATGCACTTTACTGGAGAAAGATGTGTGTGCATATATTGATCCTGGAACCGGTAGTTATGTTTTTCAAGTTACAGTAGCTTTTTTGCTCACCGCAGCTTTTACGGCAAAATCTTTTTGGTCAAGAATAAAGCAGTTCGTTGTAAATATATTCTCAAAACTGGAAAATAAAAAATGACAATTTCTCGGAAATGCTCAAGTTCCTTTCGGGATCCTAGTGGCTTTGTGTTTTTTCAGGAGTATCAGGTTTATCGGCAAATTAATCCAATATATAAGGAGCATTATGACTATCTCATGGGGTCAGGCCTTTATGAAAAGATTACGTCTGCCGGATTGCTGATTTCTCACAATGAGGTTGAGTCAATAAAGTCCAAAGATGCATATAAAATCATTAAACCCGAATCAATACCTTTCATTTCATATCCTTATGAGTGGTGTTTTAGTCAGTTAAAGGATGCTGCTTTGACCACCCTTAGTATTCAGAAAATGGCGCTCAATTTCGAGATGTCCTTAAAGGATTGTAGTGCGTATAATATACAATTCCTAAGGGGTAAACCTGTATTTATTGATACACTTTCATTTGAGAAGTATCGTGAGGGGCAGCCATGGGTTGCATACAGGCAATTTTGCCAGCATTTCCTTGCCCCTTTAACATTGATGAGCCACGCAGATGTGCGTTTAAATCGGTTGTCCCAGCTTTTTATAGATGGTGTGCCATTAGATCTGACGGCTGCACTCCTTCCTTTCCGCACAAAATTTATGTTCTCCTCGCTTGCTCATATTCATCTCCATGCAAAGAGTCAGAAGGCCTTTTCCGGTAAGGCATTAGACAGGAAAAATTACAAAATGAGCCGTCGTGATGTTTTTGCTCTGATCGATAATCTGGAATCGGCTGTGCGTAAATTAAATTGGCGACCCCAAGGCACCGAATGGGCCGAATATTATGATAATAACAATTACACGGACGGCGCATTTCAACATAAAGCGCAGGTTGTCTCTGAATATTTAGATAGAATTAATCCTAAAAATGTCTGGGATTTAGGCGCAAATACCGGAATGTTCAGTAGAATTGCCGGCGATAAGGGGATTAATACAATGTCTTTTGATTTGGATCCCGCTGCTGTTGAAAAAAATTATCTTGAATGTCGTAATAGAAGTGAATCCTTTGTCTTACCATTGTTGCTTGACTTGACAAACCCGAGTCCGGGTATTGGCTGGGGTAATGATGAAAGGGCATCTCTTTCGCGTCGTGGCCCGGTGGATATGGTGTTTGCGCTTGCATTGATTCATCATTTAGCTATTTCCAATAATCTTCCCTTTGATTGCATCGCTGGATTCTTCAGTAAGATCTGCTCATCCCTTATTATTGAATTTGTCCCCAAAAATGATTCTCAGGTGCAAAAGCTGCTTCGGACAAGGGAAGATGTGTTTGTAAATTATACGAGGGAACTATTCGAGATGGAGTTCGGTAAATTGTTCACAATCCAGAGTTCGGTTAAAATAAATAACTCTGAAAGGACTGTTTACCTTATGGCTAAGAAAGAGGCTCTGTGATAAATAAATCAGTCATTATACACCCCTTTTTATTCGCAATATATCCCATCCTTTCATTATATGCTTCTAACAGTGATAGGGCCCCGTTTTATGTAATACTTATCCCAGGTCTTCTGGCACTAATCCTAGCTTTTACGTTGTTTTTTGTGTCTAAATTTATTGGCAGGGATTCCGCAAAGGCCGGAGTTGTTGCTACACTCGTTTTGATATTCTTCTTTTCTTATGGGCACATCTTTCATTCTATTCTGATACAACTCCATATAGGATCGGTTCATATCGGGCGCGAGAGATATATGCTCCCGGCCTATATATTGTTTTCTGTGCTAACCGTTTATATAGCGTTATTTATAATTAAAAGGCGTCAAATTTTGGCGCAGATTTCACAATCTTTTAATGTGATGGCATTTGTGTTAGTTGTTCTTTGTGTGGCTAATATTGTTAATGCAAAAAGTAAGTCTTGGGATATGGGAAAAGAAAGTATATCCAACAATAACTTGAGCGTTCATGCTACAAAGAATTTGCCGGATGTCTATTACATTGTTTTAGATATGTATGCTTCATCGGATACACTAAGATACATTTATGGCTACGACAATTCTGGTTTTAGCCGGTTCTTGGAGTCTAGAGGATTTTATGTCGCATATAAGAGCCGCAGCAATTATCCTATTACAGACCTCTCGCTTGCATCCACCTTAAATATGAAGTATCTTGACGATTTAAGAGAGATAGTCGGTAAGAATAAGAAGGATAGGACTCCGCTTCTCCAAATAATCAAGAACAATAAAATATCCCAGATGTTTAAATCGCATGGCTACCGCTATATACAATTTTGTTCGGGTTACGGCGTAACAGAAGCCAATCCATACGCGGATATTAACTATTGTTCATGTGGCTTTTTCACTGAGTATTTGAAAGTGCTGATGGATACCACTGTGCTGTCATCGCTTTATGGTAATTATGTCGAGCCAAATATTATCCGTAAAAGAGTTAGGTATATATTTGATGAATTACCTAAAGTTCCTTATGTCAAAGGGCCCAAATTCACATTTGTTCATGTGCCGGTTCCCCACTACCCTTATGTGTTCGGACGAAATGGCGAAAAGCTTTCTCCATTTGTTATGACTAATGATAAGGGCAGGTACCTGGATCAGCTTGTTTATGTTAACAAAATGATCCCTAATGTTGTTGATCGACTATTAGCCAAATCTAAGATTCCCCCAATTATTATCATCCAAGGTGATCACGGCCCTGATACTACAGGAACTCTTGTTTCCCCGACAGATATTTTTATTAAAGAAAGATTTAATATCCTAAATGCCTACTATTTGCCTGGGAAGGATAGGAATAAGTTTTTGTATAAGTCAATAAGTCCGGTTAATTCGTTCAGGCTGATATCTAATCTTTATTTTGGGGCTAATTATGCGCTGCTCCCCGATGTTAGTTTCTTATTCAAATATGAGGATTTGTATAATTTTACTCCTATCGGTAGCGGAAGGCTGGAATATTAGTTATTAATGAAGTTAAGGCGTGCAGTTGGCGCATTCTGGTGGGCAATCAACAGTTAAGTGCAGTCTTTTGAAATGTAATATGTCAGTAAATAATAAGCAAAAGAAAATTATTATTTTTAATTCCTACGGCGTGAAAACCGGGGGGGGGAGTCAAATCCAGGCTGGCCTTCAGCAAGTTGTCTCTAAATATATTCCATGCGCAGATGTCCAAATATTGTCCCTTGTGAAAAACACCGGCAGAATTACTTCATATCTGCAGTCTTTTCTTAATGGATTTAAATGTTATAGGAAAGACATTTCTGCTGATCTGTTTATTCTGCAAAGCTATTTGGACCCTGGCATGATTGTTCTGGGAACTCTGGCGCGAAAACGAAGAACGCCATACATCCTTATTCCTGGGGGAGACTTGGTTCCGAGTAGTGAGCTTTTTTTTAAGGTGCGTAATTCCGGGCTGAAATGGACCTTTTGGCTGCTTTTTGGCAAATATCTTGTGAATAATGCTTCAGCGGTGATTGTTACATCTGAACTGGAGAAGCAGCGCCTGATAAAAGTTGGAGCGAATCCAAAAAGATTCCATATTATTCCTAACTCCTTACAGCCCCAATTCTATCAAGAAGCAGTAGAATATTTGCAGATATCATCAGAGCCGGCTTCTCCCCAGTTTGTGCTTTGGTTGGGTAGAATATCAGATGAAAAAGGGCTTCTCTTTTTGGTTGAGTGCTGGAAGAGGGTTGTCTCAACCTGTCCGCAGGCGAAGTTGTTTCTTGTGGGCCCTGCTGACCACCAGGGGGCTTTCCTAAAATTAAGAAAAAGTGTTGTCCGTCTGGGATTGATGGATAGTATTCGTTTCCTGCCATGGGTGGATGAACAGAGGAAAATTGAATTGCTTTCACAGGCCCGTTGCCTCGTTCTTCCCAGTTATTGTGAGTCTTTTGGACTTACTGCTATGGAGGCTATAGTTATGCGTACCCCTGTAATCGCTTCAACGGGGACCCCTTGGCCTCAAATCAATGATGGTGCGGGGAGTTGGCTTGCTCATGATCAGGGATTGTGGGTTAGTGCCATGGTCCGCTATTTGTCGTCACCAACTAAGCAGTATATTGATGAGGAGATTGTTGCGAGATTGTTGCTCCCTTATGAGGAGCCTGTTATCTTGAGGAAGTGGGGTGCGGTTTTGAAATCCGCCAATATATGAAAGTCTGGCTAATCCAAGACGGGGAGGTCCTTCCGTACATAAATAAAGGTGCGCGCGAGATGCGATGTGCGACACTGGCGACTGCTTTGGTGCGGGATGGCGCAGAAGTTCTCTGGTGGGCATCTACTTTTGACCACGCATCAAAAAAACAATTGTATCAGGAGTCGACTACTGTTTCGCCAATACCGGGATTGACTATCCGATTATTGCATGGCCCTGGCTATAGTCATAACCAATCTCTTGCTCGAATTGTTCACCAGAAATCTTTGGCGCGCAGTTTCGCTCAGGAAACTCTTTGCTTCCCTCTGCCAGATGTTATAGTTGCGAATATTCCTTACCCGGAGTTGGCAGCCGAAGCTGTTTCTTTCGGGAAGAGGTTTGGTGTCCCCGTTATCGTTTATGTGGAGGATGCCTGGCCGGATATATACCTTACTATGGCCCCAAAGTGTTTACACAAGGTGCTTAGATTGGTATTCGCTTTCGAGTTTAATCGTATCAAAATTGTATTCAAATCTGCTGCGGCTATTTTTGCCGTTTCAAATGCTTACCTAAACTGGGCGTTGCGATATGCCGGACGAGAAAGAATAGCCGTGGATGATGTGTTTCCTTTGGGCTATCCTCCGCCAAAAACACGCACAATCCCAAAACGGTCCGAGTTGTGGGATATGTATGGAGTCGATTCTTCTAGGGTTGTAATTTCGTTCGCGGGTGTCTTTGGATATTCATATGATCTGGGGACTGTTATTAAGGCAGCAAGATTGCTGGCCGAAACGGGTGAAAATAGGGTTCATTTCGTGCTGATTGGCGATGGTGATTGCGCAAAGTCTTTGCGCGAATCAGCTGCCGGTTTGCATAATATTACTTTTCTGGGATGGTTGGGCCATCAGGCTTTATATGATATTTTAACTTGTTCAGATATCGGTTTGGCCGCATATCATGTCCGTGCAACGCAGACATTGCCATATAAACCATTTGAATATATGGCCGCTGGCTTGCCGCTGCTTTCTTCTTTGGAGGGAGAGTTAAATGACTTAATCCTCCGAGAAAATATAGGTGCGACCTATAAAGCCTGTGATGTCAAGTCACTGGTTGAGGCTATTCGTAATCTCATCTCAAGTCCAGAGCAATTATCTGAAATGCGTAAGCGTTCTCGGGAATTGTTCCATGCTCGTTTTAGCACGGATGTCATCTGTCCAAAAGTTGTCAGTCAAATTAAGGATATCGCCTCCCGGGGTGTTAAAGATTATGTCTGAAGACATGACTCTGCTTAGAAAGGGTTTAATGGCTGGTGGCGCCCCAGTGATGTGGCAACGTATTATAACTGACTTAATGCCTGGTATGAAGTCTTATGTCCCAATTGGCAGTAAAGTTCTAGAGTTGGGGTACGGAGATGGGATATTAACTAGTTATCTCAGCCATAATTTGGGATGGAATATCCTTGGGTTAGATGTTGATGCTAAGGCGCAGATATTAGCAACTGAAAACGCGAAGAAGTATCACACTCAGAATCAAGTTCTGTTTTACTCCCGCACGCCAGAAGAGATATTGAAACATAAAGGATCCTATGATGCTGTTTTTGTTAAAACAGTGCTGTACGGGTCTGAAACATTGCATGAGTATTCTAAACGGCTGGATTGGATTTCAGCCGTAATGAGGCCTGGTGGGATTTTTGTGAATTTTGAAACCGGACGCGCAAATAAATTGGTCAACTTATACAGGAAGTTGCGCCGCCGTGTTTATACCGATAAGTGTTTGTATACAAGAGAAATAGAAGGTTTATATGACTTCCGTTTTGAAGTGTTGGAGCGTAATTATTATGGTGGATTAAGTCAGTTCCTTGCCCCGATCCCTAAACTATACCGTATAGCGTACAAAATAGAAGAAACTGTTCAAGAAAGAAATGCTGACAACTGTTTTGCCGTTAGTATGATAGCGCGGAAAACCGCAGTATAAAAAGAATATGTTTAAGCGCGTGTTTGACTTTATTTTCGCACTTGTCGGGGCAGGAATATTTGCGCCATGCTTCTTGTTTTGTGCGGTGATTATAAAACTAACATCAGATGGTCCTGTTTTTTACCGAGGTCTCCGCATTGGCCTGAACTACAAACCTTTCCGTATTTTTAAGTTTCGTACTATGGCGGTGAATGCTGAGGAAATGGGAGGGACTTCCACGTCAAATGACGATTCCCGGATAACCCGGGTTGGGAAATTCCTCCGTTCCTATAAGCTTGATGAGTCGCCCCAACTGTTTAATGTTTTACTGGGGGAGATGAGCTTTGTCGGCCCCAGGCCGCAGGTTGAATGGGCAGTGAAGTTATATAATAGTGATGAGCGGCGGTTGCTATCGGTGCGGCCGGGAATTACAGATTACTCTTCAATAGCTTTTCGTAATGAGGGGGAGATCCTGGCCGGAAGCAAAGACCCGGACAAGGATTACCTGGAAAAGATTGCGCCGAAAAAAATACAGCTTGGCCTTCAATATGTAGATAACCACAATTTCTGGATAGATTTGAAAATAATCTTTGCGACTATACATGTAGTAATATTTGGGTAAATTTTCAGGAGAATGTTAAATGGGAAAGATTAAACCAGACGGCGGATTCAGAAACTCAGCAGAGAAAAGAGTCCCGGGTGATTTGGCGCATGTTTTTGCCCAAAGTTCCGGAACACTTGAAACTAAATTGGATAATTTCCCTAAATATATACGCAGGCAGCGCTTAACACGCCTTTTAGCTCTTTACGAAATATTCAAAAAGGTGCTGCCGGTTAAGGGGTCAATTGTGGAGTGCGGCGTTTATCACGGCTTCAGCCTGATGGCTTGGGCTAATATGAGCGCTATAATGGAGCCGGCAAATCTTACCCGCAGGATATACGGTTTTGACTCTTTTGACGGGTTCCCGTCGGCTGGGGAGAAAGATAAAGGGGTAAACTTTGCCGCGAAAAAGGGCCACCTGAAAAGCGATAGCTACAAGGAACTTCAAAAACTGATTGAGATTTACGACGCTAACCGTTTTTTAGGGCATGTGGGCAAGGTTCAGCTTATTCCCGGGGACATAGTTAAGACCATGCCCGCTTTTATTGAGAAAAACCGGCACCTTATGGTTAGCCTGCTGTTCCTGGACATGGACCTGTATGAGCCTACCAAGGCGGTTATCAAGGCTTTATATCCGCGTATCCCTAAAGGTGGTATTATTGCTTTTGATGAACTTGATAACCCTATCTGGCCTGGGGAAACTTCTGCCCTGCTGGAAACACTTGGCATAGGCAAACTGCGCATACAGCGCGTAGACTTTGACCCGTATATAGGCTTTGCGGTAGTTGAATAATGGTTTCTACAATGTCACATGCCAATATTGCGGCCGAAGTGCGCCAGGATGTGCTGGAACTTATCTGCCGGACTCAAGGGCCGCATATTGGCCCCTGTTACTCCTGTGTTGACCTGCTGGTGGAGCTTTATTTCGGCGGGATGAACGTTTCCCCGCGCAAACCGGCGGATCCCGCGCGCGACCGTTTTATCTTCAGCAAGGGGCATGCTTCGCCGGCACTTTATGCTGTACTTCATCGCCGGGGTTTTCTTAAAGACTCGGACCTGGCCGGATTTGCCGTTAATGGCGGAACCTTCCAGCAGCATCCCGACATCAACATAAAGCAAGGTATTGAGCTTTCAACCGGTTCTTTGGGGCATGGGCCTTCTGTGGGTGCCGGCATGGCTTATGCTTTAAAAAAGGACAAGTCAAAAGCCAAAGTTTTTGTCTTGATCAGTGACGGCGAACTGGATGAGGGCTCCACCTGGGAGGCCGTGCTGTTTGCCGGGCATCATAAGCTGGATAATTTGGTGCTTATTGTGGACTACAATAAAATGCATGCGTTGGGTCCCGCCAAGGATACCCTGCAGCTTGAGCCGATTTCCGCTAAATTTACGGCCTTTAATTGGGCGGCTGTTAAGATAGACGGCCACTCGCTGCCGCAGATAGGTAAAACTTTAGCCGGCCTCCCGTTCAAGAAAGGCCGCCCCAGCGTTATAATTGCCGATACCGTAAAAGGCAAAGGCGTTTCTTTTATGGAAAACGAACTGCGCTGGCATTACGCCTGCCCCGGCCCGGAAGATAAAGAGCGCGCCTGCCGTGAAATAGGTGGGGGGCATAAGAAATGAGGAAAGCTTTGTACGATAAACTGGCGCAGTTTGCGGTTTCGGGCCCGGATATGTATTTTCTTACCGGCAATCTGGGGTATAAATTCTTTGACGATATTCGCGCCAAACGCCCGGGGCAGTTTTTGGATGTCGGTGTTGCCGAACAGAACATGATAAGCCTTGCCGCCGGCATGGCGCTGTGCGGCAAATCAGTTTACTGCTATTCCATAATACCGTTCTTAACCATGCGGGCTTGCGAACAGGTGCGTATGGATGTGTGCTATCACAACCTGCCGGTAAAATTAGTTGGGATGGGCGCCGGGTTTACTTACGGGCAGGAGGGCTTTTCACATTTCGGCATAGAGGATATGGCGGTTATGCGCGCCATCCCGAACATGACCGTAGTTGCCCCTGACACTATTGAGAACGCCTTGAAAGTGGCGGAATTGAGCCTGAAATTCAAGGGGCCGCTGTATATCCGCCTGGGCCGGGCGGGGATACACGGCAAGGGAAATACAGCCACAATAAAAGAGTTGGGGAAGGCTTCGGTGCTGCGCAACGGGAAAGACTGCGCTTTAATTGCAATTGGCAATATGGTTCCGGTGGCGGAGCAGGTTGCGCAAGATCTTGCCGCTAAAGATATAAAAGCGGCGGTAATAAACATGCATACCCTTAAGCCGCTGGATATTGCCGCGGTAAAAGCCTGCGCGCGGCGCCAAGGGGCTATCTTTGCTCTGGAAGAGCATAGCGTGATAGGCGGCCTGGGCTCCGCCGTTGCCGAAGTGCTGGCCGAATGCGGCTATGCCGGGAAATTCGTCCGCATAGGGATACCGGAAAAACTTGATCAGGTAATTGGTGACGCCGATTATCTGTGTGACTATTACGGCCTTTCCCCGGTCAAGGTCTCTGCCCGGGTGCTCCGGGCTATGCGGAAATAACCTTAATTATCATGATGCCAAAAATTACCTCTAAAAAAGTTAAGTTCGTAAATCCTGTGCGTTTATATGGGATGATAAAAAATGAAATAGATGCCGCTTATTTCGATGTAATGAATAAAGGCGCTTTTATTAACCAGCAGCATCTTTGGGATTTCGAAAAGAACCTGGCGGATTTTGTAGGCACTAAATATGCCGTGGGACTTAATTCCGGCTACGACGCGCTTATGCTTTCCGTGAAGTATAAAATTCGGTCACCGCAGGATGAAATTATAGTTCCGGCGCACACATTTGTTGCCAGTTGCTCGGCTATTGTTAATGCCGGCGCCAAGCCGGTGCTGGTGGATGTTGCCGATGACTTTAATATAGATTGCTCAAAAATTGAGGCCGCAATTACGCCTAATACCCGCGGCATTATGGCTGTGCATTTAAGCGGCTGGATGGCTGATATGCCGCGCATCCTGGAGATAGCTGAAGAACATAAGCTTTGGGTAGTTGAAGACGCCTGCCAGAGCCTGGGCTCTTCCATAAACGGCAAAGGCGCCGGCAGCTGGGGTTTGGCGGGCTGTTGGAGTTTTTACCCGTTCAAGATATTGGGCGGCCATGGCGATGGCGGCGCAATAACTACCAATGACGAGGAATTTTATGCGTGGGCCCGCCGTCTGCGCTATAATGGCGAGGACCGTGAGACCGGGGAATACCACGCCCATGGTATGACCTGTATGCTGGATAATATCCAGGCGGCCTGGCTGGATGTGAAGTTGCGTTATATGCCGGCCTGGATAGCGCGCCGCAAGGCCATTGCCGCGCGCTACAAAGAGGCTCTTGGGGACCTGCCTAACCTGCAGTTGCCGCATTATGACAGGCCGGGCTTTGATCACATTTACCAGAATTATACCCTGCTAGCCATTGAGGGGGAGAAGTTCTCCACTTGGATGCGTGAGCACGGCGTAGAAGTGCTGACGCAGTTCCGCAAACCG
>Ga0208968_1001808_pt1 | contig 11194 bp, 11 predicted proteins | sample RifOxyA3_FD_184031 | JGI IMG/M metagenome (GOLD analysis project Ga0208968, IMG submission 184031) | Groundwater microbial communities from Rifle, Colorado - Rifle Oxygen_injection A3 (SPAdes) | ecosystem: Environmental > Aquatic > Deep subsurface > Groundwater | place: Rifle, Colorado, United...
CCCGGAGAGACCACAAGCCCGCCTGGAGAATGAGCCACCCTGTGTGGCATCCACAACAATCGGCGCAGCCACAAGCTGGCGCCCGCTTTTCCCGACAATCTCAACACCCTTCAACAGCCCATCGCTGTCACAAACCGCTCTTACAGGTACTACGCAAACCATGCAGGCAACCCCGGCAGACTCGGCCAACCGGTCCCACGCCAGCGTCGTGACAAATGGATCAAATGTTCCATTATTGAAGCCGCCATGTGGCCGGCAAATACCGGCAAGATCATCGGCCAGCCAGCCTTCCGGAATCCGTTCGTTCCATTGCGATGACGTCTCTGTCCCAAGCACACCCTGCGACTCAATCACAAGCACCTTCTTGCCCATCCGCGCAGCAGTAACTGCCACAGACATTCCACCCATAGTCGCGCCAACAACCACAACATCACCCTTCCATGCCACCGACGAAACACGCTCTTTCAACAATATCAGCTTCTTTTCGTTATCGCCGGCTGACGCATCTTTCTCTGCTGAGAAAGTCTTTCCTTGAGGGGCGATGGCACCTACACCTGCAAGCATCGTCATACCTGAGGCACTCTTGAGAAAATTTCTTCGCGTAACTGGATATTTCTTAATGGACATGAAACATGCTCCTTTCGACTACGGCGAGGCTTCTGATTTCAAAGTATTTGACCCTGAACCGGGACGTTCAGCATCCACTCAGCTAACCTAATACATGAATCACCGTCAAGCACGTTTTAAACCGCAGCAACTTCGCGGGCGTATCTGCGATTAGGTGCATTGAATACCAGGAATGGCAGGGCACGGCCGCTGGACGCGCCGTTATATAAATACGGCGCCCCGAACATTCGGGGCCGCCCTACCAATTTCGTTCCTAAGGTAGGGACGGACCGCCGGGCCGTCCGTTCTTCTCTTCGGCGGTCGCACCTGCCCGCCCCAACTTCGCCAGACACCCGAAAGATGTAACAGCCCTGACTGTAGTGCGTCACTGCGTGACGCAGCCGCCGCACTTTCTCCATGCCGACACAAAATGCCACCTGCTTCCTCTGCCATCCACAAATACGACTTACTTCTCCTCAGCCACAACACCCAGCTTGATATTGTCCAGGTGGAATGTCACCGTGTTGGTTGCCCCGCTCACAAACCCAAGCCACTGCAGACGCTTAAAATCCCTGGATCGAACGGCAAGCTTTTCAAACTTCTGCGGTTCGCCACCGGCAGGAGTAACCGCAAGGTCCCACGAACAGGAAGACTGCTCACCAAGCCCGCAGGAGATCTCTATATGCGACCATTTCTCCTGCGGAACAGACGTGAGTTTCTTTCCGTCGGCTTTCACATCGCCATTTGCTTCGACACAAAGCGATGGACCTGTCTTGTACGGATTGGCAGCATCACGCCACTCATGCGACAGAATAGCCCCCGGCCCGGGGCGAATATCGAAACTGACACATGCCACACCCTTGATCAGGCGCGGTTTGTACTGCAGCATTGGATTATGCGCCGCAGAAAGGCCCGGGGCATCAACAAACCTGAGACTGTGTTTGCCCGATGCCGCAACATCATCCACAACGCGGATTGTAGCGTCTACATTCTCACCAAGAGTATCTGCATTGGCGGTTTTTTCCCTTTTTGGTGTGGTTTCAAAATCCTCAGCAAAGGATGTTAGCTTCGGTTTCGCTGTCAGTGGCAGATTGAATTCCGGCCGCTTAACTTTGCCCGGCAATGCGACCCAGACCGAATCACCATAAAGCCCGATGCCGGACAACTCAATGGGCCGGAAACCAATCTTCCCGGCAGGCGAACCGGATTTAAGGCGGAAGTCGCGTTTTACCGGATCAGCAAACAGCGGATCGGCGATCAGCGAATCCTTGTCCTGGCCGCTGGTGGCACGCCACTCTTCCCAGTCGCGACCGTCAAAGAAAGGTTCAGATTTGCACGTCGTCCAGTACAGGTTGCTGTTAACCAGGTAGTCACCGTTCTTCCACACACGGCTCAGCATGTTGTCGTTGTCGCAGTAAACAATATTACGGACAACAATCATGGAATTGGTGACATCCTCGCGGGACCTGCGGATCTGCGTTTCACGCGAGAAAGCAAGGATGTTATTGCGCAAGATATTAGCACGGCCATAATGCTGATGGAAACAGCCATCTTTGGTATCGTGGACAATATTATCCTCGAGGACTATTTCGGAAGAACCCTCATCCGTGTAAAGACCCCAGCCACCATAGCTGTAACTGTTGACATGGTGAATATAGTTATGGGCCACAACCGTCCCCGGGGAAGGTCCGAGCGTATAGACGCCGCCCATGTCACTGAGCATACCCCAGCCGATATGATGAAGATGGTTATACGCAACCAGGTTGTGGTGCGCGGCACTGGCCCCAAATCCCCACACCCAGCCGACAGAAACAGAGGAATAATAGAAATCACAGATCTCGTTGTGGGTGATTTCATTGTAAGCGCTGTGGCCGATGATGACACCAACTCCGGCTGCAAAGACATGCCCGCCATCGTGAATGAAACAATTATCCACAACATTGTGACCTGTGTCACGCGTCCCAGTCCCGTCCAGGCTCAGTTCCGGCACAGCCATACCCGTTGTATTTGACGTCTTGGCCGCCGTCTTCTGGCGGACAAACTCACCGATTCGAATACCGCCACCCCCAAGATCATGGATATGGCATTTCCTGATGATGTTGGATTTGCATCCATCCTCTAAGGCTATTGCATAGGTACCTGCATTCGCAATCTCACAGCTGTCAAGCACGACCCGCTCGGCACCACGAACATGAACAGCACCAGGCAGAAACACAAAAGACTGACCATCGACCGTCTTCGTCTTATCGGCGAAATCCCAATCGGCATGCCGGAACGAAAGACCATGCAGGATGACATCGCGCACGAATTTGCCGTTCGCCCAGTCACCCTCAACAAGCAGGAGCTGAGACAGGACCGGCGCGACAACTTCTAACTTGTTCAAATCTTCACCGGGCAGAGGAGAATATTCCAGCAGGCCGGTTGTGCGGTCGAGATACCATTCACCCGGAGAATCCAGAGCCTCGCGAATATTTTCGACATGATAACGCTGGTCGGCTTCCCAGTAGGCAATAGGCCAACCGGACCGGTTTACGAAATGAGCAGCCCCCTGCCCCTCGTCGATACGATCAAACCAATGCATTGAAGTGGTCCACGAGTGATAAAGAAAGACATTTGCATCCCCGAGGTTGCGCCAGGAACTTTTCAGATCACCTTCGCGGAATTTGAACCCTTTTCGAATAGCTTCGTTCTTGGAGAAAGAAGGATCTTTGCGATCCTTGCCGTATTTCTCCAATGGCCCAACCGTACGCAGATAGCCTTCATTAGGCATACGTGCACGCGTTCGGCGTTCGCCGTTGACAAACAGCTGATGAAAATACCACTTTCCGGCCTTTACTTCAGGAATCTCGGCTTGCCAGAGCGAGCCATTGCCTTTCTTCCAGCCTGTGATGCGTTTTCCACCCGAAAAGACGGGTGTTTCATCCCGGTGCGCCGTATAGATGACAGGCACATCCTTTGCGCCTGAATCCTCAGGACTTAGCTTGAACGGTTCGGCCAGCGTGTAGAAACCTCCGCGGATATCTACAGTAATTGGCTTTGTTACGTTGCCACTTCTTCTGATCTCGCGCACCACGTCACGCGCACGCGCAAGCGAGGCAAGCGGACCATCGGTTTTAGCGGCATTGGGCGCCGACAATTTGCCGGACCATGCATCGTTACCATCCGGCGCAACATATAGATCCGCCTTCTGGTCACATCCTACAAGGGCAAACGTGACAGCAAAAAGAGCAACAATTATGGAAGTTTTGATAAAGACACGATTAGCCATTGGATTCTCCGTGTTAGGTTGTAAAGAATTGTCTCTTCTGAAAGCCTACGCAGAGCTTTGTATCAGAAACATTTCAAATGTCAACGCACTGTAATCTCGTTATCCTGTCACGAGCACATCTGGGATTTGGTGCATTTGTTTCGGGCCTGTAGCTGCCAACGGTAGAGCGTGTCGCGCCTGTCGCCCCCCAAGTGAATTTCGCATAAAAACGACATATCTGGATGCCGGGAAGTTGAAAATTGCGTAATATATAGCAGTTTAGATAGATGGTCCGACCTAATGGTTTAGGCGGATAGACGCCTAACTCATGTAGGGGACTTGACACGAAGAGTAATACATGCGATGGTAATACCATGAAAGTAACAACAAAAGGACAGGTCACAATACCGGCACGAATTCGGGATTTTCTCGCAATCGCCCCGCACAGCGATGTCGACTTCCGGATTGCGGGTGGCGCAGTCCTGCTGATTAAACATGATGCACCACAAGGAGCCCGAGGCAGGTTTTCGGCCTTACGTGGGGTTCTTAAGGGGACTCGCACCACGAAACAGTGGATGCGGGAAACGCGGGGGGATTGATGCCTGCCCTCGTGGACACCAATGTGTTAATTGATATCCTGACTGACGATCCGCAATGGGCGGACTGGTCTCTGCGACAACTCGAAAGGCATAGCGGTACGGGACTTGTCATCAATCCCATCGTCTACGCAGAACTCTGTTTCGGTTGTCCTTCGATCGAGTTTGTGGAGGATGTCATCAGGCGGTTCGGACTTACCTACCAGGAGATACCCCGGCAGGGGCTTTTCCGTGCAGCCAAGGCGTTCGGTGAGTACAAGGCCCGTAAAGGATTGAAAGCCTCGGTGTTGCCTGATTTCCTGATTGGCGGCCATGCGGAAGCCGCCGGAATTCCGATTATCACTCGCGACACCAAGCGACTTGGAACATATTTTCCGCATGCAAAACTGATCAGTCCCAAAACTTCTGCTGGCGACGGTCTAAAGCCCGCGCCAGAGAAGTGACGTTAGTTGCAAAAAATTATGAGCAATTGCGTTAAAGCAATACAAGCGGCAATCATGCTGTCATGTTTATCAGACGTTACGATTGCACAAGTTCAAATACAGTTTGTCGAGACTGACGGCACTCCGGCAAAGTCTTATACTTTTGCACATCCTGCCCTCAAAGGGTATCCAGTCCCTCCCGAAACTCTACCAAAGGGGAATACACTTTTTCTTGAAAATCATATTTATGTCGCAAACTCAGAATCGCCAAAGCCAACAATATTTCAACTACCAGCCCATTTTTTCAAATTTAGCAACACAAATAGTTCTACGCCCTCAACCTCCAAAGATTGCTCTCGACGTAGAGATTAGAAGTAAGACAAATGGTAATGACGAATTAGTTAAAGTTGAAATCAGCAATTGTCTTGAAGAGAGTTATACCTTCCATGATACAGACCTAACTATATGTTTACCAGAAGCACGGGTCTTTCCGCCAATTTCACAACAACATGCAGGTTTAGTTATTCCGCAAAAAGGCAAGGGCTCTAAGACTGTAACACTGAATTGGAATGAATATGTCCTACATGGCGTGTGGACGAGAGAGGATAAGTCTCATATTTGGGGAGGAAATCCGAAAGACAAGACCAATATCAAAGTTCACGCAGGAACCACAACCTCGTGGATAGCAAACGTTAGTACACCAGAAATTATTCTCAAAAAGCAAGCAGCAACTAAGAGCATTGAGTATACTCGGTGAAAGCGGCTTTCACCTCAACCATTATGCCATGCGTTGGATGAAGGAGAACTAAAGATGAACTGCGCAAGACATCCAGAATCAATGGCTATTGGTTTTTGTTGTAGTTGTGGCAGAGCAATCTGCGCGAACTGCCATCGTGCGGGTTCCACCGGTAAACTTGCTTGTTCGCCAGAATGCGAAAAGGAGATTGCCGAGCGTGATTCTGCGCTCAGGTTGGTGTTGACCAGAACGACGCGCAGCACGAAGGGTGCTGGAATATCCACTATTGTTCTTGGCGCCCTATTCTCCTGTCTCGGAATCTATCACCTTCTCTTCGATCGCCATGCTGTCCTGATTGGACTCGGCTTCACGATAGGACTGGTGTTTATTGTTTCCGGAATTATTCTTGTCGGGATTGCAAAAAAGAAATGATCATCCAACCCCCATTAAGCCCTGGTGAGTAAAGAACAAAAGGATCCCGTCCCGAAGTTTTTTCACGAACGATAGATGAACTACGGGTTCACATCCCGGCTGTTTGCATGTTCCCACCAGCGTGTCGAAATCATGCCGGGCACCTTAGGCAGCTTTGTTTACAGATCTACGACCTGAAATTGAGCTTTCCAGTCAAACACCCATGCGGAGTCAATAGGATTTGTCCAGTGACGGCACCGGGATCCATAGACATGACAGCTTTTGCTTTATGACGCTCCAGAAACTCATATGATAAGGCCACGAACCCGTTCTCCTCGCATCCGATTGCATTCCCCATCCCAAAAATGCTTTCATAATCAGAAATTAACCAGGCAGGAGATCCAACCTCCTGAAAACAGTTTCTCGACAGTCTCTTTCGACAGAAGAGAAACAAGATAAATGCTTGTTGACTTAGCCTCGATGTTGGCGTACGTTATTGCGTACGAATAAGGAGAATATACAAATGACCACGTTAACTGCGACCTTAGCACGGACTAAACTTTACTCACTTCTGGATGAAGTGGCACATTCACACGAACCGATCCAGATTACGGGAAAGAGAAACAATGGCGTTCTGATTTCCGAAGACGACTGGCGAGCCATACAGGAAACTCTATTCCTCACCTCAATTCCCGGCATGAAGAATTCGATAGTCAAAGGAATGAAAACTCCTGTTTCGAAATGCAGCAGGGAGATTGAGTGGTGAGCTGGACAATAGTTTATGCGTCTCAAGCCAGAAAGGATGCCAAGAAACTATCTGCTTCGGGATTAAGGCCAAAAGCTGAAGAATTACTGGCAATCATCACCAAGAATCCATTTCAAACCCCACCTCCATACGAGAAGCTTGTCGGAGAGCTACACGGAGCCTATTCAAGAAGGATCAACATCCAGCACCGTCTAGTCTATGAGGTAATAGAGAATATCAAAACGGTAAAAGTTCTCCGGATGTGGACCCATTACGAATAAGACTGTCGAACCATTTTCAGCTGGTGATTCTCGTGCCCCTCGGCACTCGAACACCTGAGAATGACGTTATACTTAAGAATTTATGGAAAGAGATTACATAAATAAAATCGGTATTGATGAACAGGGGCGGATCTACATCACCCCTGCAACCAAAACATTTCCATACATCTATCTCGAGGCCGCCGAAATCCACTGGGATCCAGACCTGTCTCGACTTCATTCCCCCACTCCCCGTGAGTGGACTCATTTTGACTGGTTTTGTCACATTGTCGGCATTGCCGCAGAGCAATCATGCGAACTAATCCTCTCTACTAACACAGAGTGGAGTAACGTGCCAGACGAGCTAAGGACTAAAATCGAGAATTGGATGAAAACACGTTTGGCATAAAAAGCAGAAGACAATAAATAGAGACATCTCGACACTATTGATTATAATACAAACATCGGAACCAGTTCCTGATCAACGCCTCAAGAGGTGAGTTGACAGGTAAATATGCATTTATGAATCACAGGGGGACAGGAATCATGAAACTTCCAATCCGGGTTATTCTTTCAGGCGTAGTCATGATCTTTGGAGGTCTAGATGCCATGTCGATTGAAGAAGCAACATACACATTGGTAAAAAACGACAAAGAGTACGAGGTCCGTGATTATGCATCTCATATCCTCGCCGAAACCGTGGTGGACGGAACCCTGGAAGAGGCCGGAAACAAGGCATTCAACAGGCTCTTCCGCTATATATCCGGAAACAACAGGTCACGCGCAAAAGTGGCCATGACCGCTCCAGTGTCCCAAGAGCCAACTGGAGATAAGATCAAGATGACGGCACCCGTAGGGCAACAACGTGCTGAGGAAAAATGGGCTGTAAGCTTCGTTATGCCGGCTTCGTACACATTGGAAACACTTCCAGAACCAACAGATCCAAATGTCAAGTTGCGCCAGGTTCCAGCCCGCCGGATCGCCGCAGTGCGTTATTCAGGTTTCTGGAGCGAAAAAAATTACCTTCAAAAGAAAGCACAACTGGAGTCATGGATTCGAGAAAAGAACCTTACCATTATTGGCGATTCCATATGGGCTCGCTACAATCCCCCTTTTACCCCATGGTTCATGCGACGGAACGAGATTCTGATTCCAATTGCTGCAGGCTCTGATTAGTCCGGATATTGCATTAGCACTGATTCGCTCATGCAATATGACGGAAACGTTTGACGATATCGAGATAACGTGTACGTAAAATAGCAATATCAGAGTCCAGAGCCTGTACGGCAAAACCCTGCGTAACCAGCGATTCAAAATCATTTTCGCTACGGTTAAGAATACCTGCCTTCCTGCCGTTAGCGTGAGCAGCTTCTGCCACAACCTTAAGGCATGCTTCGTAGGTTTGTTTGGAACCGGCCGCCTTGAGATCAAAAGTCAGATCTGACGGTCCGATAAAAAGCACATCAACACCATCAACTGCCGCTATTTCCTTAACATTGCCTACAGCTTCCGTGGTTTCTATCTGCGCAAAAACCAGAGGTTGCACTTCGGACTCCGGCACATTAAGGCCATACCCGCAGGCCCGGACAGAACGCGAATAACCACGCGTACCGTGCGGCGGGAAACGAACCGCACGCACCACCGCTCTGGCTATTCCGGCATTATCCACATGTGGCACCATGATGCCATCTGCCCCCCAATCCAATACCCGCTGGATCAAGTCCGGATGCGGCGCTCCTACACGCACGATTACAGCAGCATTTGTACCGCGCAAGGCCTGGAGATTCTGGAAAAGCGTCGACTCACCACCGCAGCCATGCTCAAGATCGACCAACAGCCAGTCAAATCCACATTGTCCTACCAGTTCTGCTATGACTGGTGATCCTATCGAAAGCCATGTTCCCAGCAGAGGGGTGGTCTGGCCAGCACCACGTATGCGAGACAGAACAGATGCACGTGATTGATCAGTTGTATTCATAGTTTTTCCATAAGTTATAAGGCTGATAAATCTAAATCTTCCGTCAAACCGCGTACAGCAATATCGATTCGGGCTCGAGTCATTTTCTCGAGATCAGCACCGGATGCACCGGAATTGATAAGAAAGAAATTGTCGGTACGTTCAAAATATCCTGCCCCAACCCTGATCACGGCCTTAACCAGCATGTTACGCAGGAGGTGAAGCCAGAAACGCTGCAGATAATCATCAGGCAAGGACCGTATACGTGCGTATCCTGTTAACGCACGACGGATCACTTCACCATCATGAAAACAACCCAGCAACGAGATATCATCCATTGAATCACCGGAAATAGCGTCATCCCAGTCAATAAATGCCTCTATCTGTTTGGGCAATCCGAGAATATTCCACAAGGCCAGGTCCTTATGAACCAGGCAGCCCTGCGATATCGCAAGCAGATTCCGGTGAGTCACGATAACATGCATGACACGTTCGGCCTGCTGTAGTGTAAAGAAGTTGTGGCTCATTAGAAAATCAAGATGGCGTTGCAGATTCAACATGAAATAAGACTCATATGCGCCATGCAGGCCATGCAGTGAGCCATCAGAATGCGCGCTGGAGGCGCTGAACGGCCCGAAACCTTTTGGCCTGATATTCTGCCATCTGGCTACAGATTCACCTATGGATTCAGAGATTTCCCCGAGCGCAAGAGTTCCGTTCTTGTAGTGCTGATTAAGGTCCGGGAAGGGAACATGCTCAAGCACCTGCCATGCGAAAGGCGTTTCAGCATGGGCACAGTCAAAAGCAATCACCCGGGGGACAGGGATTCCGTTCCTGCGCAATTCTTCTGAAAGCCGCGCCTCAACTTCAAAATAACTGTCACGTTCCGGGCCATCCTCCACGCGGACAAAAGCCTCCTGTTTCCCGGCAGAAGCAGAATCTCCACGAGATGCACTGTCTATTGTTAATCTAAATGTACGATGATTGCCCTGGCCGCTTGCAGTGCGAAGGTCAAGCAATACATTCGGAAAACGTTGTTTCAATGCGGCAAGAAGCTGCACATTCATCTGCGAATTCTCTGGAGACCCGTCCTCCGTACCATGGAACGCTGCAGGACGGTCACATTTCCAATAGTAAATACCGTATCGATCCGCGGATATGCTTTCATCCTTTTTAACGGGCCGTTGCCGCCAGTAGCCGGCGATGAGACTACCAACCAGAGTTTGAATGACACTGCAAAAAACTGCCGGAACCCCAACCAGGGGATCTGCCGAAAAATGGCGTTTAGCAAGAACAGCAGCCATACCACCATTCTGCATTCCCACCTCAATGGAAACCGTACGGGCAATTTCCGGGCCAAAGCGGAAAATTCGTGTAACCAGATAACCAATAACAAATCCACAGCCATGAAGCGCGGTCAGCGCCAGTGTAAGCCTGGCGGCATTAGCCAGAACAGCATCCGCGCTGGATGCCACAATGTTGCCGGCAATCATGATGATTGCGAGCACGGAGATCAGGGGTCCAAATCCAGCCACCTTCGTGATGACCCTCGGGAAGAACGTATTACAAGCCACACCGATCAGCACAGGAGCAACAACCGTCATCAATGTTGTCCTGCAAATACCCAAAGCGTCGACTTCGACGATATGTCCTGCAAGTTGTTCACACCAGAATGGAGTCATCACAAAAGCAGTCAGGGTTGAGGCCATTGTCAAAAGAACGGAAAGAGCGACATTGGCACGAGCCAGATAGGCAATCAAATTGGACGCCACTCCGCCTGGACACGATGCCACCAGGATGACACCCACGGCAAAGCCGGGTTCAAGATTCAAGACTTTACTGATAAGCCAACCCAGCAAGGGCATAACGGTATATTGACAGGCAAAACCCAGGGCAAATGAACCTGGAATCCTGAAAAGCCTCTTGAAATCATCAACGGTAAGCGTGAACCCCATGCTCAGCATCACCAGCGCAAACCCGGCAGTCATCCAATTACCCGAGAACCAGAGAAAAACCGGCGGACAACAAATACCCACAATGGAAGACAACACAATCCATAACGGGTAAAGATTGACGAAGGCATCAAGGATTCTTCTCATCTTTGACGTTTTCCTGTTTAACTACTTCAAGATGGATTTAGCGACAGCATCAACAGTGCCGGCATATCCCGGGCCGCCGGCCCCCACATAACCGTTGCTGGCGCCGGACTTTTCG
>Ga0208968_1001810_pt1 | contig 11188 bp, 10 predicted proteins | sample RifOxyA3_FD_184031 | JGI IMG/M metagenome (GOLD analysis project Ga0208968, IMG submission 184031) | Groundwater microbial communities from Rifle, Colorado - Rifle Oxygen_injection A3 (SPAdes) | ecosystem: Environmental > Aquatic > Deep subsurface > Groundwater | place: Rifle, Colorado, United...
TATTAAGGGATTGAATCTCGCCTTTGCAGCCAGAAAGGAAATAATCGGTTTCCCCCCGGTTAAAGGTTTTTAAAGGATCGGGAACAAAAAACAGTTCAGTTTTGCCCGATGATGCGGCCCTGTACCCGGAAAATCCGGCAATAATGTCATCCAGCCTTTTCCGGTAATGGGCCGTGATGTTTTTCACATAAGCCAAATCCTTCAACCGGCCCTCAATTTTAAAGGAAGTGACACCGGCCTCGATTAAGTCATAAAGATAATCGGAACGGTTCATGTCTTTGAGGGACAAAAGGTGGCGGTCCCTTTCCAGCACATGGCCTTGGCCGTTCAGGAGGGTCCAGGAAAGGCGGCAGGGCTGCCCGCACTGCCCGCGGTTGGCGCTTCTTTTTCCAATGGCGGCGCTGAAATAGCAGCGACCGCTGTAGCAGGCGCAAAGGGCTCCGTGCACAAAGGTTTCCAGTTCCACCCCGGTATTCTGCCGGATCTCTTTGATTTCCCTGAGGGACAGCTCCCTTGCCAGAATCACCCGTTCAAATCCGGCCGATTCTAAAAACCGGACCCTATCGACCGTCCGGTTGTCCAGTTGGGTGCTGGCAAATAAGGGAATGGGCGGGAGATCCAGTTCCAGGATCCCCAGGTCCTGGATGATCAGGGCATCGGCCCCGGCATTCCACAATTGGTGAATCAGCTTTTGGACCACCTCCAACTCATGGTCAAAAATCAGGATGTTCAAGGCAATATAAATCTTTGCCTTGTAAAAATGGGCATAGGCCGCCAATTTTTCTATCTCATTGATGTCATTGCCGGCCGCAGCCCTGGCGCTGAACCCGGTAGCGCCGATATAGACGGCATCGGCCCCATGGTTGACGGCGGCCATCCCCAGTTCCCTGTTTTTTGCAGGTGACAATAATTCCAGCGTTTTAATGGTCTACTCCCTGTTCTTTAACGAATGAATAATTTTCTTCCCTGTTTTCATCCGGCGTCAATGATGGTATAATAACACAATTTTTGAATAAATGATCCGGACAGAACCTTTTTTGGATGGAAACCATCAGATGAACAGTTTCAAACCCAATGCATTGCCCCTTTTAATCGGCAGCCTTCCCATGACGGACCACACAGCCGCCCTCAAACTTGTATTCGACCATACGCCGGACATCCCCCTCTGGGTCCAACTGCCCCTTTACCGGGAAGAAGGCATGATCAGCCAGTTTCTCTCCGGTCTCCCTGGATTTGCCGAAGGAAGTGAAAAAAATCTTCTGGACACGTCCAGACCCGGCTTTGATAACGAGCTGGTCTCTTTTTTTGAGGACTATCTCTCCCTGTCTGAATCCGGCGATGACCTCTGCGGTTCACGGTTTGCCCTGTCCGGCACAAGGGGAAAAGGCTTTTTTGAATTTTTGCGGCAGGTGGATGAAAAAAAGACTCCGTTTATTGCCCTCAAAGGCCAGGTCACAGGTCCCATCACCTTTGGAACCGCAGTAAAGGATGAGAATGATAAAGACATCTTTTACCATGATCAGTTAAGGGACACCGCCATCAAAAAGCTGGCCATGAATGCAAAATGGCAAGCCAGGGAATTTTCAAAACGGGGGGCTGTTCCCATCATTTTCCTGGATGAACCGGCCCTGGCCGGATTCGGAACCTCGGCCTATATCACCATCAGCAAGGCCGACGTCATCCTCGGAATCGAGGAAATTTCCCGGGAAATTCACTCGGAAGGCGGCCTTGTCGGAGTTCATGTCTGTGCCAACACGGAATGGGACATGCTTCTGGGAGCAGATATCGATATCATCAGCTTTGATGCGTTTTCCTATTTTGACAAATTCATCCTTTATCCTGAAATGATTAAAACCTTTTTAGACCAGGGGAAGATCCTTGCCTGGGGGATTGTTCCAACGGGAAAGCCGGACCTCATTGCCGCTCAAACAGGCCCCGGCCTGACCCGGTTGCTGTACGGGCAGATGGATGAATTATCGGGAAAAACAGGGATCGGTAAGGCAACCATCCTGTCCCAATCCTTTATCACACCGAGCTGCGGCACCGGCTCCCTGGATCTTGTGTCTGCTACAAAGGTACTGGCCTTGACCCGGGAAGTGTCCGAGGCCTTCCGAAGGACCTATGCAGGACTATCGATTTTCTTGCCCTATTGATTTTCTTTAAGGGCCTCTGCTGAAAAATCCTTTGAGCGTACCTCAAGATTTTCAAAATACAGGGGATACTGTTTCATGGATTCGGCAAGGATGATCTCCCAGGGCAGATCGGAAAAGGTGCCGTGATCTTTTACATATTCCATGTGCCGGTGGCCTGATTTATCAAAGGGATGAAAGATGGAATCCCTTGTTCCGTCGAACTCCAGGGGTTTTACATTGAAATTGGTGCAAAGCTCCAGATTAAATGCCGGGGTGGCCTTGACCCATTTTTCGTTTAGAAAAATTTCCGTATATCCGTGATACACAAAGATGTCGGTTCCCATGAGGCTTCTGAGCCGTTCGGTATTCAGATGGTTCTGAACATCGGCAAAGCCGAGTCTTGCCGGAATCTTCTGACTCCTTAGACAGGCGGCCAGGACCACGGCCTTGGCCACGCAATAGCCATGGCCCCGCAGAAGAATGGTGCTGGCCTTCATGGATTCTTTTTTCGGTTCAATGCTGTAGGGGTTATACCGGAGTTTATCCCTGACTGCATAATAGATCCGAATGGCCTTTTCAGTCTCCGTTTTCCCGGATCGGCCGTGCTGTTCAGCAAAGGCCATAATAGCCGGGTGATCGCTGTCAATATAATAGGTCGGATGAAGATATTCTTCCATAAGTCACACCTGTCCTGGTTAGGTTCATAACAAGCCCTATTCTTACCCTAATATGGATTAAAAATGAACTCTTTTTAAATGCCGGGGCATTTTTCATTTGTCTCCCGGAACAAAAATGTCCCGCTGACTGAGACAGTTCCATGTCTTTGTCGGGGAAATCCGCTTCCTTTTCTTTCATACCGGGCTGCGGGAAGAACCCGGCATAATTTATGCTGTTATATTTATAATACATTCAACTTTAGAAAAGGAAGGACGCCATGGCAAAACCCTATGGACGAAAAACAAAGCTTGAAGTCGGTACTATCCTGGCGGAAAAAGACCGGGCCACGGCCTTTGAAAAACTGGCCCGAATCCCTGACGAGCAGCTCGTGGGACATCTTTTTTCCTATTTCTATAACATGGACCCCCTCATCAAATTCCGGAGCGCCTCAGCCATGGGGAGCCTTGTTGCCCGTATGGCCGAGCAAAACATGGAAAGGGCAAGGATTGTTCTGAGGCGCATCATGTGGAATCTGAATGACGAATCCGGCGGCATCGGCTGGGGCTCGCCCGAGGCCATGGGCGAAATCCTGGCCCTGAGCCCGGAATTGGCCCTAGAATTTAAATCCATTCTTTTTTCCTATCTTGATCCGGGCGGCAATTTTATTGAACACGAAATCCTGCAACAGGGGGTCTTATGGGGAATCGGCACCTATCTTGAGGCCCATCCCCGGGATCTCAACGAAAAAACAAGAGCCATGCTTTACTGTTACCTGCACTCCGAGGATCCGATAAAAAGAGCCTATGCCTTCAGAGCTCTGGGCTATGCCCGGAGCTTTCTGTGTTGCCTTGTACCTGACCCGATCAGAACCGACGACCGCCGTGTGAATCTGTTTAACGGCTGGGATTTTTCCGAAATCCGTATCTCTGATCTGGCAAAAAGCAATGACGGGGAAAAAATTTTACCTGATAAATCCTGTGGCATGCTTATTGAAACATTTCCTAGAAAAATGGGGTGAATGTATTTATATCGGAATTTAAATAACCCATACCAGCCTGATATATATGAAAGAAAAAGGCCATGCTGAAAAAAAAATGTGACATCAATCTTGTTCAAACCATTGAGCTTGCGCAGCAGATGATCGCTCTCGCGCAAACCGGGTATGAACAACGGGAGGATCCGGGATGCGGAGTTCTTTACGGGATCCTTCTGGATTCCGGCTACCGGCTTCTGGATCTTGCACAAAAAGAAAGACAGGCCCATATGCAGAAAGGCTGGTGGGAAAATTCAGACAAAAAGGAAAATAAATAAACCGGAGATTGAAGGTAATGAAACCCATCGTTGATTTAGAATGCTGCATCCTCTGTGAAATCTGTGTGCAGCTTGCTCCCCATGCCTTTAAGATCAATGACGCCGGCTATGTGGAGGTTCTTCCCCTGAATGACTACTCAGACGAAGACATCCGTGAGGCCGTCAAAAACTGTCCCAAAGATTGCATCACCTGGGAATAATCCTTTGGCCCGGAGAAGGGGAATGCTTTGGGTCAAAAAAATTCATGCCCGTCAACACGCTTTCCTGTCATAAAAATCACAAAACTCAGCCTGAATTATCAAAAAACCATTGCACCTGATACACAAATGTGTCATTTACCTCTTCAACACCCATGATCAACCAATATGATCAACCGATGTTTTATATATGGAAAATAAGAGAATGAGGGATTTGACCCAAAACCTGCTGGACCACGAAAATTTTACCCTTGTCCTGGACAGCCTGAAGCTCGGCATCATTGCCCATACCCCGGACAGAATCATCACGGTTTTCAATAAAGAGGCCGAACGAATTACCGGCTATCTTAAAGAAGAGGTCATCGGCAAAGACTGCCATATTGTTTTTGAAAGCCCTTTCTGCGGCGGCAAATGCTCTTTTTGCAACGGCCCGCCCGAGTTTTTTTCAGGGACAAAAGAATATCCCCTGAGTATCCTGGCCAAGGATGGTTCATCCCACCAGCTTGAGATGACGGTTTCCGCCATCATCAGCCAGGATCATGTGTTCAAGGGAGTCCTGGCCTCTTTCCGGGATGTCACCGAAACCTTTAATCTCTCCCTGAAAGCGGAAAATCTGTCCAGTTTTGCCGGCATCATCGGCAAGCACAAGATCATGCAGGATATCTTCCGCCAGATCAGGGATGTGGCCCTCTATAATTATCCGGTCCACATTTCCGGTGACACCGGAACGGGCAAAGAACGGGTGGCCTATGCCATTCATGATATCAGCGCTTACGGCAACGGCGCCTTTGTGCCGGTCAACTGCGGGGCCATCCCCGAAGGTATTGTGGAAAGCGAATTGTTCGGCCATGTCAAGGGCGCTTTTTCAGGCGCCATCAAGGACAGGAAGGGAAGATTTGAACTGGCCCACAAAGGGACCCTGTTTCTGGACGAAGTGGCGGATCTGCCCCTGAAAACCCAGGTCAAACTCTTAAGATTCCTCCAGGAAGGAACCTTTGAAAGAGTGGGGGGTGAAAAAAAGGTGTCCGTGGATGTCCGGATCATCAGTGCGGCCAACAAAAACCTGAAAGATGAGGTCAAGGCCGGCCGGTTCAGGGAAGACCTGTTTTACCGGCTCAATGTAATCCCCATCCACCTGCCGCCCCTGAGGCAGCGCAAAAGCGATATCCCCCTTCTGGCAACCCATTTTTTAAAGGAAGCTGAACAGGAAAGCAGTCACCCGGTTCCCGAGCTGGCTCCGGAAAGCCTGGATATCCTCATGGATTACCACTGGCCCGGAAATGTCCGGGAATTGAAAAACGTCATCCAGTTTTCCGTGGTGCGGTCCCGTGGAAATAAAATCCTACCTTCGGATCTTCCCCTGGAAATCACCCAGGGAAGGAACCTTGAAGTCAAGACCCCTGAAAAATCCTATGATCCGGCGGAGATGAGGCCCCTCAAAGGGAAACTGGATCTTGAATCGGTCAAGGCCGCCATTCAAAAGACCGGGGGCAATAAATCCAAGGCCGCCAGGGTATTGGGCGTGGGGAGGGCAACCCTTTACCGGTTCCTGACCCAGCACGACGAATTAAAACATTATGCGGACCAGGTTTGAAAAAAGCCGCCCTTTCCTGCCTCAAAAAGCTGAACGCTTTGGCCTATGAGCCGAGAATCTTCAGCTTTTTCTCTATTTCATCAAACCCGAACCGGATGGTTTCATCGGGCATGAATTCCCCCTTCAGAATGGCCATGGACAAGGGATTCTCCAGTTCCTGCTGGATGACCCGCTTCAGGGGGCGGGCCCCGAATACGGGATCATAGCCCTTCTGGGCCAGGTGATCCATGGCCTCGTCATCGAGGCGGACGGAAAGATTCCGGGATTTCAGACGGGTGTTGAGCTTTTCAATCTGGATGGCGGCAATCTCCCGGATATTCCCCAGGGTCAGGGCATGGAAGGTGATGATCTCATCGATCCGGTTCAGGAACTCGGGCCGGAAGGCCTCTTTCAGGGCCTGATCAATCCCCTGCCTCACCTCTTTGTCCTCAAGGTGGATTCCCGCTTCCTGGAGGAGCCGGGACCCCACATTGGAGGTCATGATGATGATGGTGTTTTTAAAATCTACGGTGCGGCCGTGGCCGTCCGTCATCCGGCCGTCATCCAGAACCTGGAGCAGCACATTGAACACGTCCGGGTGCGCCTTTTCAATCTCGTCGAAGAGGATCACCGAATAGGGCCGCCTCCGCACCGCTTCCGTGAGATAGCCCCCCTCATCATAGCCCACATAGCCCGGAGGAGCGCCGATGAGCCTTGCCACGGAATGTTTTTCCATGTATTCGGACATGTCCACCCGGATCATGGCCTGGCTGGAATCAAACATGAATTCGGCCAGGGATTTGGCCAGCTCGGTTTTACCGACGCCCGTGGGGCCCATGAAGATAAAGGTGCCGATGGGCCGGTCTTCGGGCTGGAGCCCGGACCGGGCCCGCCGGACGGCGTTGGATACGGCATCTATGGCCTTTTCCTGACCGATGACCCGCTTTTTGATATGATCTTCCATGAAGATGAGCTTTTCCTGCTCCCCCTTCAGCATCCGGGATACGGGGATGCCGGTCCAGGAGGAGACGACTTCAGCCACATCCGAGGCTTCCACATCTTCTTTCAGCATCCGCTTGTCTTTCTGGAGACCGTCCAGAGACTGCTTTTTACCCAGCAGGTTCCGCTGCAGTTGTTCAATGGTGCCGTACCGGATCTTGGCCACGGTTTCCAGGTCCCCGTTTCGTTCCGCCACATGGGCCTGGGTCTGGTACCGGTCGATTTCTTCCCGGATGGCGCTGATTTCCTGGATGATCTTTTTTTCCGTGTCCCAGTGAAGTTTCAAGGGACCGATGGTTTCCTGCATGACCGCAATATCTTTTTCCAGTCGTTCAAGCCGTTCCATGGAGGCCTTGTCCTTTTCCTTGATCAGGGCCTGGCGCTCGATCTGGGCCTGGGTGATTTTCCGCCGGATCTCATCAATCTCCCTAGGCATGGAATCAATCTCAATCCGCAGCCGGGAGGCGCATTCATCAATGAGATCCACGGCCTTATCCGGTAAAAACCGGTCGGCAATATACCGGTTGGACAGGGTGGCGGCGGCCACAAGGGCTGAATCCTTGATCCGGATGCCGTGGTGAACCTCATATTTTTCCTTGAGCCCCCTTAAAATGGAGATGGTATCCTCCACACTGGGTTCCTTGGCCAGGACCGGCTGGAAGCGCCGTTCAAGGGCCGCATCCTTTTCAATATATTTGCGGTATTCATTGAGCGTGGTGGCGCCCACGCACCGGAGGGTTCCCCTGGCCAGGGCAGGCTTCAGCATATTGGAGGCGTCCACGGACCCTTCGGCGGCCCCGGCCCCCACCACCGTATGAAGTTCATCAATAAAGAGAACGATCTCCCCTTCGGCCGCCTCCACTTCCTTTAAGACCGCCTTGAGACGTTCTTCAAACTCACCCCGGAATTTGGCCCCGGCCACCAGGGCCCCCATATCCAGGGCAATGACCCGCCGGTTTTTCAGCGAATCCGACACATCCCCCTCAATGATTCTCTGGGCTAGCCCTTCCACAATGGCGGTTTTGCCCACGCCCGGCTCACCGATCAATACCGGGTTGTTTTTCCTGCGCCGGGACAAGACCTGGACGATGCGCCGGATTTCCTCATCCCGGCCGATAACCGGGTCCAGCTTTCCGTCCCGGGCAAGTTTGGTCAGATCCCGGCCGAATTTTTCAAGGGCCTGGTATTTTTCTTCCGGGTTCTGGTCCGTCACCGTCTGATTTCCCCGGATATCCTTGAGAACCGTCAGTATGGCATCCCGGGTGACCCCGTTTTTTTTCAGGATATTAAAGGCCTCTCCTTTGAACGCCGCCAGGGCCAGAAGGATATGCTCCAGGCTCACATACTGGTCCTTCATTTTTTCAGCTTCTGAAAAGGCCTGGTCCAGGACTTTTTTTCCATCCTGGGAAAGATAGACGGTGGTAGCCCCGGACACTGTGGGAAGCCGGTCGGCGGCAGTCCGGATATCTCTTTTCAGACCTTCAATCTCAACGCCGATCCGTTTTAATATGGATAACCCGATTCCCTGGTCATCCTCGGCCATGACCTTTAAAAAATGGACCGGTTCAATGGCCTGGTTCCCGGATTTTTCCGCCATATCATGGGCCGACTGCACGAGTTCCTGGGATTTTACCGTGAATTTATCAAGTTTCATAAATTTCCTTTCATTATCTTTTATGATTTTTTAATTAAAGTAATGCCATTCAATCCCCCGTCAAGCCGTTCCCGCAGTTTTATTTGGACCCTTGGCCCGCGACTCTTGTTTTACCATTGACAGCTCCCACTCTGTGGTATAATGTATTAAACATTACGCATGAACCACCAAACCTATGTCTGAATAACGGGTAAACATGGAAAGCAGCAGATTCAAGGATATCCGGGCAAAACTCAATAAAACCCAAAAGGAAATGGCCCAGCTCCTGGGAGTTTCCATCAAGGCCATTCACAGCTATGAACAGGGCTGGCGCAAAATCCCCCACCATGTTGAGCGCCAGCTCCTGTTTCTTTTTTCCAGGGCCTTGATGAACCAAGGAAAGCTCAACGACAAATGCTGGGACATGTTGAATTGTTCGGACAACCGCCGGAAAAATTGCCCGGCCTTTGAATTCAATTCCGGGGACCTGTGCTGGTTCATCAACGGGACCAAATGCAGCGGAAAGGCCCACCATTCCTGGGAAGACAAAATGGAAGAATGCACCGGCTGCAAGGTATTTAAAAATTTTTTTGAACCCTGAAAAAGGATGTTTGAACAATGGAAGAACTTATTCATAACGGGCTATGCCGGACCGGCAGGGATAATGCGGCGGAACACCGCAAGGACCTGCCCCATGTCATCAACGCCATACTTTCCTCCATGGACGACAAACGCTGTTTTGCCCACATCGGGGATGAACCCATTCATTTTTCAACCTCGGTCAAGGAAATGATAGACAAATTCAGGGAAGTTCTTTTTCCGGGCTATTTTTCCAGTGAAAAAATTGACGGGGCAAACCTGGTCTATAATCTTGGCCAGGGCATATCCAAATTATACGACATCCTGTCCGACCAGATCATCCATGTGCTCCGGCATGATTGTCTGCGTTACGGCCAGGCCTGTTCCGAATGTGAAAACAGCGGCCATGGGGTTGCCCTGGATGTGATCCGGAAAATCCCGGAGCTGCGCGTCATCCTGGCCGAAGACATCAAAGGGGCCTATGACGGGGACCCGGCCGCCAAAAGCCATGATGAAATCATTTTCTCCTATCCCGGCCTATATGCCATCACGGTTTACAGGGTTGCCCATATTTTATGCAACCTGGGGGTCCCCCAGTTGCCGCGGATCATGACCGAGCATGCACACAGCATGACCGGCATTGATATCCATCCGGGCGCCCAAATCGGAAAATGCTTTGTCATTGACCACGGCACAGGGGTTGTGATCGGTGAAACCAGCGTCATCGGCAACAATGTGAGAATCTATCAGAATGTGACCATCGGCGCCCTGTCCCTGCCGCCCAACGCGGGAGAAAAACTTCGCGGCGCCAAACGCCACCCCACCATTGAAGACGATGTCATCATCTATTCCGGGGCCACCCTCCTGGGCGGGGACACGGTCATCGGCGCCCGGTCCGTGGTGGGAGGCAATGTCTGGCTGACGCAATCCATTCCGCCGGACACCAAGGTCTTTATCGATTCTCCCCGGCTCGTTTACAAATACCAGGAAACAGAGGAGACCGCCCATGAATACCAGGTCTGATATCACCAAAATCATCGGCAATACCCCGCTTGTCCATATCCGGACAGCCAGCCGCCAAACCGGGGCCAGGCTTTATGGAAAGCTGGAATTCTTTAATCCCCTGTCCAGTGTCAAAGACAGAATCGGTTTTGCCATGATAGAAGACGGCCTTCAGACGGGAAAAATCTCAGCCGGGTCCGTCATTGTGGAGCCCACCAGCGGTAATACCGGGATTGCCCTGGCCTTTGTGGCCCGAGTCAAGGGGCTGAAACTCATCCTGACCATGCCGGAAACCCTGAGCATTGAACGCCGGCAGATTTTGAAACACCTGGGCACCGAACTGGTCCTGACCGAAGGGGCCAAGGGCATGAAAGGGGCCATCGAGGAAGCCCGGAACATTGTCGAGAAGACTCCCGGCGCCTTTATGCCGGACCAGTTTTCCAACCCGGCCAATCCGGAAATCCATCGCCGGACCACGGCCCTTGAAATCTGGAAGGATACGGAGGGCCGGATCGATATCTTTGTGGCCGGGGTGGGCACCGGCGGCACCATCACCGGGGTCTCGGAAGTCTTAAAGCAGAAAAAACCGGGCCTCATCTCCATTGCCGTGGAGCCTGCGGCCTCTCCCGTCATCGCAGGCGGAGCCCCCGGCCCCCATAAGATCCAGGGCATCGGCGCCGGTTTTATTCCCAAAAACCTGAATGTCAAAATCCTGGATGAAATCATACCGGTCCAAAACGAGGACGCCTTCCAGGGCGCCAAAGACCTTGCCCTTGAAGAAGGCATCTTCTGCGGTATTTCATCGGGCGCCGCCTTCCATGCAGCCAAGGTTGCGGCTTCCCGGCGGGAAAACCAGGGCAAGACCATTGTCTTCATCGTCTGCGACACCGGGGAACGCTACCTGAGCACGGATCTGTTCAAGACAGCCTAGGACATTGCTGAGAGCCCCTGAATCACCTCCCTCCTCTACGGCGCAGGACGGCTTTTTTCAATGCTTTAATAGCAGAGAGGCAGGGCAATCGCATGTAACTTTTTGACGGGAAGTCTTTGTTCCGGGCAGATAGCAGGATGCATATCTATCTGGAAAATTTAGATAAATTCGTAA
>Ga0208968_1001822_pt1 | contig 11163 bp, 9 predicted proteins | sample RifOxyA3_FD_184031 | JGI IMG/M metagenome (GOLD analysis project Ga0208968, IMG submission 184031) | Groundwater microbial communities from Rifle, Colorado - Rifle Oxygen_injection A3 (SPAdes) | ecosystem: Environmental > Aquatic > Deep subsurface > Groundwater | place: Rifle, Colorado, United...
CAATGCCATGACACCCTGGCCCAGCGCTTTTTCATCGCTTTTCGACAAACCGGTAAAAATTTTTAAAACCACTGCCGTAGAGCAACCCTGCCCCTTTGATTCTGGGGTCATTTTTCTTTGTGACAATGCCGGTATCCATGTTGCAACAGGAAATGGAAGCATAATTATTCAGGAAATGATGGGAGCTTCAGGGAAAAGATTAAAAGCCGCGGAATTTTTATGCGGTCACCCCATTGTTCCCCCGCTGAAATTTGATTTCTAAATGATGAAGGCCCCCCGTCATATTGCCCTGATAATTCTTCTTGACTGGCATAAAGGACCCCGGACGCTTGATCAAAGCCTTGAAATGCATTCAAAAGAGATTTCAGGACTTCAAAAAAATGACAGAAGCCTTTGTAATGCCATCATCTTTGGGGTCCTGCGAAAAAGAGAAACCATAGATTGGATAATCCGTTCATTTTCCAATACCACCATTGAAAAAATAGATATCATCTCTTTATACATCCTGAGGATAGCCCTGTTTCAAATTTTATATATGGACAGAATCCCGGCATTTGCAGCCATTCATAATGCAGTTGATATTTCTAAAGCCTTATCCGGAAGAAAACCATCCGGATTTATCAATGCCATCCTGAGAAAAGCTGCTGAAAATCATTCGTCCATTTCTTTACCGGATGAGAAAACAGAACCGGAAAAATTCATATCAGTAAACTATTCCCTTCCCTTATGGCTTTCCAAAAAATGGATCCGGGCCTTTGGTATTCATCAGACAGAACATTTATGCCGGCAGATCAGCATCATCCCCCCTATCACCATATGCTGCAACCGGTTAAAAACAAATCGGGACTCTCTTTCAGAACAGCTTGATTTAGACGTAAAAAATATTCAAATAACGGGTTATGCAACCCAGGGGATGTGTTTTTCAAACCCGATTCGTCCGGTACAGGAATTAAAAGCTTTTCAGCTTGGCCTTTTTCATGTCCAGGATGAAGGAGCCCAGATTGTTACCGAGTACCTTGCCCCTGAGCCTGGAGAAAAAATCCTGGATTCTTGTTCAGGATTTGGTGGTAAAACTTTTTATATCTCACAACTCATGGATAATAAAGGGCTTGTGATTGCAACTGATATTGAATCCGAGAAGCTTGAAATGCTTCAAGCTGATGCAAAAAGGCTTGGCATTAATATCATTCAGACAAAACCCCTGAATATTCTAAAGAGTTCAATTAAAGACTTTGATTTTTATTTTGACCGTGTTTTAATCGACGCTCCCTGTACAGGACTCGGAGTTTTACAACGAAACCCGGATACAAAATGGAAACGGTCCAAAAAAGATATTGAACGGCTCTCGGCCAAACAAAAAAAAATGCTCAATTCCGGTGCCAATCTTGTCAGGCCCGGAGGCATTCTGGTTTATGCCGTCTGCTCCTGTGAAAAAGAAGAGAATGAGGATGTGATTTATTCTTTTTTAGAAAAGCGTAAGGATTTTTTGATTGATAAAGATTTCCATTCTGATAAATACTCTTTATTTATTACCAATCAAGGATTTTTAAAAACCTATCCTGACCCGAAGAATATGGATGGTTTTTTTGCTGCCCGGTTGATTAGGAAATCAAAAAAAAATTGAAACCTATTTTTAACGACGTACTGAAACATAACTGAATATTCAGGAGAACCATTATGGGAATCATTGCCCCCTCCATTTTATCAGCAGATTTTACCCGGCTCGGCGAAGAATTAAAAGCCATTAAAAATGCCGGTGCAGACTGGATACACATTGATGTCATGGATGGGCATTTTGTCCCTAACATTACCTATGGACCCATTATTGTCGAGGCTTGCAAACGAGCCTCAGACTTAGTACTGGATGTGCATCTGATGATTGAAAAACCGGATATGATCATCCCTGAATTTGTAAAAGCAGGGGCAGACTATATTTCAGTCCATGCAGAAGCCTGCACCCACCTTCATCGGAGCCTTCAGCTTATCAAAAGTTTTGGTATAAAATCCGGTGCGGCATTGAACCCTGCAACTCCAATATCTGCCATCGAATATGTGCTGGATCAGACGGATTTCATCCTGATCATGAGTGTTAATCCGGGTTTCGGGGGCCAAAAATTCATAGAATCCAGTATTGATAAAATAAAAACCTTATATAGGATGATTAAGGAAAAAAATCTAAAGACAATTATTCAGGTGGACGGCGGGATAAATAAAGACACTATTCGCTCCGTTTCCAAAGCTGGGGCATCTTCTTTTGTAGCCGGGTCTGCCATTTTTCATACTGATGATTATCAGGAAACCATTTCTTTGCTTCGAGAGAATACGATTGAAACAGCAGATGAGCATAATGATGTTGAAAAATAAAGCCAATTATACCATTATTTTTATTCTGACCCTGGTTCATTTTACCGGTGATTTTTATTCTTCGTTTTTTACACCCCTATTACCGGTATTTGTCGACAAATTCAACCTGTCGCTTGCACAAGTGGGGCTGCTGACCGGGATTACAAGATTGTTGGCATTTATCGTTCAGCCGGCTGTGGGGTATATGGCTGATCGCCATGAAACAAGAACTTTTGTTTTAACAGGTCTCTTTTTAGCACTCTTCTTTATCCCATTTTCTGGCATTGCCACAAATTACTGGGTTCTCCTCCTGGTTCTTTGCCTTGGTTCCATTGGCTCATCCATGTTTCACCCGGCCACTACCGGAATGGTACCGCTATATTCCGGAAACCGGAGCGGATTCAGCCTTTCAATTTTTAATACCGGAGGAACCCTTGCCTTTGCCGTTGGTCCGGTATTCATTACCTGGTATGTGGCAAAATTCGGTCTTGAAAAAATGCCTTATACAATTGTTTTAGGTGTCATTGTCTTTATTTTCTGTATCCGACATCTTCCGGTTCCCATCAGCGAAAATCTTTCCCATCTCGGGTTTTTAGGCTCCATGAAAGAAATGCTGGGCAAGGTCTACAAATCCATTTTACTGATCTGGATCGTCATGGTTATTCGAGCCGTTACATCACAGACGTTTATGACGTTTATGCCCATTTATCTGATAAAAAACGGCCATACTCTCGTTTCAGTAGGATTTATCGTATCCCTGTTTACTCTGGCCGGAACCCTCAGCGGTCTTCTGGCCGGCTGGATGTCGGATAAAACGGATTTCAAAAAGCTGTTTTTTATTTTTCATATATTGATGACCCCTGCCATGCTCTTGTTTTTATACCTGCCGGGGCACTTTGTTTATCTGGGTACATTTCTTGCCGGTTTCATGGCCCTTGCCTCACTTCCATTGGGTGTGGGCATGGCTCAGAGACTTGCGCCCAGATCCAGATCCATGGTCTCAAGTCTCATGATGGGATTTGCTTACGGCCTGGGCGGAGCCGTGTCACCTATTGTTGGAAAGCTTGCAGATATTTACGGTCTTGAATCGGTTCTTTTATACTCGGCCTTTGTACCGCTTATCAGTTTGGTGTTTATCCTGAAATTTCCAAAGGTTGAATAAACAGTCAGAATTTTTCCATCTGCCAGACCCTTGAAACAATTTTGCCGACTTTTTCAACAGCTCTATCCATTGAACCCGTCATAAGACATTCACTTGGCTTATGAACATCCTGTCCATCGCAAATACCAATGCAGACCGCAGGTACATTTTCAGAAAAAGGGATATTGGCATCGGTTGAACCGGATTTGAACTTGGCATCATTAAATCCGGTTTCAAGAAACACTGAATGGCACAAACTGATCAATGGTGAAGCTACGGAAATCATTCCGGATGGCCGGTCCCCTATCTTTTCCGTTGTAATTGTAATATCGTCCATGGAAAATTTATCGATCATCTGTTTTACTTGTTGAACCATATGGTCAAGCCAGTCACAGGTTTCAGACCTTAAATCCAGCAGGAGAGAGGCTGTCTGGGCTATAGTATTGATGGAGGTGCCTCCCGTGATCACACCGATATTGAATGTGCTCCTTGGTTCCACAGTAACAGACAGCTCTGTCAGTACGGCAGCAAGCTTTACAAGCCCATGAACAGCGCTTGAATTTCCAAAATCGTGCCAGCTGTGCCCGCCCCGGCCATGGGCCGATATTTTAAATCTTATGGAACCGACTCCCCTGGTATAAATACAGTCAGCCCCGGATGACCCTTCAAGAACAATATAGGCAATGGGATTTTCTTTGATTGTTCTTGCAAACGCTTCCTTCATGCCCCTGAGATCCCCGGTCCCTTCTTCACAGGCATTTGCCACAAGAATAATGTCACCCTCCGGTCTTTCACCCATGCACTGCAGAATATGTTTCATCATTAAAAGAAAAGCAACCCCGAGAGAATTGTCGCCGATTCCAGGCCCAAAAATTTTATCTTCCTCTATCCGGACAGAAAGGTCACAGGAGCTGTCAAAAACCGTATCAAGATGGGCGCTGACCACCACAGGGTGTTTTTCCCCTCCTTTAATCCGTGCATAAACATTATTCACGGAATCAATGAAAACTTCGGAAAAATTCTCATCCACAAACCGGTTTTTGACATACCTGGCGCGTTTGGCCTCCTCAAATGTCGGAGAAGGAATCTGCTGGATCGCTATGGCTTCTTTGATAATTTTTTTAACAAGTTCCGGAATTGGTTTACCCACAATAACCTCAATCTATATGAAAAATATTTAAATCATGGTATTCAAGACAAATTTAAACCCGTAAAAATCAGGTTTTATATGAATATATCAAAGGTTGTTCTGGTTCAACCACCCATAGAAGATTTTTATCTGACAAAAAAAAGGACTATCCCTTATGGGCTTGCCTGCATTGCCACGGCCATCAGGGATAAAGGGTTTGAGGTTGAGCTCCTGGATGCCCTTGCTACTGAAAAATCAAGGACCATTGACTATCCGGATGAATTTTCTTATCTAAGACCATTTTATTCTCAAAAAGACATTTCATATTTTTCCCTTTTCCATGATTTCAGACATTTTGGGTACAGCTTTGAATATATCGGGACGAGGATCAGGGAAATTCAACCCTTTGTTGTGGGCATATCCTCATTATTTACAGCTTACAGCAATGAAGCGCTAAAAACGGCAAAAATCATAAAAAAATTTTATCCCAACTGCATCATCGTGATGGGCGGGCATCATCCTACATTTTTCCCTGAAAAAATTCTCCAATGCAGCGAGGTTGATTTTGTGCTTAGGGGAGAGGGAGAAAAAAACATGCCCCTGCTTTGTGAAACACTAAAAAGAGGAGCAAATCCGGAAAGCATCCCGGGAATTGCATTTAAAGAAAACGGAATTCTTCATATTTCAGATCCGTCATGGATAAATGAACCTGACAAATTTACCCGGCCGGCCATGGACCTTGTCGATCAGGATTTTTACAAAAGAAGAAAAAGGCATTCCACCCTTGTTGTTTCCAGCAGGGGTTGTCCCATGCAATGTTCATACTGTTCCATGTCAGCTTCATCTTCCTATGCGCCTTTCAGGCAAAGGCCTGTTGAGGATGTTGTCAATGAAATCAAGATTCAGATCCGGACCCGTGATATCGGTTTTATTGACTTTGAGGATGAAAATCTCAGTCTCAGTAAGTCCTGGTTTCTTGATCTCTGCACAGGGCTTGCACCGGTTCTGGAAGGAAAACATATTGAAATCCGGGCCATGAACGGGCTTTATCCTCCTTCAATCGACCATGATATTGTTGCCGCTATGAAAACACTTGGATTTAAAACCCTGAATCTTTCCCTTGGGTCAACTTCAAAAGAACAATTAAAAAAATTCAACCGGCAGGATGTCCGGAAAGCATTTGAAAATGCACTTCTTCTGGCTGAAAATCAGAATCTTGAAACTGTGTCCTATATTATTGCAGCAGCACCGGGCCAGACTGCACAAAGCTCCTTAGATGATCTGCTTTATCTTGCCCAGAAAAAAACCCTGATAGGACTTTCGATTTATTATCCATCCCCGGGGAGCCTGGATTATGAGGCGTTAAAGGATAAAGGCATTCTGCCTGACAGTTTCAGCCTCATGCGATCCAGCGCCCTTCCCTTTGATGATTCAACATCACGATTAGAAGCCGTTACATTATTAAGAATTGCTAGAATCATCAATTTTATGAAAAACCTCCTGGATGTTTCCGGCAAAATACCTGGTCCGGAAGCATTCCCCGGTTATTTGGCCTTCTCTGTTACCGACAGGGGGAAAGCAACTCAAAAACTTTTCCAGTGGTTTCTTTATGACGGCAAAATAAGGGGTATAACTGATACAGGACAGATTTATGCCCACCTGTCAGATGATCTGCTTGTTGGAAAATTTTTAAAAAAATTGAAATCCGACGATGTTAAGGGGACAGAATAAGCATATGAAAAAAAGGGCTTTCCAACGCTTTTAAAGCTCATAGGGGGTCAGGCTTTCCCATCCGTTTTCCGTTACAAGAAGGGTCTGTTCAAACTGGGCAGACAAGGACCCGTCATTAGTTACTGCTGTCCATCGGTCTTCAAGTACATGAAGCTCTTTTTTCCCTAAGTTGATCATGGGTTCGATGGTAAACACCATCCCGGGAACAAGTGCAAGCCCTTTACCCCGGGTACCGAAATGAAGAATCTGAGGCTGTTCATGGAAATTGGTTCCAACGCCATGACCGACAAATTCCCGAACAACAGAGCATCCCTCTGATTCTGCATAGCTTTGAATGGCATAACCGATATCTCCGAGCGTAGCACCGGGTTTAACAGCCTCCATTCCTCTTCTCAGAGATTCGGCAGCCACACTAACTATTTTTCGACCATTTTCCGTGGGCGTTCCAACAAAAAAGGTCTTACTGGCATCTGCATAATAGCCATTCAGAATGGGGGTAATATCCACATTTACAATATCACCGTCCTTGAGAATACGGTCACCGGGTATGCCATGGCAGATGACTTCATTGACGGAAACACAGACGCTTTTGGGGAATCCCCGGTAATTCAAAGGTGCCGGGACGGCACCCGCCCTGATGGTCTGTTCATGAACAAAGGTATTGATGTCATCCGTCTTCAGACCCGGCTGTATCATTAATTCCACCTGATTGAGAATCGACATTAAAAGCTCTCCGCATTTTCTGATGCCTTCGATCTCATGGGATTCCTTTAAATGAATATCATATTTTCTTTTGTATTCTTCCTTAATATTCATATCCATTTTCAAATTCCGACAGCAATTTTTATATTTTATTCCGCTTCCGCATGGACATAAGTCATTCCGCCCAATTTTCACAGATCTGTTTTTCATTATCAATCAAACTCCGGATGCCCCCACAGGGAATGAGGATATGCATTTTCAATCCTTATCCTGACCATATCCCCGATATTGACACGGTTGGATGGGAAATGAACTATTTTATTGGATTCGCTTCTTCCGGTCATCTGTTCCATATCTTTTCCAAATTGCTCAAATCCATCATGTTTTTTTAAGCTTTTTCCTTCAACAAGAATTTCCAATACCTTTCCGATCTGAACCTTGTTTTTTTTCTCAGTACAGGTTTCCTGTAATTGTAATAAAAGATTCAGCCTGTCAAGCTTTTCTTTTTCATTAATCTGGTCTGAAAACTTTGCTGCAGGGGCTGAGGATCTGTTGGAATAGGCAAAGGCAAATATGGAATCAAACTCGACTTCACGGATAAGATCCATGGTATTCTTGAAATCCTCTATGGTTTCCGACGGGAACCCCACAATAATATCGGTGGAGAGTGCAATATCAGGGCATAGATTTTTAAGCTGAATAATTTTTTCAAGGTATTGTTGTCTTGTATATCCCCTGTTCATTTTTTTTAAAACAGAATCTGCTCCTGATTGAACCGGAAGATGAAGATGATTGCATACTTTTTTAAGATCCCGGATGGCATGCATCAAATCCAGGGAAAGATCTTTGGGATGAGATGTGGCAAAGCGTATACGATGGATTCTTTCTATATCATTAATTTTTTTCAAAAGCTTAGGAAATGAAATCTCACCCTCTTTTTTCCCGTATGAGTTGACATTCTGCCCTAGGAGCGTCACTTCCTTTATTCTTGAACCGGCAAGGAATGTAATCTCTTCCACTATATTTTCAGGTTTTCTGCTTCTTTCCTTTCCACGGACATAAGGGACCACGCAATAGGTGCAGAAATTTTCACACCCCTGCATGATGGTGACAAAGCTTGAAACCTTATTTTCTTCAAAACATACTGAATCCGGAGGGGATTCATAAATCATGGAAGAGTCTTCGATATCCACTATCCTTGGCTGTCCAGATTGAATTGACCTAATGTGCCGGCTGAATCTTGAAAAAGCCCGGGTTCCTAAAACAATATCAAGATGCGGTACTCTCTCAAATGCCTTTTCACCATCCTGCTGGGCAACGCATCCTGCCATAACCGTGATAAGGTGTGGTTTTTTCTTCTTGATCCCGGCAAATCTGCCTAAAAAACTATAGGCCTTTTCCTCTGCCTTATGCCGGATAGAACAGGTATTACAGACTACCACATCAGCCTTGTCCATATCCCCTGTTTTTTCAAACCCGCAGGAGTTCAAGATGGATGCAAGCTTCTCAGAATCATAGACATTCATCTGGCAGCCAATGGTATAAATAAAAGCATAACCGCTATATTTCATCAAACATAAAATCCTTTTTCAACTCTTCAATGATCGTCCGGGCGGTTTCAATTCGATCCGGAGCAATGGCAAACACTATATGCCCGGTCTTTGGATCAAGGGTGGTTGCAACGGCAACTCCTTCATATGCCTCAAAAATAAATTTAATAAAACCGATTTTTGTTTTATCTACTATATATTCTTTATGGAACATTTCCATGGAGTTTTCTTTTTTTTATGATTTTTCTTTGTTAAATCCATCCCTGTGAATTATTGGAGTTCTTCTGGGAGGTGCTTTGGCTTCCATGGCAGGTGTGCCGATAAACACAGCACCGGCTATATCCAGTTCTGCAGGGATATCAAGAACGATTTTCAAGGTTGATGGGTTGAAAAATGTAAACCATAAGGAATAAAGGCCAAGGTCTGCTGCCTTTAAAAGCATATTCTGGATGCACGCGGATGTTGACTGAAGCGCCCCGTGAGACTGGCCAAAATAGCTCCCCAGTCCTCCTTTGTTGGGATTATAAACAACCACCAGAATCAGGGGAGACTCGCTGATAAAATTCATCGGATATTTTTTGACCCATGCAGGGCCATTATTATCAATAATAATCTGCTTGGCCTCAATCCCTGCTTTTTGAATCCGTGCCTTGACTATGGGGTCTGTAACCGCTATAAATTCAAAGGGTTGCTCATTGAGTGGACTTGGGGCCCATTGCCCTGCCGTTACAATGGCCTGAAGTTGATCTTCTGTAACCGGTGTCGGTTTGAATGCTCTGCAACTGCGTCTTTTTTTTATCAACTCATCAAATTCCATATTCATAATTCCTTTTTTTTAAAACAATGCATTTCAAAATTTTTTATCATTTCCCGGGCAATGGCTTACAGTATCCATTCAAACGCCTTTCAAGTCAATAAAAGATTAAAGCAGTCAGACAGAGAGGCTTAAATTTGACTTTATGAGCGTTTGCTTATATAAAATATAAGCAAACTAAAATGGATACTATACTCAAATATTTTGAACCTGATAAAGCGGCTGTCGAACTCTTCATTGAAAGACTGAATTGTCATCCTATCCTGGCGAAACTCTTAACTGCAAGAAACATACTGACTGTCCAGGATGCTGAATCCTTTCTGAATCCAAATTTTGAAAACCTGACTGATCCCTTTCTCATAAAAGACGTGGATATAGCTGTAAAAAGAATATATACAGCCATTGAAAACAAGGAAAAAATCCTAGTTTTCGGAGATTTTGATGCCGACGGTGTAACAGCCACGGCACTTCTTATTGATTTTTTAGAGTACTGCCATGCCGATACTTCATGGTATATTCCCCACAGGATAAAAGAAGGGTATGGTCTCCAGCCCGATCATATCAAAATGGCAAGGGACCGGGATGTGGACCTGATAATTACGGTCGACTGCGGAGTTACAAGCTTTGATGCGGTCAGGGATGCAGGTTATGAGGATATTGATGTCATCATCACGGATCATCATGAACCCGGCCCGGAACTGCCCTGTGCCCTTGCCGTCATTAATCCCAAACGGAAAGACTGTGGCTCGTGCCTGGACTATCTTGCAGGCGTAGGCGTTGCCTTTTTCCTTGTCATGGCCCTAAGAAAATTCTTAAGGGAGAAAGGCTTCTGGGAAGACCTGAATGAACCCAATTTAAAGGACAGCCTGGATCTGTTTACCATTGGAACTATCGGAGATATGGTTCCGTTGGTTCATATCAACCGGACCCTTTGTATTGCCGGGTTTAAACGCATCAGACAAGGGACTCGCCCGGGATTGAAATCACTTGCTGATATCTCAAGGCTTGACCTTACAAAAATCGACTCAGATGATATATCCTATAAAATCGTTCCCAGGATCAATGCAGCAGGCAGGGTTTCCCATGCCAGGATCTGCGTTTCCCAGCTCACAGCTACAGACAGGATATCGGCTGAAAAAACAGCAGGACTCCTGGATCAGATGAACACCAAACGCCGGAAAATAGAACAGGAGATTGTCACTGATATTGAAAAAAAACTGATCCAAAACCCTCATTTGTTGAATAAAAAACTTTTATTCTTATGGGATGACCAATGGGACCCGAGTGTGCTTGGTATTGCCGCATCAAAGCTCTCAAAAAAATATTTTTGCCCTGTTGTTTTGCTCTCCACCGGGAATGGGGATGCCATCGGTTCGTGCAGAAGTATTAACCGGGTCAATATTCATCAGGCACTGACAGAGAGCGAATCCCTGCTCGTCAAATTCGGCGGGCATGCCATGGCCTCCGGCCTTACGGTTAAAAAGGATAATTTAAAACAATTACATCAAAGGCTTCAAAATTATATTGAGACCTCTTATTCACATCATGATTTTCAAAAAACCCTTACCATTGATGCCATTCTTGACCCTCAGGATATTGATATTCAACTGGCAAGAGAGATTGACCGGCTCAGACCCTTTGGCATCGAAAACCCTGAGCCTGTTTTTCTGTGTGAAGATCTTGATGTGGTGTCCTCTTACATAATCGGCAATTCCCATAGAAAAATGACACTGGAACGCTCCGGCAGTTCAAA
>Ga0208968_1001823_pt1 | contig 11162 bp, 7 predicted proteins | sample RifOxyA3_FD_184031 | JGI IMG/M metagenome (GOLD analysis project Ga0208968, IMG submission 184031) | Groundwater microbial communities from Rifle, Colorado - Rifle Oxygen_injection A3 (SPAdes) | ecosystem: Environmental > Aquatic > Deep subsurface > Groundwater | place: Rifle, Colorado, United...
TTGTTCAAAACCGGACGGGCAAAATACCTTTGGGCAACCGATGCCGAAGTACTCGATTCAGCATTGGAACTGACTCAACTGGAAGGAATTATCCCCGCATTGGAATCAGCACATGCATTGGCTGTTCTGCCTAAAATAAAACTAAAACCTGAAGAAATAACGGTGATCAACCTTTCAGGAAGAGGCGATAAAGACATGGAAACATATTTGAAACATTTTGGATATTAAAAAAGTGCTTTTTGCTTTTGGCCACTTGCAACTGGCTTTCTTTGCCAGTCACAAGTTGCCAGCCGCCAGTAGCTTTAAATTTGAAAAACTATGAATCGCATAAATAAACTTTTTCAGGAGAAAAAAGAACAGATCCTTTCCGTCTATTTTACTGCAGGATATCCGAAACTGGACGATACAGTTCCGGTAATTCAGGAACTGGTAAAAAGCGGCGTTGACCTGATTGAAATCGGGATGCCATTTTCAGATCCTGTTGCCGACGGACCGGTGATTCAGGGCAGCAGTTTGGTTGCTTTGAAGAATGGAATGAGTGTACATAAGCTTTTTGAGCAATTGGAAGACATTCGGAAATCGGTTGATATTCCGCTTATTTTGATGGGTTACATTAATCCCGTAATTCAATATGGAGTAGAAGCTTTTTGCCAAAAGTGCGGCAAGATTGGCATCGATGGATTGATTATCCCTGATTTGCCTTTGTCTGTTTACGAAGAGGAGTATAAATCTATTTTTGAAGCGAATAATTTGCACAATATTTTCCTGATCACGCCACAAACTTCTGATGAGCGACTTCGGAGAATTGATGAAGCTTCCTCCGGATTTATTTATATGGTTTCGAGCAATTCCACCACCGGGGCAAAAGAAGGCGTAACTGACTTACAAAATTCCTATTTTGAGCGCATCAGCAAGTTTGGATTAAAGAATCCATGCCTCATCGGATTTGGTATTTCGAATGCTGAAACCTTCCGGAATGCCTGTCATTATGCACATGGGGCCATCATTGGCAGTGCCTTTGTCAAAGCACTTGGCGCAGATTTACCTTTGGATAAAAAAGTTTCGCAGTTTGTTAAAACGATTGCAACAGATGTGTAATCGGGTGGTTGTTTCTTTGTTTCCGTAACCAAAATAAAAGAATGTTTTCAAACAGCATCATTAATATTTTAGATTAGCTGATTGTTCCTCAGTTAATTATATAATGTTGTAAGTTGCATTTTCTGATGATTGAAAGTTAAACAGTGTTAATCATGCTTTTTGACATATTTTGACATTCAGAAATTGGTTAAGTTTAGAAAAGAAATAGAAACAATTAAAAAAACAAAACGATGCTGGAGTACGCTAAAGTTATTTTACCAAAAGTCAGTTTTAGCCGCGAATTATTCCGGAAAGAATTGGCGAAGTGTATTAACTGGGTTGGTGATTCGGACATAAGTAATTTAAAAAACTGGTGTTTTGAGAATTTTATGGAAATGTATCCGGACATTCTGACCGAAGCTTTTTCTCAAAAAGCTGCCTGATAAGCAAGTAAAATGTCAGTTAACTCCCTGTTGAGGGAAAAGTAAAAAACTCAAGGCTCTCGTAAATGAGAGCCTTTTTTCAATATTGTTTATGAAATGTGATGATCCTTTTTAAACAAATTACCAATGTTTTTTCTTAGTTTCTGAAACCTCTCAAGTCCATGGTTTAGCGTCTCGGGGTTGATGTCGCCATATTCACTGAATTTACTGTCGATGTGGTGTGTTCTTGGGTAAATGATGATTTTGCTGTTTTTCGGGAATTGTTTTTCCATACGCTCCTGAATGTTTTCCATGTAATTATCGTACGAGACTGATGCCCTGCGCGCAGCTATATAGATGAGCATATCTTCGGGAATTATATGCTTCTGTAAAAATTGAAGGTCAGACAAATCGTATTCATCTGAAAAACTAAATCCGCATTTATGTTTTCTGTGCCTGAAATATTCATGAATTGCCTCATTGGTTGTTGAATTGCAATGACAGAATACGTTTAAACTCAGTTCTTTGGCCAATGTATTTATTTTAGGTAGCCATATTTCGAAACCGGGTTCCAGTTCCCCCAAAGGAGGAACAACCAATATGATTTTATTGTGCCCCACCAACGGATACGCAAAATGGCAGATATATACAGCCTTGCTGGTCCGCGAAATAATTGAAGCCGTTTTTGTTTCGATGAAACGTTCAATTAAACCGGTTTTTCGGGGCCAGCCAATCATGATGGTATCCGTCATTTCTTCGCGCGATGCCCTGATGATTCCTCCTGCAATATTGTGGTCGATGGTGGCCGTAATTTTAACTTTTGTTTCGTTGGCCGATGCCATTTTAACCAGGGGCTGAAGGTTTTTTCTGGCTTTAATCAGGTTCTTCTCAGCCTCTTCGTCATTCGGAACTACCGATAATATCGTAATTGGGTTTACTGATTTTTTATTCTTCACGAAAACTGCAAATTCAAGCAAAGTCTCCAAGTTATTAAGATTAGCGATAGGAATCATGATGTGCTCGCTGTAATGTACCGGATATTCGATAACCGGCTCCTCTTTTTCTGATGTAATAATTAGTTTCGAAGCGTTTTCGGTTACAATGGTTGCAACCAAACAAGTAACCAGAATAAGTAGAATGGTTCCGTTCAGCGCATTTTCATCAATTATTCCAGCCTGAAAACCTACCAGGATAACCGCCAGGGTTGCTGCTGCATGTGAACTGCTTAATCCGAAAATCAGTTTTCGCTGATTGGCTGAATATCGAAAAATTAAACTTGTTGTACTTGCAGCCAGCCATTTCCCTGTTAGTGCAACGATGGATAAAGTGACCGCAATAATCACTGCAGCAGGGCCATTCAGAAGCACTTTTATGTCCACCAGCATTCCTACACTTATCAGGAAAAAAGGTATAAATATCGATTGCCCGATAAATTCGATTCTATTCATCAGGGTGGATGAATAAGGAATGAGTTTGTTGAGTGCGAGCCCGGCGACGAATGCGCCGATAATGGGCTCGATACCTGCTAGTTCAGCCAGAAATGCTGCAAAAAACACCACTGATAGTACAAAAATATAATGCGAGGTTTTTTCACTTTCTAATTTCTGAAAAAACCATGCTGTTACTTTCGGAATGATCCAAAACATGATGCCAGAGAATACTGCCAGAGAAGCTATCAGCCTTATCCAGAAGGTCATATCCAATCCGCCGCCATTGGAACTCATAATAATAGCCAGCAAAATCAGTACGGCAGTATCAGTCAGGATTGTTCCCCCAACAGTAATGGCAACAGCTTCATTTTTCGAAATTCCGAACTTGCTTACAATTGGGTACGAAACCATGGTATGGGTCGAAAACATGCTTGAAATAAGCAAACTGGCAGTAAAACCATAATCGAGCATGTAATAGCAAACCGGAAATCCGATCGTCAGAGGAATGATAAAGGTTAGAAATCCAAATACCAAACTCTTATTTTTATTTCGTTGAAATTCTTTCAGATCGAGTTCCAGTCCGGCAATAAACATGATGTATAAAAGTCCAATGGTTGAAAAAAGTGTGATTGCCGAATTTTTTTCCAGCATGTTGATGCCGTGTGGCCCAACAATTACCCCGGAAATAATCAGGCCGATAATCCCCGGAATTTTGAGCTTCCGGAGTAAAATGGGAGATAATAGAATGATAAATAAAATGACAGCGAAAACCAACACCGGGTTTTGAAAAGGCCTTTCAAATTCGTGGGCTATCAGATCAAAAAAGCTACTTGTCATTCCAAGTCAATTTAATGAATTTTTAGTAATCAAATTCTTCGCAAGATAGGAGAATAAACCAATAAAAGCATTGAATTAGTTTGTGAATTTGACATTCAATATAGGATTGATAAAGGCGATCTGCATGTTTCGACGAGCAAACAACATAATTTTCAGGATGCAATCTGTTCATCCACATTTATCGACCATTTACCCTCCGGAATAATACTCACATTGATAAAAAAAATTCTGTTTCTTCTTTTTGAATAGGTTTGATTTAGTCAGATTTCCGGAATTGGATGTTTTCAGAAATCGGCTACGTAAGGGGGAATCACATTTTGAATCAAATTACGGGCGTTCGCAGGTTGTTTCCCGTTGTTGACTCTTCAAACCTTTCCTCCATCAGAAATGACAGAAAACTAATCACGTAGGTTGCTTGTAGTGAATCCGGCGTGTTATTGTACTTATCCTTAAATTATAGTCTATGAAAACAGGATTTTTGCTTGTATTTATTCTTGCCTTGAGCATCTTCAGCGGGATGGCTCAAACAAGGGTGCTTACCGGAACAGTAAGTTCTTCGGAAGACGGCTTACCTATTCCGGGAGTTTCGGTTTCGGTAAAGGGAACCACTACCGGTACGATCTCGAATATGGATGGGGTCTACTCCATTACCGTTTCCGAGTCGGCCAGAACGTTGGTCTTTTCATTTGTGGGTATGGTCACTCAGGAGATTCCAATTACCTCGAGCACCAAAATTGATGTGGTGCTGAATCCGATTGTGATTGGAGTTGATGAAGTAGTCGTTACTGCCATGGGAATAAAAAGAGATAAAAAAGCTCTTGGTTATTCCGTCAGCGAATTCAAAGCGGAGGATTTTGGTAATGTTGGAAATGATGATGCCACGAAAGCTTTACAGGGTAAAGTTTCGGGTGTTTCAATTTCTGCAGGTTCAGGAGCTCCGGGAGCTGCAACCCGGGTAATAGTTCGCGGACTTTCATCCATTACAGGCAGTAACCAACCTCTTTATGTTGTTGATGGTGTTCCGATTAATAATTCATTTAACAGCGGTAATGCCACCGAAAATTCAATGAATGCAAATGCCAAAGTTGACTTTGGTAATACCGCATCCGATATTAATCCGGCAGATATCGAAACAATTTCTGTATTAAAAGGCGCTGCTGCATCGAATTTATATGGTTCGAGAGCTGCAAACGGTGTAATCATGATTACAACCAAAAGAGGAGCTAAGAACAATGATTTGGTGGTAAATTTTTCAACTGCTTCCGCTTTTACAGAAGTTAGCCGGTTGCCTTATTTCCAGCAAAAATTTGGACAAGGGTGGAGCGGAACTTTCGATTCAAAGGAAAATGGCAGCTGGGGTCCGGTAATGGACGGGAAGGATCGGTTAACCGGTTATGTTGTTGACAATACCCAGCAATTGGCGCCATTCTCTTATAAAAAGAACGGAATTCGCGATGTTTATGAATACGGCTATTCGTTAAACAACTCTTTGGCATTATCCGGAGGGAACGATTTTATGGGTTGGTATGCATCAGCCACCAGTTCAAAAAGCGATGGAGTACTTCCCGGCGATGTTGATATTTTGGACCGAAATACCTTGACTTTTAAAGGAAACGGTGGGACTGAAAAAACGAAATTTAGTTTTGGTGCGACCTACATGAACCGCGTTCAAAAAACAATTCCAACCGGACAGGGCGATGATGCAGGAACAGGTGCAGTAATTTATTCAGATATTCTTTATCAGCCTGTTAACCATTATCTGCCCGATTACAGAGATTACAAGTATAAATTTAATAACCTGGATAACTATTACAACGGATATGCTCAAAATCCGTATTTCACCCTTGACAATACCGGGGCAAAAGCTGATCAGAACAGGGTAATGGGGAATCTGAATATTACTCAGGATCTTTTAAAAGGATTGAATGTTTCCTTTACCGGCGGTGTTGATACTTATTCGCAGTTTTCAAAAGTTCACGGCGCCATTGCCAGAGTTACACCAGGTTCAAATAATTCAGGAACTATAAATGATGTTGCCGGTGCTGTAAAAGAAGAAGGACTATATCAAACACAGTTAAACAGTGATTTGGTAGCCAATTACAAAAACGAAGTGGATTTGTTTGGTGGAAATTTGAAGTATAATTTACTCGTAGGAAACAACATCAACCAGCGTTCTTTTAAACGGGTAAATATTGTTTCCAGAGGGTTGGTTGTTCCTGGGTATTATAATGTAGGCAATATAAGTGGTTCGGCGGAAGTATATACCAATGAATATAAACGGAGACTGATCGGCGTTTTTGGCCAATTAGGTCTGGAATTTAACGATTATCTTTTTGTAAATCTTCAGGCCCGGAACGATTGGTCTTCTACATTGCCAATTGGGAATAACTCCTTTTTCTATCCGGGAGCTACGATGGGATTTATTTTTACCGATTTACTGCCTGAAAACAAAATGCTTTCATACGGAAAACTAAGAGTGAGCTATGCTTTCGCCGGAAATGATGCTGCTCCATTTATGACATCAGAAATATACAGGCCGTCCATGTTGCGTGCCGGAGGATTTGGAGGAACCAATTACCCGGTAAATGGAGTACCTGCGTATGAAAAGTATCGACGTTTAGGTAACCCAAATCTTAAACCTGAATTATCGAAAGAATTCGAAATTGGTACCGATTTACGATTCTTCTCTAACCGGTTGGGTGTTGACCTTTCTTACTATAGTAAAACCACCACCGATTTGATTATGCTTGCCAATATTGCAGCGTCAACAGGATATCGCGAAATTACCTCAAACCTTGGTCAGATTAGCAACGATGGAATTGAATTAATGGTAAACGTTACACCTGTTAAAACCCAAAATTTCACCTGGGACTTTATTTATTTATACAATAAAGCCAACATGGTACTCGACAAATTATCTGAAGAGCTGGGTGTTTCAGAATACCTGATAAATTCTGCTTATGAAACTGAATTTGTTGCTATTCCGGGAGAACAACTTGGTATGTACCGATTACCCGATTACAAATATTCGCCCGATGGAAAAATTATTGTGGGCGATAATGGACTGCCGGTTGAAGGAGATAAAATACTTATTGGATCATCGGTACCCGATTTTAATATGTCGTTTACAAATAATATATCCTACAAGGGTTTTAAATTCTCCTTCCTGATCGATTATCAACAGGGTGGTTTGATGTATTCCAATACTGCCGACGCAACTTACTGGTCTGGAAACAACGAACAGTCAACGACCAACGATAGAAGGCCATGGATCATTCCGAATACAATTACCGAGGTAAAAGACGCGGAAGGCAATGTAACCGGATACCTGGAAAATACAACACCGGTTGTCGATAACTGGCACGAATACTATTCATCAAATACTAATAAGCCGAACGAAAGAACACGGATCATTCCGAGGACTTTCATTAAACTGCGTGAAGTTTCACTTTCTTATCGGTTAAACAAATCGATACTTGACAGGACGTTCCTGTCTTCGGCAAATGTTTCCTTTTTTGGAAGAAACATATTTTTATGGACTCCCGCCAAAAACGGTTTTATCGATCCGGAAACAACTACCTGGGACAATGATATAGAAGGATTATTTGGTGAGTTTAACGGTGCTCCCGGAGTACGAACATATGGTCTGAAATTAGACTTAACCTTTTAAATGAAAAAAAGAATGAAAAAATTAGTTGCCATAATAAGTTTAGTCCTGCTATTTTCCTCTTGTGATAAATTTCTGGACATAAATGAAAATCCAAACTACCCTACTGATGTTTCGGATGAATTACTGCTTACATCTTCGATTGCTGCTGTTACCAATGTATATGCTGCTGATTGGGGTCTAATCGGCTCTTTCTGGTCACAGCACTGGGCTCAGAATAATACGTCTTCTCAGTATAAAATCTACGAATCCTATTCAATAAGCAGCAACACCAATGTTATTGAACGTTCGTACCTTACAATGTATGTTGATGGCCTGAGCGATAATGAAATCTTCCTTAAAAAAGTGGAAGCAAATGAAAACTGGGGCGGTTATCTGATGGGCGCTGTTATTAAAGCTTATGGATTTCAATACCTGGTTGATATGTACGGAAATATTCCATACACTGAAGCATTTCTTGGATCAGAGAAGCTGAATCCGGTTATTGATAAAGGAGATAAGGTTTACGAAGCGATTTACACCTTATTGAAAACAGGTCTATCAAAAGATGTATCGAAATTTGTTCCTGAAAACTACGAATTAAACGACATCATTTTTGGTGGAAACATCGATGATTGGGCTGCATTTGGACAATCTTTAAGACTTCGGATTTTGTTAAGGCAATTTGATGCCAACACAACATTTGCAACTGCCGAAATTACTAAGTTGCTTGCCGACATGGAAGCCGAAAACATCTATTTGTTGGATAAAGAAGCTGCAGTAACAAATTTCGAAGATGCTGACAGTAAATCGAATCCATTGTATGAAAGTGACCAGCGGCAGTTAAATACAACAAACAATTTAAAGGCGTGTGCAACATTAACTTCTTATTTGCAAGCCAATGTTGATACCCGTATTGCAAGTTTATTCAGGCTGGTTGCCGGTAACTATTATGGCCTGGTTCCGGGTTCATATGATGTGCCGTCAACCGAATTTGAAGCGCCAACCCTAATTGCCTCTCCAATTCTTACACCTACAATGCCGGTGTACTGGATGACTTATGCCGAATCGGAACTGTTAATTGCTGAAGACTGGTTAAGACTGGGTAATGTTGAAATGGCCAAGACCCATTATGAGAATGGAGTAACCGCATCTTTCGACCGGATGGGAGCAGAAATCGGTGATTTGCTTGCCGGAGCTTATGCATTCCCAACGACAGGCTTTAACAATCAGTTAAAAGCTATCATTATGCAAAAATGGGTTGATGCTGCTGATGGTGGCCGTGGTATTGAATCACATATCGAAAGGGTCCGCACCGGATATCCTGAAGAATCTGCTATTAGTAATCAAATACAGGAAGGATATGTTCTTCCCAATAATTACATTCCCGGAACCTTGATTTACAGCAAGAAAGGAACTACAGGCGGAATTCTGCCAAGAAGATTTCCTTATCCTGACAGCGAATTGAACTTCAATTCGAATGCAGCTGAATACAAGGCATTATCAGATGCTGATGTAATTTTACAAAAAGTATGGTGGAAAAAATAAAACAATAAGACATGAAAATTCTGAAATATAGTGTAGTTGTAATGTTTTGCTCAGTAATCTTTTCTTCATGCGAAAAGGATTACGAAAGCCATATTACAAAAGTAACACCGGCACCAGTTATGGAATTAATCGGTAGCAATCCAATTGTTCTCTTTAAGGGAACTCCTTATGTCGATCCAGGCATCCATGCCATGCAAATAGTTGGTAATGATACCACTGAACTAACGTATGAAATAATTAACGAAGTCAAGGTAGATATACCGGGAACCTATAAAATATTTTATAAAGTGCTGAATTCTGAAAATGTTCCTTTTTACATCAGCCGGAGGGTGAGCATTGTTAGTTTTACAGGATACGATGTATTTGAAATACCATCGGGTACTTATGATGGAATCCGGGTAAACAGAGGAGTTGGAGGACCAGTCCAGATTACCAAGCTTGCCCCGGGAGTTTACCAAATCAGCGATTTACTTGCCGGGTACTATGATGTTTATGTAGGTTATGGGCCTGATACTGCAGCTCCGGGTATATTGGTAATAAATCAGGATGGCACGATGAGATCTGAACTTGGCAATACTGCCGCCTGGGGCGAAATCGTAGGAACTAATTTTGCTTTCGATACAGCAACTAATGTGCTGACTTTTAAGGCAACCATAGTTTCTGCCAGTTTTGCTTTCGATGTTAAATTTACCCTTCAATAAAAATAGAATTATGAAAAAATATTTGATATTAGTATTTGTGGTATTTAGTATGGTCTTTTCATCATGCGATAAGAAAGCTGAATACATTGAAATTGATTCACAGGTTGTTGAAGCAGCCGGTGAATGGTGGATAAAATTTTCAAAAACTGGTTACGAAACCGGCTACCTGAAAGTGATTACTTTTAATACTGCGGCTGATATTGCCACAGAAATGTGGATATCTGATAAGGGAAACTGGAAGGATATAAAAGTTAAATGTCCGGTAAATATTTCTGACCTCACCTTTGGAGGTACTGGTCTGGTCAATGCAACTACTTCAATGACCGTTACAGTAAAAAATGGAAAAATTACCAAAGGAGGAGGATTTTCCACTTCAGGTGTGGTTACCGATAAAATTTCTTTCGAAATTGAGTTAAGCAGTGAGCCTGGCATTACATATAAAGCGGAGGGTACACGCAAAACCGGTTTTGTTGAAGATGAACATTAGAAATTACGATCCTCTTTTAGATTTGAATGAAAGGTGGATTTGCAAGTAGTAGAAAGAGGCTGTCTGATAAAGATGGCTTCTTTTTTTCACCTTAATAACCTGTTGATATTTCATGAATAACAAACCAATGAGGCATAAGGTGGGGTAAAAAACAATCGTTATTTTCACGGGGTTTTTAAACAAACTAAAATTTCTAAACTTAAACTTTAAAGGAGACCTGTAAATGGCAAGACGAATTATTGGCATTCACGAAAAGCTACCCATTTTGGAAAGCTTACCACTTAGTTTTCAGCATTTAACGGCCATGTTCGGAGCCACCATTCTGGTTCCGATTCTTTTGGGTGTTGATCCGGCTATCGCTTTATTAATGAACGGTGTAGGTACTTTAATCTACAGTTGGGTTACAAAAGGCGGAATTCCTGCTTATCTGGGCTCAAGTTTCGCATTTATTGCACCGGCAATGCTGGTCATCGGCAGTTATGGCGGATTTAGTCACGCCCAGTCAGGATTTATCTTTTTCGGGTTATTCTTTGTTGTCATTTCGTATGTTGTGAAGTTTTGGGGCATCCGGTGGATCGACGTGGTGATGCCTCCCGCCGTGATGGGCGCTGTGGTGGCCATCATCGGGCTCGAACTTGCACCGGTTGCTGCACAAATGTCCGGTCTTGCCCCATGGCCTACGGCAGTAGGACAAACGGTTCAGCCATTTGTGTTGGCTCCAAATGTGGTAATTATTTCCATGTTTACATTAATTGTTGGAATGCTGGGATCGGTTCTATTCAAAGGATTTATGCAGGTTATTCCAATACTTTTTGCAGTTATTGCAGGATATGTTTTGGCGTTGTCGATGGGTATGGTTGATATTGATAAAATCAGTAATGCCGAATGGTTTGCATTGCCACATTTCCAGACACCTGTTTTTGATATCAACGCAATTGTAATCATAGCACCTGCATGTATTGTTGTACTTGCCGAGCATATCAGCCATTTAATTGTAACCGGAAAAATCACGGA
>Ga0208968_1001826_pt1 | contig 11157 bp, 4 predicted proteins | sample RifOxyA3_FD_184031 | JGI IMG/M metagenome (GOLD analysis project Ga0208968, IMG submission 184031) | Groundwater microbial communities from Rifle, Colorado - Rifle Oxygen_injection A3 (SPAdes) | ecosystem: Environmental > Aquatic > Deep subsurface > Groundwater | place: Rifle, Colorado, United...
CGAATGGCTTAAATATACTCTGACAGTTATCCCCGACACCAAGATTTCTCAACTGCACACTCTTCTGCCAGGGCAAAGGTAATATCGCCGCTTGATATTTTATAGATGTAGTTTGCCGGACGCTTACAATTAGATTCCATTGTTTATTACAAAAATAAGTATGGTGAATCCTCCAGAAACTGGGATGCGCAAGATAGAGATGAAGCGTATCAAAAAACGATTAAGGCCGATTCTGCATTGGTTTTATATTTTATTCCGGAAAGGCAATTTATTAAAAATAGGTTATTCGACAAAAATAGTGGGTAAATATTTTATTTCATAATATTGCACAATAAAATATGAAATAAATAACAATGGAATTTATAGAGGCATTAACCAAAATAATAAATGTAAGTAGTCCGTGGAAAATTGTAGAGATAAAAGTACATGCTCCAACAAAAACTGTTAATGTATTTATCGACTATGAAGAAGGCACTAAATTTCCATGTAGAAAGTGTGACAAGAAAAGTAAGATTCATGATAGTAATTATCGGGTTTGGCGTCATTTAGATATATGCGATTATCGGTGTTATTTGAATATAAAAATACCAAGAACAGAATGTTCAGAACATGGAACTTTAGTAATAAAAAGCCATCCGTTTGGACGCATGAATAGTCATTACAGTTTTCAGTTTGAATCATTGATAATGCGAAAAATTAAAGAGATGTCAGTAAGCGCAATATCAGCTGAAATAGGAGAACCGGATAACAATATATGGAGAGTGTTTCATTATTACATAGAAAAAGGGAAACAACAAATAGATTGCTCTAATACCCGTAGAGTTGGAGTAGACGAAAAGTCATATAAGAGAGGGCATCTGTATGTATCAATCTTTACAGACTTAGACACTGGAAACGTAATATTTGTAACACCTGGAAAAAACGAAGAAACATTTGCTCAATTTTATGGAAACCTATTTGAAACTTTAGGTGATCCCAATTACATCAAACAATTCAGTATGGATATGGGAAAAGGGTATATATCCGGTCATCAAATTTATTTTTCTTCAGCAGAATTAGTATTCGATAAATTTCATATTAAAAAAGCATTAAATGAGCAGGTGGACAGGGTTCGAAAACAGGAAGTAAAACAAAATGAAACTTTGAAAAACACACGATATATTTGGTTGAAAAACGAATGTAATTTAACTCCTAAACAAAAGATGCAATTAGAAGACTTTTTACATGAATCATCTACGAACACAGCAAAGGCATATCAGGCTAAAACAACATTTGACCAATTATGGGTAGTCCAGAAAAATGCAGTAGAACCCATGCTTGAACAATGGTTATTAATGGCTCATAAGCTATGTTTAAAACCTATTAGTGATTTTGTAAAAACAGTCATTAACCATAAAAAGGGTATTATAAACTCAATGAAATCACTTGTTACAAATGCAGTAGCTGAAGGATTAAATAGTATTTTTCAACTGGCAAAATCAAGAGCTCGTGGTTATAAAAATATTGCTAATTTTATGAACATGATCTATTTTCTAGGAAATGAGTTTAAATTCTCTTTCCACTAATAATGTCGAATAACCATAATTTACATAGATATTGGAGATGTGGCATAAAAGAATGTGAACTCAAATATGTTTTTTATTTTGGTTCAATAAATGCGCTTAAAGGTACATCTTTATTTAGTTGCCCGATATAATTAAGAATTTCTTTTTTTCCTGTTCCTGTTTCTGCAGAGCTGATAAATATTTCAGGCAGACTTTCCCAGGTAAGAAGTAATCTTTTTTTATAAGCAGTAAGGTTTTTGTTTAATTCTGAACTGCTGAGTTTATCAATTTTTGTAAAAACAATAACAAATGGAATATGATTCATTCCAAGCCATTCCATAAAAGCCATGTCAATTTTCTGGGGCTCTAACCGTGAGTCTATCAGTACAAATGTGCATATTAAATTGCTTCTTTTTAAAATGTAGTGATCAATTATTTTATCCCATTTTTCTTTCGTAGTTTTTGAAACTTTTGCATAACCATACCCTGGTAAGTCAACGAGATACCATTTATCATCAATGAAAAAATGATTGATTGTTTTGGTTTTTCCGGGCTTGGCAGAAGTCATCGCAAGACCCTTTCTGTCTGTCAGCATATTTATCAGCGATGACTTCCCTACATTCGACCTGCCAATAAATGCATACTCATGTTTAACCGGCGCAGGGCATTTTTTTATTTCTGTGTTACTAATTAAGTATTCTGCTTTTTTTATAATCATAATTTTATTTTTTAACTGAATTTTCGCATGAAAAAGAACTATATATTTTAATAATTTAAAACTATTGTTAACAGTAATCCATACAAGAGATACTTCGGCAAAACAGGGTTACAAAATATTTTCAGATTTGTAATCCTTCAGTATAACTGAAACTATTTAGCTTTGTTTGCAAACTTGCCAAGTTTTAAGTATATATTACGGTGCTCTGCACCTTGGTTTCTCTATGCCTTTTATTTTTTACAAATATTAAGCGGCTCTGCCGCTGCACAACAAATTTAGCAGCAGAGCTGCGATAACATTTGTTGCAACAATAGCCACATTGTTTACAAAGGTGCAGCGCACCGGAATATTATTTTGTTTTTGATTTCAGCCACAATTTTTTGTTAAAAAAGATAAAGCAAAAATTATTTTTATACTCTTGAAAAAGGCTGATGAAATCATTTTTTTCAATTTAATTTATGCGAAAGTTCAGTTATTAATAATTCATCAATAATTTGTTTCATTATCACCTGATAAAGGTTGCTGGGTGATTGAGCGGAGTTGGAATCAATCTGCAACCTGCAACACCTCATATTATTTACCTCTTAATCAAATGCGCATGAATTTCCACAAATTTTTTAATTGATCTGTCATAAGTTCTCTCCACATCATTTGGGAAGAAACAGGCAGGTAATTCTCCCAATCGTTTATGATATTTGATACATTCACAACAAATGCCTTTTTTGTCGCAATGACTGTAAGAGCAATTGCACATGCTCACGTTTGCAGCACTGTTACAGCTTTTCATATTTTTTATTTGTGTTTTTAGATTGAAGAATTAATAATCCGATAAAAGTAAGTAATCCGTTTAACAATAGTAGTTCAAATCCGAATTTATATCCATTCAGCAATACTTCCGAATTAATATTAATGATATGGCAAATAATGGGAGATAAAATAGCAACTATTGGTACAAATTTATCTTTAACCTGCTTTTTCGTAAACAGCCCAAAGCTGTATAATCCTAATAACGGACCATAAGTATATCCGGCGATAGTAAACAGTTTATCAATAACTGCTTTGTCGTTGATACTTCTGAAAAAAACGATGAACAGTAACAAGATTATGGCAAATCCAATGTGCGTTGTATATCTAATTTTAACTTGTTTTTGTTCTGAATAGTTTTTTTTCTTGATACCAAGAATGTCAATACAGAAAGAGGTTGTAAGAGAAGTCAATGCCCCGTCTGCGCTTGGGTACGCTGCTGAAATAAGACCTATCAGAAAAACAATTCCTGCAACAGGACTTAAATAATTCAGTGCAATGCCTGGAAAAACATCATCGGTTTTTTCGAAACTTAGTCCTTTCGATGTCATGTAAAATAACAATACAGCACCAAGAACCAAAAATAAGAAGTTTACGAAAACAAGTACAAGGCTGAACGAAAACATATTTTTTTGCGCAGAACGGATGTTTTTGCAACTTAAATTTTTTTGCATCATTTCCTGATCAAGGCCGGTCATTACAATTGTTATAAACATTCCACTGATAAATTGTTTTACGAAAAAACGCTTGTCGTGCCAGTCCGTAATAATGATGTTGGACGAATCGCTGTTAAATACAGATGAAATCAACTCCGAAAAACCAAGGTTTAAATCCTGACTTATAAATATGATTGAAAGTACAACAGCCAGTAACATAAAGGTGGTTTGCAGCGTGTCTGTCCAGATAATGGTTTTAATTCCTCCTTTAAATGTATATAGAATAATCAGCCCGACGAAAATAGTTACTGTAACAAAAAAAGGTATATTCCACGCATCAAATACAAAAACCTGCAAAACATTTACAACAAGAAACATTCTCAACGATGCGCCAATGGTTCTTGAAAGCAGAAAGAATGATGCGCCTGTTTTATAAGATGCAATTCCGAAACGCTTTTCGAGATAGGAATAAATTGATGTAAGATTAAGTCTGTAATACAAGGGGAGGAGCACCGTTGCAATTATCAGGTATCCGAATAAATAGCCGAATACAACCATCATATACGAAAATTGCGTGTCTTTTACCCAGCCGGGAACGGACATAAATGTAACTCCGGACAGAGAGGCTCCTATCATACCATAGGCTACAACCATCCATGGTGATGATTTATTGCCAATAAAAAAACTTTCGCTGTTTGCTTTTCTGGCGGTTAGCCAGGTAATAAAAAAAAGAAGAACCGTGTATGCTAAAAATGTTATAAGAATTAATTGTGGCGTCATGTTTTTTTATTTGCGATGATGCCAAAATTAGAATAAAAATCAATTGTTGTGATTGTGAAAAAATGAGTTTATCAACAAAACAAAGTGAATAGTTTTAGTAGACTTTATGATTCTGCACAGGATTTATTCTTTTTTATTTTTTTCAAATACATTTTATTTTTTAGTTTTCTTTTGAAATTAAATTATGTGCGATTTGTTGGATGCTTGTAGTATACGAGATGAAAAACAAATAGAAATAAAAAAACATCGGAGAACCCAATGTTTTTTTATTACAGATATTTGTATCGTAAATTGTTCAATATTTTTTTAGCATTTCATTTAATCTGCTATTACAACTCGTTTACAGCTTTCAAATTTTCCGTTTTTTAGGAGGGTGAAAAAGTATAATCCGCTTTGCAGGTTTGAACAATTAGATGCTTGTTTGTTATTAGCCTGAAGCGAAGAAATTTTTCTTCCTGTTACATCAAAAATTTCTATTAAATAATTATCCTCAATATCTTGAGATGAAATATTGAAATTTATTTGCTGTCCTGATTTTACAGGATTCGGATATACATTAAACGCTGAATTTTCTTTTGTTGATACTTGTACTTTTGTTCCCATATCTGCGGCAGGTAAAATAACTGCATCAACCCATGCAGCATCGCTTCCTCCTGTCGCATAATAATCTTTTGAATAAACCCACTTAAACTCATGTATTCCTGAAGTAACAGGATATGCACTTCTTGACCATGCTACTTCTCCGCTCCACTCGCTTTGTTGTACATCGTCAATAAAAAAACGTAGGAAATCATAATCCTGCTCGCTTGATACTTTTTTATAAAAAGAAATACTGTCGTTCATTAATACATTAAGCGTTAAAAATAGCTCTGATGTGTTGTCCTGAGCGCTTTGAGAGTTTGGTATGCTGCCTGATTTTGCTGAGTAATCGCCCTCGTATTTTTCTGCACTATCTATTACCCAGGGCAAGTTGCCAGCACTTTCCCATGAGAACGTACTAAATCCGGCACTTTCCCAATCTTCCATTGTAAGTCCTATGGGCAAACTCATCGTGAATGTTTCATCATAGCTTCCTGCATAAAGATGGAATGTAAAATCTGCATAACTTGCGGGTAGGGCAGAGGGATCTACAGTGATATTGAATGATCCGGGATTGTTTGAATTTGCTCCGAGAACTCCTAAGTTTAAAGAATCTGTATTTATTGTAATTAAATTGTTTGAGCTTGTCAGAATGCAGTACGCTGTCGTGCTGGCTGAAATGCTGTTGTTTCTGAAACTCATCAGAAGATTATTTGTTTCACCCGGATCAAGATAATGATTGTTGTTGCCATTTGAATCATCAACATTGTTAAATCCAATATTAAAAACAGGGGAATATATCGGAACAAGAAAATTAGATGTCCATATACTGTCATTCGCATCGGTTAATATGAGCTGAAACATTACATTGTTATTGTTCGGAATAACATCTGCAACCGTAAATGTAAAGGCATTGTTAAATAAAATTGTTTCATCTGCATTAATGTTTCCGCAGGAATGTTGATTTTGTGTTATTGTAATATACGGACTTGATGAAGATAATACAGCAACAACATTTTGTGATGCCACTACTCCAACATTTTTTAATGTAATATTCAGCGTAATGTTTTCATTATATTCTGCTGTATTATTGTTGTTGCCATTTGAATCATCTATGAGCTGCGAATTACAAACAACATAGGCTCCCACGTTCGGTACAATAAGTACATTGCCAATATAAGTAACATAATCTTGAGCAGTAGCTGTAACAACAAGAGTGTCTGGCTGCGTAAGGGCAGGAAATGAAAAATTTGCCATTCCGCTGTTGCTTATTGCTGTTGCAAGAATTTCTCCGTTAAGAGAAAGGCAGACAAGCGCATCGTCATTATCGCAATTAACTGTAAATTGAGTAGAACCGATAAAAGTTACCGGAGCATGAGAAACCACCATTTCCTGTGGCGTTTTTGTTCTTATTATTAAAGAAGGGTCGCCAAAGCATGTCCATGTGTCTGCCATGTTTTCTCCATCTTCAGCATAATTATCAATCATTTTAGCTAAGCCGTTGACAGATATTCCTCCATAAGTTTGTTTCTGGTGAGTTCCCTGCGTGTGCGTTACTAAACGAACCATCTCATCCTGTCCGCACATGGGAGAATTCCAGCTTTGATTAATTGTGGACATTAATACTGCAACTGCCCCGATGGGCTTTCCACTTATGTTTGCTCTTAACCAAGCCTCGCCAAAACAGGTTTGGTTTTTAAAATTACCATTTACACAGGCTACTGAAAAAATGTAGGGTAATTTATCTATATTGTTGAGTTGATTAACATTTGTATTGTTGAAGCCTGTAGTAACAAATGAATCGTCGCTGCCATGACCCACGTAATCAATAATTCCTCTACCTGCATTTATTACATTTGAAAGAGTGGAAGCACTAGCACCCGGATCATAAATCTGGTCAACAGAAGCATATCCGTAATTAAGCAATGTATCGCGAATGAAATTCATGTGTACAATATCTGATTCTCCAAGGTCGCCAGCACCATTTCCCCCTTCATCAGAAGCTATTCCGGTTGCTATATTTAACCATGTGTCTGCATTGTCAAGATCACGTTCATAAGTTATAACTTTTTCTGCTTGTACCTGAACATGCGTAACTGTTTCTGCAGAGAATCTTCCTACAAGAATATCTGAATAATGATCACTGCCTAGTAAATAACCGTAATCTTGATCTGAATCTCCTGCACTGGTACTGCTGGTGTTTACTTGTGCATGATCGCCTACGAGAAGCAAATAGGCAAGTCCGTTCTGATTGTAATAATTGGTTACATAGGTTTTAATAGCACTGGCATTGTTTCCTATTGTGCTTACATCAACCATTTCAACAGGAATTCCTTTTTGTTTTTTCCATAAAACAAAGGGCTGCATAGCATCCATAAAAGCGCCATGACAAATTATGAGCATATTTCCGGTTTCAGCTATAGGAGTGTATTTCGATGAATTGATGTCCGTAAAATTTATGAAATGATTTTTGTAAACCGATTGAAATATTTCATTGATAACAGCAGGCGTGGAAGTCCTGTTTATTACATTAATATTCTTTGTTGCAATTTTATTAATTGATATATTTATAGACGTATAAACGCGAAGTGTTTTTGTTACAGGATTGTACTGAACAGGATATACTGTTATTGCCTGCCCTCTGAAATCCCTCATGATATATGGGTTTCCTGCTTGTACAAGTTTTCCGGGAAAAAAAGAATTTTGATTGTATTCTTCTCCGTATTCATAAGGAATTGTTTCTGGATTTATTGTACGGTTGAAAATACCCTTTGAAGGAGCGATGTTTGTGTTTTCAATATCAATAAATTCTGAGCTGATAACGGTAAATTTATAATCTTCGTTATCGGGAATAATAATGGATTTAGACAGGGAGGGCAAGTCTGGTGCACCGGATTTTTGCATTTTACTTCCATCGGGAATTTGTGGTATAAATTCGATATCGTTTGGAGTAAGCGTTTTGACTAATTTATATCCATTAATTTGAAATTGCAGGCTGATGCCATTTTGATTTTCCTTATATGTAATTTTTGATTCAGTTGTTTGATCAGGCTTGATTGGAATCCATTCGGTTGGGGCAGCAAAACATAAATTATATGCAAAAAAAATTGCAAGGACAAAGATTAATTTTGTATATTTCATATAAATTTATTTAGTGATGATTATTTTTTGTATGTATTTTCCTGAATTTATTTCAAGCGATGCAAAATATACACCTGATGGTAAGTCAAAAACCTTTGATAACTGATACGTACCGGCTGTTTGTTTTTCTTTTACTATTGAAAATATTTCCTGTCCGAGATTGTTATAAATTTTTAAAGAAACATCTGAATTCAGGTTTATAGAGTAAATAAATTCTGCCTTGTCTTTAATTAAAGAAGGAAAAACTTTCAACCAGTTTTTATCAGAAATATTATTTGTTGTAATTTTAAGAGGATTACTGATAGGAGGAAACATAATCAGGTCAATCCGTGCACAATCGCTTCCTTCGCTGTAAGAATAATCTTTTGCATATGTCCATCTCAAAGAGTGATTTCCTGTTATGATGGGGAATTTTACCTGCTCCCAGTCTAATTCTCCGCTCCATTCATCTAATTTTACATTATCAACATAAAATCTTAGAAAATCATAAGAGGCTTCACTTGAAACTTTTCTGAAAAAGGATATTGTATCCGGTGAAAGAACATTGATGTTAATAATCAAATTGGATTCCTGTTGATGATTAATGACTGCTGATTTTGCAGCGTAGACTCCTTCATAAACAGTATCCGTAACCAATATCCAGGGAAGAGTTCCTGTATTATTCCATGGGAAATATGTAAAAGTATTACTTTCCCAATCTTCCGCAATAAGACCTATCGGCAATGTGAAAGCTTTTGATGCATCATACAATCCTGCTTCTGCAAAAAAGTTAAAATTAGCATAACTTCCTGTTGATGCATTCGGACTTATTGATACATTCATATCAACATTCAAATTTTGATTTGGCGTGATACTTCCAACATAAATCGGAGACGTTAAAACAGAAACATCCGGATTTGAGGTGCTGAGCATAGCTTCAGTGATGTCAACAGCAGCGTGACCTTCATTCTTAATATTCAGGCGGACGATTGCATTTTCTCCTGCATCAAGCCTTCCGTTATTATTTCCCGTGTTGTCGTGTACAGTGTAGCTCATGATTTTTAGCTTTGGCGCATTCAGCGTAACAGTGAATGTTGAATTCCACGTGTTGGAATTATTATCTGTAATCGTAAGATTAAAAATCACGATGTGCTGATCTTCTATAAGGGATTTAACCTGAAAAGCATAAGCATTGTTTCCGGCAATACTTTCTCCTGCTGTAAAATTTCCATACGTATGCGTGTTGTCAGAAATAATAACATTTGTATCGGCTGTGGAAAGCAAGGCTGTTACACCTGTTGCGTTCTGCATTCCCACATTTTTAAGATTCAGGTTTAATTGAATGTTTTCTCCGAAATCTGCTAACTGGTTGTTGTTTCCGGCTGCATCATTTAATGTATGAGAAAGGTATGAAACAAATGGGGCATTTGCAGGAATTATGTTCAGTGTGCCTATATAGGGCTTTCTGTTTTGTTTTGTTGCGACTACATCGGCAGTACATGGACTCGAAAATGCAGGGAAATTAAGTTGCACAAGCCCGGAGGATCCTGCAAGTTTAGCGTCTAGTAATACATTATTTAATGATATTGCAACATACGCATATGGTTCTGTTATAACATCTAATGAAGAAATTCCAACAGGCAGAGCACTTGCATGGCTTATTGTCAGAGATGGCGGAACAGAAAGATAAACCATTAATGAAGGATCGCCCATGAGATGGTAAATTTCCCAATAGTATTGTGTTGCTCCTCCACCTTGTGCTACAGCCAGATTTCCGGAGTAAATTATTTGTCCTCCTGTAATGTACCAGCTTGATTCAGGTTCGCCATTTTCGTGGAAAAGACAATCATACGCGCCTAATTTGGTCGCATCATAAGTTGGATTCACGGTAACTGTTTTTGCACCTGTGCCCCACCAGTAATCTTCAGACCAGTATGAATTATTTGATGCGCCGATATATCCAATCGCTCCTTTGTTTTGCGCTCTAAGTAAAGCTTCGCCGAAACAGGTTGCTACTTCAAATTTATTTGTCTGGCAACAATTCCCTATCATCAACGGGTATTTGCTTGCGTTGGTAAGTCCGGCAACATCATTGTTTGTAAAAGCAGGATCAACCCAACCATCAGAACCCCCATGGGCAGTGTAATTTGCAAAAGCAACACCTTTGCTCACATCTGAAATAATAAGTGCGGCACTGCTCTGCGATGCAGGATATAAATAGGTGTGTGATAATAAGCCGTGTGCTGCGTTAAAATACATTTCTGTCCCATAATTTATTTGCCCGTTTCCATAAGTAGGAGCATTTCCGGCATCTACACCTGAAACCATAACAACTTCATTAAGAAAAGCAGGGTCGGGAAATAAATATTGCTCATACTCTAAGGTTTTTTCAATTTGAGACTGTAGATCGGGAACAGTGCTTGCCGAAAATCTTCCGTAGTAAACATCGGGAATGTAATCACTGGTGCCATCGTAAGTGCTGTAATATAAATCTGTAACATGTCCACTCATTTGAAAAGCAGGAACCTGAGCCACATCACCCACAAATAAAATGTAACTTGGAGCAGGATCCTCTGTTGTAGCAGATGTATAGAGACCTTGTAAATATGTTTTTATCGTTGTTGTTGTATTTCCTACAGCCGGATTGTCGGTATAAGCCTGAATAACCTTAAAACCTTTGCGTGTCTTCCATTGAACAAAAGGCTGAAGTGCTGTCTGGAACATAGGATCGGCAACAATTACATATTTTACAGGATACGTGGTAATTAAATCTTTTGTCGAGGGCTCTTCGTAGTTTATTAGTTGTTTTAAATTTTTATTGAAAAGAGGGGAGGCGTATTTATTTTTCTCAACATAGGTTCTGGATAGGTTTGGATTTACAAATTCAATTTCAATAATAAGATTATTGTAAACTTCAATAATGTTTTTTACCGGATTATATCTAACAGGTTTTATA
>Ga0208968_1001827_pt1 | contig 11156 bp, 8 predicted proteins | sample RifOxyA3_FD_184031 | JGI IMG/M metagenome (GOLD analysis project Ga0208968, IMG submission 184031) | Groundwater microbial communities from Rifle, Colorado - Rifle Oxygen_injection A3 (SPAdes) | ecosystem: Environmental > Aquatic > Deep subsurface > Groundwater | place: Rifle, Colorado, United...
ATGTCAAGAAGGGTCTTCAACCGGTTTCCGGGGTATGATGATGATTCTGTTTTCCCCTGATACCATGGTCTGATCCCCTTCAATGGTGATAAATACATTTCTTTTTTCTTCTATTTCAGACAGTTCATGCCTTTTCCGGTTTAACAGATAACCAGCCACTTCAACAGGTACCTGCCCTGATACTTCTTTTATTTCCGGTTTCAATGTTTTTAGATTGAGCTGTCTTAAAAAAGCAAGACCCTGGGTTTCCACCGATGGTATTTGCCCCCTGCCGTTACAATGCCGGCATGTTTCATAACTTCCGAATGTAATGGAATGACGGATACGCTGCCTGGACATTTCAAGCAGGCCAAAAGAAGTGATGCCACCCACTTTTGTTTTGGCCTTATCGGCTTTCAGATGTTTTTTAAGTGTTTTGGTAATTTCCGCTTTGTGCCGGGAATCTTTCATGTCTATGAAATCAATGATGATCAACCCACCCAGATCCCTGAGTCGCAATTGCCTTGCAACTTCCTCGCATGCTTCAAAATTGGTATGAAAAGCGGTTTCTTCAATATTCTTCTTTTTTGTGGATTTTCCTGAATTCACATCAATGGACACCAGGGCTTCGGTTTGTTCAATAACAATGAAGCCCCCGGATTTGAGTGCAACTTCTTTTTTATAAATGGATGCAATCTGATCTTCAACCTGGTATTTGGTGAATATAGGCTTTTCACCTGTAAAAAGCTTGACGATTCTTTTTTGTTTTGGAGCAATGACATCCATAAAGTCAAGCACTTCTTTGTAAATTTCAGGATTGTCGATCAGGATTTCATTGACATCGGATGTGAAATAATCCCTTAGTGATCTTACCGCAAGGGTCTGTTCCCTATAAAGGAGTGAAGGTGCGGTATTATTCAGGGCTTCTTTATCAATGTTTTTCCAAACCCGCATCAGATATTTTAAATCCGCCATCAACATGGTTTTGGTGGTATCTTTTCCGGCTGTTCGGACAATCATTCCAAATCCAGAGGGGATTTCCATCTTCTTAATGATACCGATTAGCCTTTTCCTTTCTGTTTCGTCCGTAATTTTCCGGGATACCCCTTTTGTATCGGTCCCTGGCATCAGGACTGACAACCTTCCGGGAAGAGAAACAAAGGTAGTCAGCATGGCCCCCTTCTGATTAATGGGATCTTTTGTAACTTGAACAATCATTTCCTGACCTTTCCGGATGAGGTTAAACAGTGCCTTTTCGCCTTTTTCAACATCCTGGAAATAATCTTTATGGATCTCGTTTTTTTGAAGAAAACCGTTTTTTGCAGCTCCATAGTCTACAAAGACAGCCTGAAGACTGGGTTCAACCCGCGTTACAATCCCTTTATAAATATTGCCTTGTGTAACTTCTTTGGCAGTTGTTTCAATATGAAATTGTTCCAGTTTGTTATCAACCAGGGCTACAATCCTGTTTTCATCAGAATCCAAAGCATTAATCAGTATTTTTGTTGTCATTAATATTGCTCTTTAGTCTTCAATAAATAAATTTGTTTTAATTGCCTGTTCTATAATAATATTGAATTTTTAAGTAGTAAATTGATCGGATCAAGTCAATTTTTTATTTTCCTTTTATGATAATTTAATTAGTACCAATTATAGCCATTTAAAAACTTTATCAAGTTCCGGCTTATTAAAATTTCTTGAATCAGGATAGGGTTTCAAATCTTAATTCAAGTCTTTTTGTTTAAGGATATCATAATAGGTGAGGATGCGTTCAACATATTGAATCGATTCCAACCCCCTGGTATATCCATGTTTAGCCCGGGTATAATAGCTTGATTTTGATAATAAGGGCAGGGTTTTTTTCAAGCTCTGCCATTTGGTGGGATCAAGTCCCATGTCTTCTGCGATTTTAAGAGCATCCGAAACATGTCCGTAACCTACATTATAGCTCACCAAGGCAAAGTGAATTTTTTCAAGGTCATCATCAAGATATTCAAATTTTTTTAACATTTTGTCAAAATATTGGATTCCTGCCTTTATGTTTTCAGAAGGGTTAAAATGGTTAGAAATCCCCATCTCTTCAGCGGCTATCTTTGTTACCTGCATTAGTCCCTTGGTATTATTAAAGCTGGTGGCTTCCGGATCGAATTGGGATTCCTGATATGCAATAGCTGCCATAAGTTTCCAGTCAAGCCCGTATTTAGCCGCTTCTTTATATATCAATTGCTTATATTCCGGTAGCCTTGTGTCAATTCTCTGATGAAATTTTTTCAAATCAAATGGATCCGAATGATCACTTGTTGAGAAATATTTATCGGTAATTCTTTTTAAAAGTCCGGTCTGGCCGGCATATAATAAGAATTTATTAACCTGCTCCAGCATATCAGGATCTTTTTTACTGACTGCCCAGGCAAGCGGTTCTTTTTCCCGGATTGGAATTCCTATCCGGATATCCGGATAATACCTTTGGCTTAATGAGGCTATGGGATCGGTTGCAATCGTATATTTTATTTCTTTATCATGAACCATGCGGATAAGCTCTTCCATGGGTATATTCTGATATAGTATGTAATTCAAAGAGATGCCTGATTTTATAAGTTCACTGATCCGGGCATGATAAGTTGTTCCCCGGTTGACATGAATGGTGAGAGAAGCAAGGTCTTCTATTTTTCCAGGTCCTGGATTATTTTTATGATAAATCACATGCTGCCGGCTGGTCATATAAGGGATGGAAAAATTGACTTTTTCAATCCCTTCCCGGGTAATGGCAAGCCCGGCGGCGATAAAATCTCCTTTTCCCTGTTCAAGACCGGTGAACATGTTGTTCCAGCCGGGGACCACAACATCGAGTTCAACGTTAAGGAAATCGGCAAATGCGAGAGCAAGTTCATATTCAAATCCGGCAGGTTGCCCGTTATGATAATAATATGTATTGACTGAGTTGTCGGTTATCAATCGGACAATACCGGTCCGTTTAATTCTTTCAAGAGCGGTTGTGTCGGAACCCATTTTTTTGTTGTGAATCAGGATGGAAAAAACAGTGAAAACAGATAAAAGAAGGATCAGCCCGAATGGAATAAAATGCTTATGATAAAATTTGTTCATCTCTAAACATCGACATGTTCGACCGGGATGGTTTCCACCCGGTCAACATTCATGTATGGCCGGGGAAGCATTTTCCCCCGGTGGCCTCTCAATCCGGTATAATTCCATTGGTTTCCGGGGCCTAGTTTAAAAGAATGTTTTCCGGAATGTATCACAATGTCCGAATTTTCCGGCAATACTTTAAGAAATTTAAGTGTTTCAGGATGTTTTGAATACATTTCCTTTTCCGGTATGGAAATGATTTTATTGCCTTGTCCCTTTTTAAGGTAGGGCAATTGCTTGAGAGAAAAAATAAGAAGCCGGCCTTTATTCGTCACGGCAAGTATATTATCCTTTTCAAGGTCGCCGATGCTGTCAGGTTCCAATAATTCATGGTTATTTTTTAAAGTCACAACTGCTTTGCCGTTTTTAAAACCGGTTAATAAATCTTCAAATTTGATTATAAATCCATATCCATTGTCAGACCCGATTAGATAATACTGATTGTTTTCAGATGACACCATATATCGGATATGGGCATTGGCCGGAATAGACAGATGCCTGGTGAGCGGTTCCCCATTTCCCCTTGCCGAGGGAAGGGAATGTGAATAAAGCATATAGCTTCTGCCTGTATCATCAATAAAAACAATAGGTTTGTCATTTTTCGTCCGTAGACAACCTAAAAGCGAATCCCCGGAAAGAAATTTAACTGATTCCGGATTTATGTCATGGCCTTTTGCAGACCTGATCCATCCGTTTTTTGACAGGATAATGGAGACCGGTTCAACATCTATCACATCCATTACTGAGAATTTTTCCGCTTCTTTCCGTTCCTTTATGGGAGATCTCCTTTTATCTCCATACTCTTTTGCATCCGACCGGATTTCTTCTTTTATGTATTCTTTGAAAACAGTTTCATCGCCAAGTATCCTCTCAAAGGATTCTTTATGGGATTCCAGTTCCTTTTTTTCAGCTCGCAGCCTGATTTCTTCAAGCCGTGCAAGTTGACGCAGCCTTATTTCAAGAATGGCCTGGGCCTGGGCTTCGGAAAGTAAAAAGATTTTCATTAAATCTTTTTTCGGATGATCCGACACCCGGATGATCCGGATCACTTCATCAATATTCAGAAAAGCGATCAAAAGGCCATCTAAGATATGAAGGCGCTCAGTGATTTTTTTCAGTTTGAAGTTTAATTTTTTTCGAACGGTATAAGTTCTGAATTCGAGCCATTCGGTCATAAAACTCAATAGATTTTTAACTTGGGGTTTACCGTTGAGCCCGATCACATTCATGTTGACCGGAAATGATTTTTCCAGATCCGTTGTTGCAAACAGATGATCCGTCAATGCGTTCAGATCGACGCGACCGGATCTTGGAATAATCACAAGACGGGTCGATTCTTCGTGATCGGATTCATCTCTGATATCACTGATCATGGGAAGCTTTTTTTCTGCCATCTGGGCTGCAATCTGTTCATATATTTTTTCCGTAGAGGCATGGTGGGGGAGGGCGGTGAAAATGATTTCAGAGTTTTCCACATGATATCGGGCCCTCATTTTGATCCTGCCGGTTCCGGACTGGTACATATCCAGAATCTCCCGGGCAGGGGTTATGATTTCCGCCTCTGTCGGAAAATCAGGACCTTTTATGAACCGGCAGAGTTTTTCAACCGTTGAGTCTTCATTATCAATTAAATAAATCAAAGCATTGGCCACCTCGCGAAGATTATGGGGGGGGATGCTGGTTGCCATGCCGACGGCAATCCCAGTGGACCCGTTTAATAAAAGATTGGGAAGACGGGCCGGAAGGAGGGAGGGCTCCTCCAATGTTCCATCAAAGTTCGGAGTCCAGTTAGTTGTTCCCTGATCCAGTTCCAGAAGAAAAATATCAGCATATTTTGAGAGCTTTGATTCCGTGTACCTCATGGCTGCAAAAGATTTGGGATCATTGGGATCTCCGAAATTCCCCTGCCCATCCACCAGGGGATATCTCAATGAAAACGGCTGAGCCATGAGAACCATGGCTTCATAACAGGCTGTGTCACCATGGGGATGGAATTTACCGAGAACATCACCAACGGTTCTGGCTGATTTTTTGTGTTTGGCTGTGGACAATAACCCCAACTGGCTCATGGAGTACACAATCCTTCTTTGAACCGGTTTTAAACCATCTCCGATGTGCGGCAAGGCACGATCCAGGATAACGTACATGGAATAATTCAGATAGGCCTTTCTGGTAAAATCCTGAAACGGTATTTTTTCATAATCTTCAATTGCTGAGGGAAGAATTTCTTTCATTGTTCAATCTCTTGAATATTGCCATTAATTTCTATCCAGGCCTTCCTGTCTTTTACGCGTTTTTTTCCTAGAAGCATGTCCATAATATCAAATACTTCTTGTAATTCTTCTTTGGAATCCCGGTTAACGGATAATTGTACCAGTCTTCTCGAATCCGGTGAAATTGTTGTTTCCTTAAGCTGTGCCGGATTCATTTCACCTAATCCTTTAAACCGCTGGATATGTATCTTCTCATTTTTTTTTCGTCTTGTGATCCGTTTAACAATATTATTTTTTTCTGATTCATCCAATGCATAAAAAACTTCTTTTCCGGCATCTATACGAAACAGGGGCGGCATGGCTACAAAAACATGCCCTTGTTTAACTACTGGTGAAAAATGTTTCAGAAAAAGAGCACATATTAATGTCGCAATATGCAGGCCATCCGAATCAGCATCAGCAAGGATGCAGATTTTATTATATCTGAGATTTGAAATATTCTCAGACCCGGGTACAACGCCAAGGACTTGTGAAATTTCTCTGATTTCCCTGGATTCAATGATTTCTGTGGAATCCAGATCCCATGTGTTGAGGATTTTACCCCGTAAGGGCATGATAGCCTGGAAACGCCTGTCTCTTGCCTGCTTGGCCGATCCTCCGGCAGAATCTCCTTCTACAAAAAACAACTCCCGCCGATCTTGATCCATGCTGGTGCAATCAGACAATTTTGCAGGAAGGGTAATACCGTTAAACGATTTCTTTTTTGTTATCCGATCTGATTTTTTTATCCTGCTTTTTGCATTATCAAGGGCAATTGCGGCAAGTTTTTCCCCTTCTTCAATATTGTGATTAAGCCAGAGAGTGAATGTATCTCTCACCTGTATATTGACCAGGTTGGCACAATGGCGGGATGACAGTCTTTCTTTTGTCTGGCCTGAAAACTGAGCGTCGGAAAGCTTGACAGACAGAATATACGCGATATTGTCCCAGATATCTTCAGGCGCAAGATAAAGACCTTTCGGCAGAAGGTTTCTAAACTTGCAAAACTCCCTGACAGATTCTAGAAGACCTGATCTGAATCCATTGACATGGGTTCCTCCAAGTTTTGTCGGGATAAGATTTACATAGCTTTCCTGTGGATTCTGACCTGATTCCATCGTCCAGTTGACTGCAAAGGAAATTTGGATATCTTCATTCTTCAACTCTCCTGAAAAGGGTGAGGTAAAGATACAGTTGGCGTCTTTAAAATATTCATTAAGATATCCATCAATCCCTTGCTCATATTTCCATGTGGTTTTTTCACCAGAGGCTTCATCATAAAAACTTGTGATAAGTCCCTTGCATAAAACGGCTTTTGATTTCAGAGCGATTTTCAGAGACGATTTTGAAAACAAAGGCTGGTCAAAATAAGATGCATCCGGATAAAAATGCAAAGATGTTCCGGTTTCTTTTCCATCTGTTTTATTTACAATAGAAAGTTCTTTGGTCTTAAGACCGTTCCTGAACCCTATCTGATATTCCTGCCCATTTCGTTTTATAAGAATAGACAAATGAGAGGACAAGGCATTGACGACGGAAACACCTACACCATGGAGTCCTCCTGAATATCTGTAATCTTTGTTTGAAAATTTAGCCCCGGCATGAAGGGTTGACATGATGAGTTCAACGCCTGACACTTTTTCTTCAGGATGAATATCTACCGGCATCCCACGGCCGTTATCCGTCACAATCACGGAGTTGTCCTCTTTCAGGACTACATCTATCCGATCGGCATAACCTGCAATGGCTTCATCCACACTATTGTCAATCACTTCAAAGGCCAGATGATCCGGGCTTGAAGTGTCCGTATACATACCAGGCCTTCGTTTTACCGGGTCAAGGCCCTTCAAGATCTCAATAGATTCTGCATTGTATGTATTTTTCAAGGTTTTGGGTTCTGTATCCAACTCAAATAATGTCATAAATTATACTATTGTGATATAAAGGTTAATTCACTATAAGATAAATAAAAATATCCCTATAGCACTTTTATTTTAAAATGTAAAAACGGGAAATCAAATTCGTTATGGGACCCGGTAAAAAAGATGTTATAAATCATATAATTGAATCAAACTGGAACAATTATTCAGAAGAAGAGAAAATCAGGATCATTCATGATGCTGCCGATCTTGAACCGGAGCAATCCATTATTGCCGTTTTGGCAGGGATAACATCTTATCAATTCAGTGTAAGAAATGAAGCCCGAAAAGGGCTTGAACTTATCCGGTTAAAAATTTCAAATTTTTTTTCAGAGTATGAGGATAAAGAACAATATTTGAAAGGGATGAAGGTTTCCGCTTCTGTCTGTTTCAGAATATATTCACTGATCAGGCCGGATATGACCCCAAAGGAAAACAATTATTATTTTACCTTGCTTCTGGATTTCGAAGGCAAGGGTCCCTATTTTGCCTATCTGGCTGTTTATAATGAGACGATACCGCTTGGTGCCATGGAACAGATGATGAATACATTTTCAGACTATAGACGCCTTGCCTTGGTGGACCAGTATCTTCAGGCAACACCCAGCGCCAGGTTAAAATTCGGATTTTCATTTATCAGGCTGTTAAAATCCATAAAACAAAGGGATGCTGTAATTAATTTTTATGCGCCTTTGCAGCAGCATAAGATTACTGAATATACGGCTGTCTATATAAATTCATGGGGGGAGATGTTTTGTAGATCCTTTTACTCTGAAAAGGGGTTTCATAGTCTTGAAGAAACAAAGAATGATATCATGTCCAGGATGGTTATCAAAAAATTCCCTTTAAATACGGCTTATTATTTTTCAAAAGGGGTTGTTCGGTGATTTTTTTTAAAAATCAGCATGAAACTGCGGTTGTTAACCGGATATTGACATTTTTATTTGAAAGATATAAAAAAAGCAGGAATTTTTTTCTTTTGAAAGAAGTATATTGAAAGAGAGCATCACCATTATCCGCACAACATCAGTCAAAAATGAATTTGGAATGCATGCAAGACCTGCATCCAGAATAGCGCAAATAGCTGAATCCGCACAATCCGGCATTTGGCTTCATGCAAATTCGACAAGGGTTGATGCTGCCAGTATTCTTGATATACTGACACTTTGCGCGGTTAAAGGGACTGAGATAGGAGTTGAAATTGAAAACCAGAAGGACATGGATGTTTTAGATCGGCTTATTGATTATTTTGAAACCGGTTTTGGAGAATCACAGGGATGAACACATCAACATCCGGACAGATTATTGTCAAAGGGATCAGCGGTTCGCCGGGAATTTGTATTGGAAAGGCCTACCTTGTCGATAAAGAAGGGGTTAATCTGATTAAACGGTATCCTATCAATGATGCCCAGATTTCAAATGAAATCGACCGGTTCAAGCAGGCCGTATCAAAGGCAAAAAATGATTATGCAAGAATCATTGAATCCATAGATAAGGCAATAGAAGACAATATTGATATCCTTGAAACTCACATGGTGCTTTTTGAAGATAAAATGCTTTATGAAAGGACCATTGATACGATTTCAATAGACAAAATAAATGCAGAATGGGCATTAAGAAAAGTAGCCGGAAAGGCAAAATCCATGTTTCAACAAATTGATGATCCTTATCTGAAGGCAAGAGTGAATGATATTGATCAAGTAATGGATAAAATCATGGCAAATCTTATCGGCGCTCAGGATAAAAAAATTTCAGATATCAATAAACGTGTTATTCTTGTGGCCCATGATATTTCACCAGCCGATGCGAGTCAGATTCAGCTTGAACGGATTAAAGGATTTGTTACTGATCGGGGCGGAAAGGATTCTCATACCAGCATTATTGCCAAATCATTAAAGATCCCTTCGGTTCTTGGGCTTGGCAAGGCAACCGTAAATGTAAAAAATGATGATATCCTGATTGTTGACGGATCAGCCGGCATTTTGATTATCAATCCGGATGAGGATACGCTTTTTGACTATGTGGAACGGTTGACAAGATTTGAAATTTACAGGGCAGGATTAGAACGTGAATCTCACCTGCCTGCCATCACAAAAGACGGGGTTGTTTTAAACCTAATGGCCAATATTGAACTTGTAGAAGAAATTGTGGCTGCTAAGGATTATGGAGCAACCGATATCGGTCTTTTCCGGACGGAATTCCTGTATCTTGACCTGAGGCGTTTCCCTACTGAGGATGAGCTTTTCTGTAAATATAAAGAATTGGTAGAACTCATGTTGCCTCACAGTGTAACTATCCGGACGCTTGATATTAATGGTGATAAGGTCAATTCTTATTTGTCGGTGGTTGAAGAAGCCAACCCGTCCCTGGGATTGAGGGCAGTCCGCTTCTGTCTTGAAAATGAGGCTGTATTTATCACACAATTGAAAGCGATTTTAAGAGCAGCGGCAATTGGGAATATTAAATTACTCATCCCCATGATTTCATGTGTTGAAGAAATACTCCAGGTTAAACAGATTATTCAAAAAGCCGTCCAGGATCTTGAGCATGAAAAGAAAGTTTTTAATAAGGATATACCCCTCGGTATTATGATAGAAGTGCCGTCGGCTTCGATTATGGCTGACTATCTTGCCGAACATGTGGATTTTTTCAGTATCGGTACCAATGACCTTATCCAGTATTCCCTGGCTATTGACAGGCGAAACCCTCAGGTAGCACATCTGTATCAGGCATTAAACCCGGCTGTGTTAAGAATGATAAAAATGACCTGTGACGCAGCAAAGAAAAAAGGGATTGATATTGTCATGTGCGGGGAAATGGCAGGTGATCCTATTAATATTCCGGTTCTCATCGGTATGGGGCTTACTGATCTTTCAATGAATTCAGCATCTATCCCAGTGGTAAAAAATATGATACGTAATATTGACAGCCGGAAAGCCAAAAGCCATATGAAAAAAATCATGGTATTGAATACTGCAAAGGAAATAACGGATTATATCATAAATGAATACAAAGACATCCTTCCTTTTGTGGGGGAAGACGAAATCCTATGAATAAAGATTTTATAAAATTAATAGCAACCAATAAGAAAGCCTGGCATGAATATATCATTGAGTCGGAATATGAGGCAGGAATTGTTCTTGCGGGGACGGAAGTTAAATCAATCCGTAATGGAGGAGTCAGTTTTCAGGATTCCTATGCAGACATCAAAAATGGTGAAATTTTTCTGCGGCAATTGCATATTTCACCCTATAAATACTCATATTACAGCAATCATGAAGCTCTAAGGACAAGGAAGCTTCTTTTCCATCGGTATGAAATCAAAAAACTTTTGACAAAAATCAAAGAAAGAGGCTACACGCTGGTCCCTTTAAAAATTTATTTCAGAAATGATAACATCAAGGTTTTAATCGGGCTCTGCAAGGGGAAGAAATTATATGACAAGCGCGAATCCATAAAACAGAAAGATATTAAAAGGGAAATGGACAGAGATTACAAAAAAAAATCTAATTAGCCGCCAATATTGACTTTTCAGGCATACAAGATTATATTAGCAGATATTAACTGATCTTTTAAAATTTGGGGGCGTAATGGCTTCGACGGAGATTTTGAGGCCTGAGGTAGCATACCGAGCTTTTTGTCAACTCGTAAAACCTGACAAAACTTAAACATAATCGCAGACGATTATAACTACGCTGTAGCTGCTTAAGGCAGCTTCCGTCCTGCTGAAATCTCTCCTGCGGATTTCGGGTCAGGGCGTCGACTTTGCAGGATCGCTTATTAAGGGCGCCTGAACCTTAAGGGCTAAACTTTTCAGGATATATTGCCATGTATCCATCTCAAAGGGGACAAGGCAGCG
>Ga0208968_1001833_pt1 | contig 11140 bp, 12 predicted proteins | sample RifOxyA3_FD_184031 | JGI IMG/M metagenome (GOLD analysis project Ga0208968, IMG submission 184031) | Groundwater microbial communities from Rifle, Colorado - Rifle Oxygen_injection A3 (SPAdes) | ecosystem: Environmental > Aquatic > Deep subsurface > Groundwater | place: Rifle, Colorado, United...
TTATCAGTTTCTTTGGAAATCCTTACTCATTGCAGTTTTTCCCTGCGATTCTGAATACCCGAAGTTTAATTGTTGCCTATCAGGATGGCAATGATGCACAGGAAATGGCGGCACAACTTATTTTTGGTGCTACAAATGCCAATGGCAAATTGCCTGTCACGATAAATAATTTATTTCCGATCAACTCCGGACTGATTTCAAAATCGATTCAGCGGTTAAAATATACACTTCCTGAAGAGGTGAATATTAATTTGGGATACCTCCAAAGGAAGATTGATTCAATCGCTAAACAAGGCATAGATGGAAAAGCTTTCCCTGGCTGTCAGGTATTAATTGCCAAAGAAGGCAAAGTAATACTGCACTCTTGCTATGGATATTTCACCTACGAAAATCAGCAGGCTGTGCAAAAAAATCATCTTTACGATCTTGCCTCAGTTACAAAAATTACCGCTCCACTTCCGGCAATAATGAAGTTGTTCGATGAAAAAAGAATCAACCTCGATGCGCCTTTTTCAAACTATTTTGCTGAATTTAAAAACACGAATAAAGCAGAAATGACTGTCAGGGATATCCTGACCCATCAGGCACGCTTGCAGGGCGGCCTTCCTTTCTGGCTGGAACCTGGAAAGCGGGGAGTTTTGCGAAAGGGAGTTTTCAGGAATCATCCGGAAGAACAATTTCAAATCCGCATTTCGCATGACATGTACGTAAATAATGATTTCAAACATCAAATAATCAAGGATATTGTCAAATCGCCTTTGCTTGCTCAGAAAGAATACGTGTACTCTGATTTGGGATTCAGCCTTTTCCCTTTTGTGATAGAAAGGCTGAGCGGAAAACCCTTTCAGGAATATTTATACCAGGAATTTTACAAACCTTTGGGAGCTACTTCAACCGGATTCAAACCTTACGAAAGGTTTCCGATTGACCAAATTGTACCCACTGAAAACGACCTGACTTTCAGGAAAGAACTTTCTCAGGGATTTGTGCACGACGAATTGGCAGCTCTAATGGGCGGGGTATCAGGAAATGCAGGCCTTTTCAGCAAAGCAAACGACCTTGCTAAAGTTATGCAAATGTATCTTCAGTCGGGCTATTACGGTGGAAAACAATTTATTTCACCAGCAACGATCAGTGAATTTACCAAAGTACAGTTTTCTCCAAGCAGTAACCGTCGTGGGCTTGGATTCGACAAACCAAATCCGGGAATCCGGGGCATTAAGAACAAATTTCCGGCAGCCGATGCTAGTCCCGAAAGTTTTGGACATACTGGTTTTACCGGTATTTTTACCTGGGCCGATCCGCAGAACCAGCTTTTATTTATTTTTCTATCGAACCGGGTCTATCCCAGCAGAAGAAATACAGCCATTTACGACCTGAACATACGCACTGAAATGCATCAGGCCATTTATGATGCAATAAAAAAAGGACTCAATTAATTATTAAAAATTGTTAAATATTTTATTTCACTTTAACCGTTTTGTAATATAATTTTATTCAAAATGCTTATAAGACAGGTACAAGGAGCTTCGATTTTAATTGTTCAATAGTTACTACGTTTTTCACATTCAAAACCTGCCATAAAAACATGAGCATACCTTCATTGTTATTTATTTATTAATTCTAACTTTAAGCGGTATTTAAACCGAATTTGTAGTGTAAAACCATAAAAACTAATTGTCATGGAGAGAAAAATCACGTTTAACGAGTTGCGTCACATCAAAGACAGCTTACCAACCGGTTCAATCCACCAAATTGCGCAAGAGTTTAATATCGAGGTTGAAACGGTTAGAAATTATTTCGGAGGCGCAAACTATGACAGAGGTAAATCTGTAGGATTACATATTGAACCAGGACCGGACGGAGGCGTTGTATTACTTGATGATACGGCTATTCTTGAAAGAGCCCAACAGTTAATTGCATCACATTCGAACTAAAATCAGATTAATATTTCGATAGACTGCCCTATCTTTGTAGGGCAGTTTTTTTTTGTAATTTACCCCCAAACCCAACTATCATGAAAAACCTTTTTCTTATTTTAACCCTTTGTTTTCTTTCGGTTGCTTTATTTGCCCAAAAATCACTTTTCAACGGAAAAAATCTAAAAAACTGGGACATCTTCCTTGGCAGTCCGGTTACCGGCTTCGAAGATCTGGCAAAAAAAGCTACCCCCGAATCAACTTATAGCATCATCAAAATGGATGGACAAAATGTTATCCATATTTCTGGCGATATTTTTGCGTCGCTTGCTACAAAAAAAGAATATGCAGACTACCACCTTCGCCTGGAATTTAAATGGGGCGAAAAAGTGTATGGTAAGCGCAACAGCGGTTTATTATATCACAGCTATGGCCCGTTTGGTGTTGCATTCGGAACATGGATGGCCAACATCGAACACCAGTTAATGCACGAAAATCTGGGCGATACATATCTGATGGCAAATACATACTGCGAAAGCAAAGTAGTAAAAAGCGACGACGGAAAAAGTTTCAATTATTCTCCTGAAGGTCAGTTAACTTCATTTAGCGAAACAGATAACGGGCGCTCTGTAAAAAAAGCCAAGAATGCTGAAAAAGAATTGGGGCAATGGAATACTGTTGATTTGTATTGCTTCGGACAAACTGCCGTTCACGTGGTAAACGGGCAGGTAGTAATGATCAACACCAATTGCTGCAAAGTTGAAAACGGGTTGAAATTACCGCTTACCAAAGGAAAAATCCAGTTACAATCTGAAGGAGGCGAGTTTTTTATCAGGAAAATAGAAATTGGAAAAATCAAAGAAATTCCCGCACAATTTCTAAAATAAGATCAGTAATTAAGGATGGCGAAATTGAACAAGCCATATTCTTATGCAAACATCTGATGACGAAATACATCGAATATTTTTTTGCTGTATGTTTTTTGAAATTTTATTCGTTAATTTATGAAGATTTTATAAAATTATAGCTGAAAAGATATGAAAGGAAAGATAAAGAGGCTATTATCAATATCGGAAAAAGAGAGTAAATATTTTGATGACAAACACGAATACATCGAGTTGGTAAGTTGTCATTTTGATGGAACAAGTTGCATGGAACAGCGGGCGCAAATCAACAAAAAGATGCTCACATCGCGCAGGTTATGGTTGAACAAAAACTACGAACATTCAATTGCAGAACTAAAACTTGCATTTTATAATACCGCAGAATTAAATCAGCCCTCCTGTATTCAATGTGCTCAACTATTTCGTTCAACCATCACCCGATCGATGGAAAATATACATGGAGACCTTCAAAAAATGGCCACCGGTTTTTTCAATACAAAAAACTACCGATCAAATTTTGAGCTTGCAACCAGTGTTTTGAAGGAATTTAAAGAGGTAAGCTGATTCTCACAATCCCGACTGACTTTGTAATTAGTTTTCAATTGCCACAGATTAACTCCCTGGTTCTGTATTTCCCCTGTGAAGAAAAAGCCGATACATTTTCCCGGGAAAGTGGAATAAAAGACAGAAAAAGCTGCCATAACTCAGTAGCAGAGTTTCCCTTTGAATCCGTAATCAGCAGGCAATAATTGGCATAAAAAAAAGAGGACAACTTTCGTTATCCTCTTTCGTGGGCGATGAGGGATTCGAACCCCCGACCCTCTGGGTGTAAACCAGATGCTCTGAACCAGCTGAGCTAATCGCCCGATTTTTGTGTTTGTGAACGCGCTTTGTTTTTTTTAAGCGTTGCAAAGATAGACCCATTTTTGAAATTTGCAAACAAAATAATTAAAAAATCCTACAAAACTTCAGCCACTACAAAATTGCTTCCTCCCACAAAAACCAAATCGTTTTTACCGGCATTTGTTAAGGCTCCGGCGAGTGCCTGACGAACAGACGGATAACATTTTCCAGTCAAGCCAAATTTGGCAGCTTTGGCCGATAGTTCTTCCGGAGCGGTTGCACGGGGTATTGCCGCTTTTGTGAAATAATAGTATGCATTGGACGGAAGAATGGACAAAACTTCATCCTGATCTTTGTCGTTGACCATGCCAATAACTATATGCAGCTTCTTCCAGGCTGTTTGATTGATTTGCTCGACCACCAATTTTATACCTGCAGGATTGTGCCCAGTATCGCAAATCGTGAGCGGATTGTGTCCGATAATCTGCCACCGACCCATCAAACCAGTATTCCGGATAGTATTCATCAATCCACGCCTGATAATTTCTTCCGATAAATTCCAGCCTTTTTCGTTTAGTATGTCAATTGTTTTTAAAACAGTTGGAACATTAAACCTTTGATAAATGCCAAGCAAATCCAATTGCAAATCAGCATAAACCACTTTGTTATTAGTTCGGATGTTCAGGCTTTGTTTCCCATTGATGGTCAGCATTCCATAAGTTGATTCGTAATATTGGCTTGCAAATGCCAGTGTTGATTCTGCTTTGCCAGCAATTTCTTCAAAGACAGCATTCGTTTCAGGAGATGATTCCCCAATTACTACCGGAATGTTCTTTTTAATTATCCCCGCTTTCTCTGCTGCTATTTTTTGTAGCGTATTGCCCAGCAATGCCATATGATCGAAACTGATGTTCGTAATGACCGAAACTTCGGGAGTGATAATATTGGTAGAATCGAGTCTGCCTCCCAACCCAACTTCTATTACGGCAATATCAACCTGCTGAGTGCGGAAATAATCAAATGCCATCGACACGGTCAGCTCAAAAAAAGAAGGTTCAAGTTTTTCAGTTTCATTTTTTTTCAGGAACGATTCAGTGAACTGGATTACCGCATCTTCAGAAATCATTTCACCGTTTACACGAATACGCTCCCTGAAATCCTTCAAATGAGGCGAAGTATAAAGTCCGGTTTTGTAGCCTGCTTCCTGCAGAACCGAAGCAAGCATGTGCGAAACTGACCCTTTCCCGTTTGTTCCGGCCACATGAATACTCCTGAATGACCGGTGCGGATATTCAAACATTTCATCCAGCCTGATGGTATTGTCAAGATTGTCTTTGTACGCGGCGGGGCCAGTGCGTTGAAACATTGGCAATTGATCGTATAAATAATCAAGTACTTTCTGGTAGTTTTGCATCCCTTCAAATCTTATTAACAAATTACTTCAGCAAAGTTGACAATTAAAGGGCTATGAAAAATACAATACCTCTGTTTTTTTCTATTTTTATCGAAACCTTAAAGCAAAGCGGGATGGCGACTAAAAAACAAACAAAGATTTTCGTACTCGACACAAATGTGATCCTGCACGACCACACTTGTATCTATCAATTTCAGGATAATGACATTGTGATTCCTATAACAGTTTTGGAAGAACTCGACAAATTCAAACGCGGGAACGATCCCATTAATTTTCAGGCCCGCGAGTTTGTACGCGAGTTGGACGAAATTATTGGCGATCAGCTTTTTAACGGTGGTATTAAATTGGGAGCCGACAAAGGAAAACTAATAGTAGAAACTGGCAAACCTTTTTCGGAAGAGCTCAAACAATCATTTCGTGAAGACATTCCTGACCACCGTATCCTGGCAATAACCATGCACGTGGCCCAGAAATTCCCGACTCGCCCTTGCATTCTGGTTACCAAGGATATCAATCTGCGGATGAAAGCCAAATCGTTGAAAATTCAGGCGGAAGACTATTACAACGACAAGGTTAAAGACATTCAAATACTGAACAAGAGTGTTACTGAACTGGTAGATTTTGACGATGCACTGATTGAAAAGTTATACAGTGAAAATACGATTCCGGTTGAATTGATGGGTCTGGCAAAAACTCCGGACATCAACGAGTATTTTATAATAAAAACAGATAAAGCCAGCGTTTTAGCTCGTTACGATGGCGGACTAAAGAAAATGGTCAGGGTTGAGAAAAAAACTGCCTATGGTATCAAACCCCGGAATGCAGAACAAACTTTCAGTCTCGATGCGCTTTTTAATCCTGAAATTAAACTGGTTGCACTTACCGGAAAAGCAGGAACAGGTAAAACCTTGCTTGCTCTGGCTGCCGCTCTCGAACAACACAAGAACTTCGGACAGATTTTGCTTGCCCGGCCAATTGTAGCACTGAGCAACCGCGATTTGGGTTTTCTACCCGGCGATGCTCAGGAAAAAATCAGTCCTTACATGCAGCCGCTTTTTGACAATCTTTCTGTAATCAAGCACAGCTACAATCAACGAAGTACGGAATACCAGAAGATTGAAGAACTTTTAAAAGAAGACAAATTAATTATCACACCTCTGGCATACATTCGCGGACGTAGTTTATCCAATTCGTATTTTATCATCGATGAAGCACAAAACCTCACGCCGCACGAAATAAAAACCATTATTACCAGGGCCGGTGAGGGAACAAAACTCGTTTTCACCGGTGACCTCCAGCAAATCGATTCGCCTTATCTCGATATGAAATCAAACGGGTTGGCTTACATGACCGAAAAGATGAGAAATCATGAAATTTTTGCACACGTCAACCTGATCAAAGGTGAGCGCAGTTACCTGGCCGAACTCGCCAGCGATTTACTTTAGTTTATTTTAACAATTTACGATGAATCTCGAAATACTTTGTACACAAGTTCAGTCACTGGCCCGCGAAGTTGGCCGGTTTATTTTTGAAGAACGGCTGAAATTTACCGCCGAAGATATTGTCCATAAAGGAAAATCGGACATGGTGACCTACGTGGATAAAACTGCTGAAACCCGCATCGTTGCAGCCCTTCGCGAATTGCTGCCCGGTTCAGGATTTATTGCTGAAGAAGGTACGGCTGACGATAATGGCGAAAAGTACCGCTGGGTGATTGATCCTCTGGATGGAACCACCAACTATATTCACGGCATTTCACCCTATGCGGTAAGCATTGCTTTGATGGAAGATCAGGAAATTGTGCTTGGTGTTATATATGAAATCAGCCTGAACGAAATGTTTTACGCGTGGAAAGGCAGCAAAGCCTATATGAATGGCCGCGAAATAAATGTATCAACAGCAGCAGAAACAGCAGATTCACTTATAGCCACTGGTTTCCCGTATTACGATTTTTCGAAACTCGACAAATACATGACCACGATGAACTATTTCATGCGAAACTCGCACGGAATGCGCCGTTTGGGATCGGCTGCCGCAGATATGGCTTATGTGGCAGCCGGACGGTTCGAAGGTTTTTACGAACACGCTCTGCATTCGTGGGATGTGGCTGCCGGAATCATCATCGTAAAAAAGGCAGGAGGAAAAGTTTGTGATTTCAATGGAGGGGAAAACTATCTGTTCGGCGGCGAAATGATTGCCTGCAATGCCAATTATTTTGATGAATTTTACGCGATCGTAAATAAACATCTGGGGTAAACATTTATTAAATTGCAACAAATTAACAATTCACAAAAATGATTGAGAACGAAATTGCCCTTATAACCAGACAGCTTGAAAGTCTGAATGCCAAGAACTTTGATCTGGAAGCATGGAAAAGCCATACCATCATTTTTCTTGAACGTATTTTTGGCAAAGAAAGCAGCAAAGTGCGGATGATCAAAGAATTGAAATACGATTATTCGAGCTGGAGTTTGCGCGATGCGGCCGGTACCGGTAAAGATGCCGATCCGGTGATCATGAAAGCACGCGAAATTCTGGAAGCCACCAAGCTGGAATTGGAACATTTGGGTGTTCCGAAACAGGAAGAAGAAAACCTGAAAATCTGGTCGCTGCTCGAAGAAGAAATGACCGGAAAGCAGATTAAAGAGGTCAAATTGGTTTTGCAGTCGGACGAACCTGAAAAAATGGAAAAAATTGCCAATATTTTGTACAACCTCGAAAAGGAAAGCATGGCAGTTGTTTTGGCCAAACTGCTGATCCCATGAGTGAAGTATTCAGTGTACAGTCTCAGTAGGCAGAAACGAAATCAGTAAAATTTCAATTGTCCGATTGTTCAGTCATTCAGTAAATCAATCTCTTTCAATCTCTTTCAATCTCTTTGCATGAGTCAAAAAATCGCCGTTGTTATTTTAAACTGGAACGGAGTCACCCTGTTGCGACAGTTTCTTCCTTCTGTCATTCGATTCAGCAAAGGCGATTTTACCGAAATTATTGTTGCCGATAATGGTTCGGACGACGAATCACTTTCGATACTCAAAACCGAATTCCCGCAAGTTAAAGTGCTCGACCTGAAGCAGAACTTCGGGTTTGCCCGTGGTTACAACGAAGCCCTGAAGCAAATTGAAGCCGACTACTTTGTCATCCTGAATTCGGATGTGGAAGTTACTGCCGGATGGTTGGATTCGCCAATCAGATTGATGGAATCAGACAAAATGATTGCCGCCGTTCAGCCAAAAATACTTAGTTACAACCAGAAAACTCATTTCGAATATGCGGGAGCTGCCGGTGGATTTATCGACCGGTTTGGCTATCCGTTTTGCAGGGGCAGGATCTTCGACGTTGTGGAAATCGACAATGGACAATATGATACTATTGTGGATATTTTCTGGGCAACCGGCGCCTGCATGTTTGTCCGTTCCGATCTTTTTCGTGAGGTGGGAGGTTTCGATGGTGATTTCTGGGCACACATGGAAGAAATTGACCTTTGCTGGCGGTTGAGAAACAGGGGATTCCGTGTTGTTTTCACTCCTGAAAGTACTGTTTTTCATCTTGGCGGCGGCTCGCTATCTTATGACAATCCGAAGAAACTGTACCTGAATTTCAGAAACAACCTTTGGCTACTTTATAAAAACTTACCAGCCAATCAGCTTTTTTACATTCTTGCTGTCAGGATGATTTTGGATGGAGTGGCAGCTTTTAAACTGCTTGCTGAATTTAATTTTAATGGCATTCGAAGTGTATTGAAGGCGCATTATCACTTTTACCTATCGTTGCCTGAATTGCGCCGCAAACGGAAACAGGCTTTGCCAATTGACGATATTGAACTCAGTTCTGGAAGATTGGCCAAAAGCATTGTCTTTCAGTTTTATATACGAAAACAGAAACTGTTCAGCGAAATTCAGTTTTGAACCTGAATAAACTGAACTTTTTCAATTTGAAATGTGCTGATCTGCACAAAATCAGGTAGAGAACCTGAAATTTGAAACTTGAAATTTGGAATCTGCGTTATGGGAATTTTTGATGATATGTTTGAGTCGGGATTTGGTGAGACTCAGGTGGAAGGAGTTGATTATACGATGAATCCGGAGGGATACAGGGTGATGACAGAATTTTACCTTGTAAAACGCGGTTATTGTTGTTCAAACGGATGCAGGAATTGCCCGTATTCCCCCAAAGCACAGAAAGGAAACCGGAAACTCAGGCCGGATGTGGTAAACAAATACCAATTGCCATAAACAAATATTTCAGGAAGAAGAAAGCTGAAATTCTCTTCTTTCCTGAAATATCTTATCCGAAAAATTTTGCTTTGTTAAGCCTGTGTAGAAATCACACAATTTTCGGCACCAAATTCATTGGCCACAAAACGGTCGGCGTCAGAATCATTTTTCCAGTTTGATCCATCGATCAAATACCGAAACTGGTATTCTTTTCCTGATTCCAATTCCAGGGTTGCGGAGAAATCATTTGATTTCAACTGAGTTAAAGGTTCTGCAGTTTGATCCCAGTTATTAAAATCGCCCAGAACCTGTACTTTTTTCGCACCATTTGCTTCGGTTGCGTCTAACCGGAAAACTACCTTGCATACCGGTTTCGATTTCAAAAATTGTTTTTTTATACTCATCACTTAAGTTTTTAAATTCAACTTGATATTTTGACAGGTCAAAAATATTTCAAAGTGTTGAGATAATTTTGCCTAAGTTGCTGTTGACAAATTATTTAGCAAATTGTTCACAAAAAGTTAACTTTAAAAATTCACAAGTCGCTGATTATTAATATTTAGTGTTTTTCGCTGATTTGTTAATTTAAGATTAATAGCTTCATATTCAGTCTTTTCATTTTAATTACCATATACTTTATTGCCTTTTCCTGGTTTCTGTTTCATGGTTCAAATGCATGGTTTATCTTTGCAGAAAAAAACAATGCATCCGAAAGAAATCCGCATCGTATTCATGGGAACTCCCGACTTCGCCGTTGAGAGTTTAAAGGCTTTGGTCGAAAATGGCTATCAGGTTGTCGGTGTTATTACATCGCCGGATAAACCCGCCGGACGTGGCCGACAATTGACCGAGTCGGCTGTAAAACAATTTGCAGTTGAAAACGGATTATGCGTACTTCAGCCCGAAAAGCTAAAAAAACCGGATTTTATTGCTGAACTCGAAAGTCTGAAAGCCGATCTTCAAATTGTGGTGGCTTTCAGGATGTTGCCCGAAGTGGTCTGGAACATGCCGCCGCTCGGTACGATCAACCTGCATGGCTCGCTGTTGCCGCAGTATCGTGGAGCTGCGCCGCTCAACTGGGCTATCATCAATGGAGAAACGGAAACCGGAGTTACCACTTTTTTACTTTCTCATGAAATTGATACCGGGCAGATTATTTTTCAGGAAAGAACGGACATTGCAGAAAATGATTCGGTGGGCGATTTGCACGACCGGATGATGGAAATTGGCGCAAAGCTGGTTTTGAAAACCGTTGATGCTTTGGCCGAAGGAACTGTTAACGCGATTGATCAGGCTCAACTGATCGACAATCAGGAAAAAATAAAACAAGCTCCCAAAATATTTAAGGACGATTGCCGCATCGACTGGACCAAAGATACGGAGTCCGTCCGCAATCTGATCCGCGGATTGTCGCCGTATCCTACTGCCTGGACGGAACTTGTTCATGCGGAGAAACCTGAAATACTGACTGCGAAGGTTTTCGGTGCTGTTCGTGATGGTCAAAATCTACCGGCTGCTCCGGGCACACTTCAAACCGATGGCAAAAAATTCCTGAAAATTTCTTGTACAGACGGATGGTTGTCGGTGACCGAGATTCAGCTTTCAGGAAAAAAACGAATGAAGATTGATGAACTTCTGCGCGGATTTCACGATTTGGCCGACTGGCGGATTAAAATGTAAGAAGTCCGAAGTCGGTTTTTTTCTTCCGACTTCGGGCTTCCGACTTTTTTCACTTCTTCTTGCTGAAATTCACAATCAGGAAATAGACGATGAAGCCCATCGAAATGGAAACCAGCTCAATCCCAAATGGTAACATACTGTTCCATTGGAAATTATTATATACCTCCTGATTATTTACACCCG
>Ga0208968_1001837_pt1 | contig 11116 bp, 12 predicted proteins | sample RifOxyA3_FD_184031 | JGI IMG/M metagenome (GOLD analysis project Ga0208968, IMG submission 184031) | Groundwater microbial communities from Rifle, Colorado - Rifle Oxygen_injection A3 (SPAdes) | ecosystem: Environmental > Aquatic > Deep subsurface > Groundwater | place: Rifle, Colorado, United...
CCAAAGTAAAAATGGACGGTGCTATCCGTGATGAGATAAGAAGAGATATAGGCGGTGATGATCAGTATTTTGGTCAGACGGTTTACGGCGCTTTCGTTGAATTCCCGGATAACGATCAGGGATACCGACATATACAGAACGTAGCGGACTAGATCATCCACGCTGGGGCCCTTGTAGGGAGCATGCCAGAATGAGAAAAGGGTGTACACCAGGTAGGCAAAAAAAGGCGCGAGAAGCACGAAGTCTTCCTTTCGGAACGCCTTACGCCCCTCCAGAACCAGAAGCGACACCCATAGCCCCACCAGAGAAAAGCCGCCCATCTGAAGCAGCGTGATCTTAACCTGGGCGGAATCGTAAGTGCGAAGATAGAAAGAGTCGGATATCAGGAGATAGAGGAGCGGGAGCCACCACCATATTATTTTTCTTGCGAAGGCCACTCCGGGCGCGAAGTTAATATCGGAGAATTCCGGCAACTGGGGGTAATTTTTTTTAGACATGGATTCCGAGATACCGTTTTATTAAGCCGCTGGTGTCGGTCCTTTTCAATGATAGCCGAGGATGGGATTTGAACCCACAACCTATCGCTTACGAAGCGATTGCTCTACCGTTGAGCTACCTCGGCATATAAGGTCAATATATATTAGTAAATTAACAACAATTTGCAAAATCGGCAGGTAAAACCTGGCGCCAAAACCCTGTAAAGTTGCAACCGAAATTGACCCGCTTTTGCCACATTATTCGCTGGGGACATACTGCAACTGGTGGGTCAATTCTGGCTGCAACTTTACAGCAGTGTACCAGGTGGGCCCACAAACACAACTACCGCCAGTTGCCGATAGGCAGACACGGGCGGTAGTTGTCTCTATAATTTAACGCAAACCTTTTATTAACCTTGTGATTTTACCGGTAACGTCGATTGTTTTTCCACAGAACCGATCTCTTTTCCGGTAAATCCGGCCTGAAGCATGTATTCCTGAACTTTCTTTGGATCTTTGATTGGAATTTCACGCAAGGATGTATAAAGTCCCCCTGCCAGCAACGTTCTCCAGTAGTCTGATGGCTTTGTTTTCAAAGTTTCATAATAAACCCTGCAATCTTCCCTGAAAGCGTCTTCAAGCAGCGAACCGGGCAACATAACCAGTCCCGTATCCCAGTTTTTCATGTTTGATCGCAGTATAAGCTCAAATTTGGCGCGATATGGATTTTCCGGACGAATGGAATTCATCCCTTCCTCAACCGCCTTCTTAAAATCCTCGGGATTTCCTGCCTTAGCGGCTTTATCCCTTATTTCCATTCTGCGTTTATAGGCGGAATAGGCGTAAAGCCGGGTATAATAAGTATAAAGTTTTTCCGCCCCATCAGGCGCATTAAGCCGCTCCAGCCGTGAGCCGGTGATTTTCACCATTCCAAGAGCAGCGGCATTGCGCTTTTTTTTAATCTGTTTTTTGTGAATAGTATTTGTGATAAAGTATCCTACGTTTGCACCGATAAAATTAGCGGCCATATCTCCCCAGTCGAACTTGGCGCTTGGTCTGTCCTGATAAATAATCTCCCCCGCAACCTCTTTGGCCAAACCCACAAACGTGGCAAAACCAACGCTGACCAGATACCTTTTATGATTATCCACCGGCACAGATTCCAAGGTAAGCATATAAACCAGCGTGGAAAGCCCCGCGCATGCGAAGAAATGCCGGGTACGGCTGGGATCGCCATAAACGTTGGCAAAAGAGTTGTTATCATTAAGCGCATAGCCTATTTCATAGGCGCCAGCGCCCAGTAAAAGGATATCAGTCAGATCCCTCTTTGTGTCTTTTCCGAAATGCTGTTCGGCAAGATCCATATTCAAGACATCTATATGGCTTAACTCATATGGTTGGAGCGACGCAGGGTCGTAATGATATAACACAGTTGTTCCTGACCGGTGTGACACAGTCGCTTGATCGCCATTCTCCGCCATGGCCGGAACGGGCGCTGACGGAACCGCAATATCCGCATTATCGGCGGACGACTTAAGCGTATCCACAGCGGTATCGCGTATCGCATCCCTGAAATCGGATGGATTGGTAAGTGTATTTTTATGAACCGAGATCAACCACGACGCGGACACAAATATCAACGTCGTTGCAGCAATTCCTGTTTTGATTTTCATAACACCCCTTAAACCGGTTTTCGCCCTTTCAACTAATCTTACACTAGACTATACACTCCCACCGCTGGTTTGTCAACAGGCTTTTTACATAGGCTTCGATCAATTCTTCCATAGTAACATCCTTCATAATTAAAGTTCGCGGATGAACCAATCTTCCACCCGTTTGCGCGCCCACGGCGTTTTTCGCAGGAACGTGAGGCTGGATTTAATGCTGGGATTGTATTGAAAACAACGGACGGGGATGCGTCGGGCCATCTCTCCCCAACCATGCCGCTGGATAAGCTGGGTGAGGATATTCTCCAGCGTAATACCATGCAAAGGATCTTTTGGGTTTTTATCGAAGGGAGTCATTTTTATCACCAATCCGTCGGCTTATAATCTTTCAGGAATTTACCCCAGACATGTTCCCCGGTGTTAAAGCCGGAGATGATCGGGTCAACAATGCGCGCGGCGCCATCAACGATGTCCAACGGCGGATGAAAGCGATGCTCCGCGATTTTACGCGCCGCGATTTGCGCCGGGTCTTCATCCGTCACCCAGCCGGTATCCACGGAGTTCATGTGAATGCCGCTCGTTTGATAATCCGCGGCTGAAGTGCGCGTTGGGGGTGGTGAAAACGGATCGGCGGCGCAACTTGCGGATCCCCGTCCGGTTTAACACGCTCTCGGCATATTCCGATTTGGCGGCCTTGCGCTGCCGTTCATACGCCTTCACCAGCTGTCGCCGCGATCGGGCTTCGGGACGGGAGATCTGACCGGCGACAGATAGCAGGCGCGTGCGTTCGCTCTCGGGAACGCCGGCCAGCAATCCGCGGTTGCCGGCAATGGCTTCCAGCAATTCGGAAGCGGCCTGAACCTGTTTGGTTGAAATGGCAGGGATTGATTTATGGTTGTTCATCTATGCTTCTTGTTCACGATCCCCTTCTTCTGTGCGGGCTTGGCCGCGGGTGTCGGCAAATGTGACAGAGTTTCGCGAACAATCCCGGCCATCTTTTCCCGGTCCTCAAGCCAATCCGCGTTCACTTGGCACGTGTTCCTGCTGCCCGGGTACGCGCGTGTCGTCCGGTCCCGGAACAAGTGCAGCGTTGCAGGCGTGGTCTTAAGGAAAAGGACGTCATCGCAGATCAACCCGAACACACGTCCCGCACTATACACGCAATATTCCCCCATCATCGCCCTAAACTTCACTTCCGGCACCAACGCCAGTGCATCCCGCAAAAACTCAAGAGTTTCTTTTGATGTGGACATTGTTCTGAGACTACGTCCGATATCTGGACCCGGATCGGTGGCATCCAAAGCGCCGCGCATTCGTGGCAACAATAAAAACGCCTTCCAGCATCAGCCGCAAGGCGTTTTGTCCGGGGACCGGTATTATTCCTCGCCGGTAATAAATATCGAAAAAGCGCCGGTACAGGAATCATTCAGCAAGGCGTTGAAAGAAACATCACCCGCGCCTTCGCCGTTGCTGGCGTCTAAAGCGCAGGATTTGTAATAAACCCCGTCTTTGGATTTTTTCCGCTCGCATGTGACATTTTCAATAGTGCGTATGCGCTTGCCGTTTTCAAAAAAGTAGTCCTTGAATTTTTTCTCAGTGGCGCTTGCCGCGGTTTTCTCGCACGCGCCTTTTGCGGCGGCGGTGAGGGTTCCCAGCATTGCACCGAAGCTGACTTCAGGCGCCATCCTGACAGGAATAGCCGCTGGAACCGAAATTTCAGTCCTATTACCCGCCGCTTTCTCAGTTATCCCCTTTATATCCGCCAACGCTCCGCAAAATCCCGCCGAAGTAAACGCGCACACCGCAAACATGGTTAATGCCGGTTTATTCATTTTTATTCTCCCTTGCTTTGATTATGATTCTCACCCTTTTACATGCTCAGGGTTTCACTGCGATATGCATAGTATAGATGGAGCGGCCTGAAATGTCGTGAGGCTTTGGGCCCCAATTGATATAGGTCTTTTGGAACACGGCTGTCCCAAGAAAGTTTTCTGATACGTGTCTGCCTTTCTGCAAAAGGGAACGGCAGGCCTGCAAGTTCGCGGGACCTGCCGGGGATCGGGTTCCAAAAACCAGGGTCGGGCAGCACCGTGCCCGCCCTTCCGCTCCTCGGTCTCGCCGCTTATGCAAGGCTCGACCTCCGGACGGTTTTTGGAACCCGATCCCCGGCACCCGCACCTATGATTTGCCTGCCGCGTTTACATTTTTATGCGAAAGGCAGGTAAGGCTGCAACTCATCGTCCCTGATTCTGCTTAACCGATTTTGGCTCAAACTTAAAGTGTCCAGCAATGAAATTCGTTCCATTAGAGCCGCTCTTATCACCATGTGCAGATAGTACAGTGAACGTGAATACCGGCTTTGGTACTTGATGTAGGCCAAAAGCAGGTAATAACACATCGCCGTCCAGATCTGCGTCAATACCGCGTTCTCGCTGGTCCCCAAAAATGTCTTTATCTTCAGATTCTGCTTTACCCACCTGAAAAACGACTCTATCTGCCAGCGGGATTTATATATGTCCGCTACGGTCCGCGCGGGAAGCTGCAAGTGGTTTGTCAAAAACTCAAAAATACGCCCGTTGACCCCCGGCTCCTTGTAGACGACCAGCCTCATCCATTTCGGATACGCCTCTTTGCTCCTGGCACCCGAAAATTCCACGACATGATCGCTTAGAATCCCTTTGGCGGGGCCATTGAAACTGGCATGCTGTCCCACAACGCGGTATGGAAGCCGTCTCCGCAGCCGGGTAACGAAAAACGCCCCGGCGTCGCTTATACGGCGGAACCACTTAGAATCAACATACCCCCTGTCGAAGCAATAGATGCTGTCCCGCGAAAGCTTAAAATGTGCCCGTGCTGCGACAACGTCATTCTCATTCCCTCTGGTCATGACCATAAAGCACGGGATATCCCCGCTGTGATCGTACTGAAAATGCATTTTTATGGCGCCCTTCTTATGCTTTATCCTGGACCAGGGGAACAAAGAAAGGCATAGGCTGACGGTCGTCGCATCTATGCTATAAAGCGGGTTTGTGAATTTAAACTTATGCTTCGGGGTCAGATCCCGGCATCTGGCCAGCAGTTTATAGAACATCCCTTCATATATGCGCCAGTCACGCTTACTGTTGGCGTGGGACAGCGTATTACGGCAGATTTGAGCGGGCAGGCCAAGGTGATAAGTTCGCATAGCCTGCACGGCGAAGGCGTTTTCTATTTCACGCAGGCTTTCAAGGCCGCTTATCTGCGAATACAGAAGCGCCGTGAACTGGTTCCAAGTGCTGAGCCGCTTGGTATAGCGGTCAGCACCATGCTGCTTTACGAGATTTTCAAAATGATGTCTCGGTATCTGGGAAAGGACGCTGGAAAACAATGTGCTATAATGGGACATAGAGAATCCTCCGTCGGGAAAGACTGTTTTCTAAGCAAAAACATCTTACCATTAACGGAGGGTTCTCTCGTTTTCGTCTTTTTTCTTGGGACAGGCCTGGACCAATGGACCCAAGCCGAAATAGGTCTAAAACTGCCGGGTTATGGGCACTTGCGCCCATGCATAACGCACAGGGGGCGCCTATACTATATATAAGCAGGCGGTAAAGAGCGGGCAATTTCTGAAGAATTAGGGATCATGCGGAGGAAATATTATGAAAAAAATTATAATGGCGGTGCTTCTCACGGTGATGGCTTGCGGTGGTTATGCGGCGGATTTCTCCACCCTGCCGGTCCTTACGGCTGCCGATATTAAAGCCTCCGGTGCCGGGGTGAACCTGCCGGAAGCGAAGGCTTCAAAAGGCGTGTTCAACGCGCAGGATATAACCGTTAATGTGGTATTTCGCGCCAATGACGACAAGGAACGTGAATTTGAAGCGATAGATTCGGTCAATAACATCGTAGTGTCCGGACAAATTACCCGCTGGGAACGCGACGTGACGCATACATTCGTAATAAGCGACGGCGGTTCCAGCGAAGTAATAAAGGCGGACACTTCATTCTTCAAATATGAGCGCCTGTTACGGGGCACCGCAGCGGATTCTTCCATGGGGGTAGAGCGTATAGGTAAATATTACGATTTCAGCGGCCATATACGCGAAGGCGGAGAAAATCGCTATTATAAGTTTTCAATGAAAAAGACCGGAGATGGGATTTATGAGATAAAAGAGGTGGGGGCCGAACTTACCATAACCCGCCAGGGGATTACCGGCACCGTCAGCACCTTCTTTCTTCCTAAAAAAGGTATCGGTATGATAGCCGCTATGGTGTCGATCCTCAACGGGATGTACGCCAAATAAATCGGCATTGCAGACACATTTAAGAACGCCCCATATCGGGGCGTTTTTGAATTTTATGGATACACAGCCGCCATTGCGCTTTATATTCCTCGCTCGCGGTTCATCAGTCGGAGTTGAAAGTCCGATAAGGTTCCTTGAGAACTAAAATAGGTTCAGGGCGCTGCGGCCGGCGTAGGGGTATTGTCTTTAGAAAAAGCATGTTCCAGGCAGGGAGCTACCCAGTTCTCGTGGTCTGCCGCGCCGGTCCGCGCCTCAACCTGGCAGCCCAGACCGGAAAAATATTGCTTGTAACGTTTTGCATTATGAGGAGTGTAAAAGCCGGAACAAGCCGCCCCTTCAAGGATACGCGGGCGGATTTTGGCGGCAAAATCCGTATAAAAAGGGTCCAGCAGGATGATATCGTCAACTCTGTTCAGGGTTCCTATTGACCTGCTTAGCCCCACATATCCGCCGCTGTGCGCCGCCAACGATACGCGGGGGAAGACATAACCAAGTTCGGACTGCAAATCGTCCACTTCTATCTGAAGGACGGAGATGTCACTGGACCCTGTCACCAGAACCACAAGGCCCTTGTCCAACGCCAGCTGTTTTAGCCCATAAAAGGTTAAAGCGGACCTGGCTGAACTCAGTATGTTTGCCGGACCGGTGATATGGCCGCCATAAAGGCCGCCCGTAGGGTAATTCTGAGCTGAGAGATGGCCTCGGTAATAAATAAGTAAGGGGGCTTTAGCTCCAGGTTTCGCTCCATTGAAGTAGCAGCCGGTTGTTTTAAAAGCGGCGCAATCCGGAGCCTGCCGGGCTTTTGAGACGGTAGCGGCGAAAAAAGAAAAAACTATAGCGAGTGATATGGAAATTTCACGTTTCATAATATTAAATGCGTATTTCCCCTGTTTTTAACAATTGATAAATTATACAAAATAGGCTCCGAAACCGGAGGGCAATTGCTATTGGTAAACAGTGTGAAAATTGATAAAGTTAAACGGAGGCGGATAAACGTGGGATGGCGGAGAAAACGCCGCCGCGCCTTTACCGGCTAAGGCATTATTTATATTTCGGGAAACATGTGTGTTGTTAGCGCGTAACCCTTACGGTTGTTAGTGGTTTTCGATCGGATAGTTGCGGCATTTGTAATGAAGAGGGGAAAATATGCGAACCGCTATTCCAGTTGTCTGTCTTCTATTTGCGGGGTGTACGGCGTCGATGACTTCGGCGGGGCCTGCGGCCCCGGTTCCAACTCTGGCCCAAACAATTCCGGAACCTTCCGCGTCTTCTTCGGCGGTTGTGCCGCCGGAGCCTGTCGCGGCCCGGACAACCGCCGCCTCATACGATCCTGGCCGGCTTCAACCTCCTCCGGGCATAGAATCCCAGCGTGTCTGGGTCCACAATGTGGCCGGCGGAGAGATTTTAGGAAGCCGGGACGGCGGGGTGACTTGGGTGAAGCTGGGCAGGGTCATGTCTCCCATCAGCGGCGGAGTATGGCGGCCGACCATTGATGGCGGCGTATTAGCTTTCAATTTTTTGCGGGGCGACAGCCAGACCTTTGCCACCGCGGTAAACGCGATCCATCTCAGGTTTTCGGATCCGGCGGGATATCAACTGCCTGAGGACCCGGAGGCCCCTTTGGTCGCGCCTCACGCGGTTTCGCTGATGCCTAAAAAATCTTCAACCTCATCGGGTTCGGATACGGATATGACAAGAGTGGCTTTGACCGATATCCCGCCCGGAACTTCCTTGTTCGGACCCGAGTGGAGCCCAAAAGTCGGTTCAAAGGTTCTGATGGGCGACGGTGTGACTTTCAAGCCGATCCCATATGATTATGGCCCGGACAACAAGGTTTTGGAACGGTCTCATATTCTGATCATCACTGAGCGGATGAATCCCGAGATAGAATCGCTGGAATTTGAAAACCATGCGGGCGGCAAGGTCACCTTGAAGAGGGCCGGCGAAGACCCCTTTCAGGCCGCCAAAGTAGTGCAGCCCGTGAGCGGGATCGGCCGGTTTGAGGGCTCTGAATTTATACCGAAGATGGGCACTGTCCGCGCGAACCATCCCGGAGTTTTCTGTATCGGTACGACCGATGTCAATCTGGATACTGAGATCACTCATCCGATACCGGCGGAGCTTATAAATGAACTCCGCGGCGGCTTCCAGATTCTTCCTTCGCACCATTATCGGGACCGTTCCATGAATAGCGGGGGAGACCATCCATACGTCTATCTGGTAGTCGGACCTATCCAGGATCCTCCCCACCTTAAACGTTACGATATGGGGATCGATGGGGCGTATCCGTTGTTTTTTCAGGGGGTGAGGGCAGGAACCGGGGTTACATCCTTCAAGTTTAAAGGCGATGAGCGGTGGTATGATATCTCAGACGCCCTCGCCCTTGGTAAATTCAAAAGTTCGGACGGAAAAGTATTGAAACATCTAAGAGGATATGTCAAAGACGCGCTGGCCGAGGTAACGCATATACGTTTTGAGAACCTGACACATTGACGCCCTATTTTATCACGCGGGCTTTATTCCGGACAGGTCCTTAAAAAACCAGGACCTGATAGCCGTTTTTAATGAACCGTCCGATACCGGCATGGCCGTTCAAATCTGAAATAAGTTCAAGTCCTTCGGCTTCAGTCATTCTGGCGACATTGCGGGCCTTTTTATTGGTGGAGCAGCCGCCAGCGGCGGTTTTGCAGACGCCTTCAATCAAACCGTTTTTCTTTGCCAGCTTGAAAAGCCCGGAGAATTTGCCGTCTTCCGGAAGCCTGTTCAGGCATGCCGCGGCGGGCCCTTCCAATATTATTCTGACCTTGTTTCCTTTTTTATGGCATTCCAGCGCGTACATGAACGCATGGTTCTGTTTGCATGCCTCATCGGTAAAGATCATAAACAAGAGTTTTTTATTCATCTTATCATCCTGTTTCCCCCCGCTCGCACTCAGTGTTCCTCCGGCCCCATGCAATTCACTGAGAGGTTCAGGGGGTACGAAATCGGCCGTGTTTAACCGGGGCTATTGCGGCGTGACGGTCTTGGTGAAAAAAGCGTAAGCTGTGCCGGCGATAATAGTGCCGCCCAGATCGCTGCTCCAGGTGTGTTTCAGCAGAATCCTGTTATCCGTGGATTTTCTCACTTCATAGCGCGAAAACCCCTTTTCATAGGATGCCATAATTTTTTCAAAGGTGACGCCTGCCGCGCTGAACTGCGGGGGTGTCCATTTTGCCCGCGATTCTTTTATGACGATTTTTATGCTTTCTGCGAGCTCCATGGACATGGTTTCAAAAAAATCAGCGGAACCATCCAGCGTCAGGGGAACAAGTTTGTAAACCCTATCGTTAAATCCGGTATTCTCGCCAGGTCCCTGCGGTTCTCCGCCGGCTAAGAGTATTGATCCGGGATATTCGGGAAATTCCTCTTCGATCACGCGTCCGGCATGCCAGCCGGCCAGCTCTTCCCTTCCAGGCGCAGTTCCTTTTTCAAAAGCCGCCGCAAGCTTTTTATATTCGTTGGCCGGCGTTCGGGGCGCCGGAGCGGGTACGGTTAGCAAATTTTCAACGGAAACCGCATTCAGAAACGCGTGTTCCGCGCCGGCTGAAAAAAACTCCATCTCTCCCGCAAATGCCCTTCCCGAAATCGAAACCGCTATCGCAATCGCCGTTAAAACCAATTTCTTTTTCATATATCCTCCTTTGCCTTATGAAAATCTAATTTAACACATTATAATTACTTTCACCTCAGGGAGTCAAAATCCGATGTCCAAGCGTCCGGCAATGGGGCGACTGAACGGCTATTGTCGTCACCCATTTATATGTGGATTCCCTTTAAGGGTGAAATCTCAACTGATTTAATGCTCTAAATATGTTTCAATTATACGAATTGGCTCCCGAATGGTTTGGGGAATCGTGGGCCAGTCTCTATATCAATACAAAAACAAATCAAAAGATAATATTAGCCGCACGATTTTAATAGAAGTCAATTGCAAAGGCGACTTAAGAGGAATTATTTTATGGACATATACATGGTTAAAAGTTCACGAGGCATGATTATAAATTTTGCCGCATTGCTCGTTTTCTGGTCTGCGTCGGTATTTGGGGAAGTCCCTAATATTCTAACGTATCAGGGCCGGCTTAAGGAAGCGGGGCAGCCGGCCAGCGGCCCCCGTACGGTTCAGATCAGGTTGTGCGCCGATTCCGGCGGCGCCGCCTGTTTTAATACGATGCCTGTAACACAGGACGTGAGCGTGTCTAACGGGCTTTTTAAATCTACTTTTACCGTTCCATCTTCCATAAATATGACGACCGGGGTATGGTATTTAGAAGTAAACGTGGGAGGGAATGTCTATCTTCCGAGAGAGCAGCTTACAAGCGTGCCTTATGCCATTTATGCCGCTTCCGCTTCCGCGCTGACAGCCGCTCCGAATCAAAGCGGAGTTATAGTTTCCACGAATCTGATAATAACCGGCGGCAATGTCGGTGTCGGTACTACCGCCCCGGCTTATCTGCTGGTAATTTCAAGCGGCGCTGGCGAATCCGGGAATATGCTGGTTCTCTCAACCGGTTCCTCGAACGTCATTCGTATGACCGGAGCCGGCGGGATATACGCCAATATGTTTTATGGCGACGGCTCCGCTTTGACCGGCTTACAGCCAATCGGCGACAGCCTAGGCAATCATGTCGCCACGACCACGCTGGACATGTCA
>Ga0208968_1001842_pt1 | contig 11093 bp, 12 predicted proteins | sample RifOxyA3_FD_184031 | JGI IMG/M metagenome (GOLD analysis project Ga0208968, IMG submission 184031) | Groundwater microbial communities from Rifle, Colorado - Rifle Oxygen_injection A3 (SPAdes) | ecosystem: Environmental > Aquatic > Deep subsurface > Groundwater | place: Rifle, Colorado, United...
TGCTGGATAACGTGTTGATACCGGATTTGGGAATCACTTTTTTTCCCGGCGCCATTTGGACTGGTAGAAAAGTTGTACGTAAAGAAAGTATTGATATTATTCTATCTTCCGGTCCTCCCCACAGTGTGCATTTAGTGGCTGGTTGTTTGGCGGCGTTGACGAACAGACCATGGGTAGCCGATTTTCGCGATGGTTGGCTGTTCGAATCGCTTAATCCTCTGCTTCGTACGGATAATTGGCGTCGTTGCATAGAGAAAAAGATGGAGAGATGGGTTAGCCACCATGCCGATACGATCATTTCGGTTAGTCAACCCATATGTAACTATTTTGAACAAGCCTATTCATTGCCGTCAGCCAAAAATCATGTCATTACCAACGGCTTTGATCCAACAGACTGGTGCAACATCAGGCCGATTCCTCAAGATACTGACAAATTCAGGCTGGTATATACCGGTTCCTTTTCTTTAAGCCGAATGACCCAAAGTCCGGAGCCAGTCCTGGCAGCTTTGCAGACTTTACAGCCCGAAGTCAGGGCACATCTGCGACTGGCATTAGTTGGCGAATTAACTGATGCCGAACGCTCTGCCATACAGAAATATGGTCTTTCTGATATCGTAAAGGAGATCGGATTAGTCAGTCATTCGGAAAGTCTGGCATACCAGGTATCTGCAGATTGCCTTCTCCTGATGGTCGGTAGCGATCGCAGTGTTGCCACGTCAAAATTGTATGAATATCTGTATTCTCGACGGCCGATTCTGGCTATCAGCGCTGAAGATACCGCCGCGGCAGATATTGTCAAAAAGACAGAATCGGGAAAAGTGGTCGCTCCTGATAATCCACAGGCGATAGCGGCTACTTTAACCGATTTGTATACGCTCTGGAAAAAAGGCGAACTGATATGTCGTTCGGTTGGGATTGAACGGTATGAAAGACGAGAATTGACTCGGCAGTTGGCTGAGATTTGCGGGGAACTTGTGCAAAGCAAATGTCAGGCGGTATCATAATTCGTTAACAGATTGTCCGTTGAGAAATTGCGGACTGTATGTACAGATGGTTGATTATATTGTTTAGAAATTTTGACGGGTTGAGCTTCCCTTTGAAAACTGTTATCCAGTTTAACTGAAAAGAGTCCAGAAATGACCTTCGGAAAATTGTATACAGAAGAAAATTATAAGGAAATCTTACGTCAGATTGAATTGGGAATATTAGTATGTCCTGTGACTAAACGTAAATTGAAATTACACAATAGTGAATTGCTTAAGACGGAAGGCGGTGAATATACTTATAAATTCTTGTTCGGCAAGTTGCCCGTGCTGATCGCCGACGATAAATTGGTTGATGAGTATGCAAAATCTTCTGAACAGATGAATCTGGAATACACCTTGGAGTATTTACAAAAAAAGAAAATTGGTTTAATAGACTTAGAAGGCACGATTATAGGACTGAAGATAGCGTCCGAGCGAAGAACTCGATATTCGAAAACTTAGACAAGAATGCGATCTGTATATCAATAGGGGGTGGACCTTCACGAGCAGATCCAAAGCTGTTGAATGTAAATATCGGCCCATTCCCGAATGTGGATATTATAGCTGATGCTCATTGTTTACCCTATGCCAACAATAGTGTTGATGCAATATATTGCGAAGCTGTTTTCGAACACTTGCATACTCCCGTGTTGGCAGCTCAGGAAATTTGCCGAGTGCTGAAAAAAGGCAGAAAGGCATATATATGCACACCTTTTTTACAGGCCTATCATGGTTACCCGTGTCATTATCAAAACTTTACGCTAACAGGTCATATAAATTTATTTGAAAAAGCAGGGTTAAAAATCGTCAGTTCCGGTACATGTGTCGGGCCAACTTATGTGTTGAGGAATATGATTGCGGTTTTTATCGCAAACTACACTCCATTTCCAATTAGAACAATTCTAAGAATATTATGGGCGGGGGTTTCGATGGCTATAGCTCCATTAGATATCCTGCTAAGGAATAAAAACAACTCACATATCATGGCCAGCACAACGTATCTTTTGGCTGAAAAGCCATAGAACTTTTTAAACTCATGAAACCTCGAAGGTGTCCCACGGTGTGAACCTGAAAATTGAGGTATCACGGAACCCCCGAGTGGTGTCGTGGATGATCTGTTAGGAATCGCAGGCTTTAAATCGTAGCTTACATTATGGAAAATTATTGGGGAATCTTGGGTCTGATCGCTTTGGCATTTGTTTGTTGTGTATTAAGACCAAAGTGGGGAGTGTATTTACTGATTCTGGAGGCTATACTTGGCGGAAACGGGCATTGGTTTGATTTTGCCGACACCATGATCACACCCCGCTATATTTTATTTCCCCTAGTGTTCTTTGGTTACGTCACCAGTAAACTACTTGTCGGGAAATTACGGTTCCCGCGGATAATGTTAGGTCCTCATATATTGATATTTGGCGTGCTAGTGGCTGGTTCGGTGATACAAGCTTTGATCAATGGTAATCTTGAACCGTTACAGGAAGCCCAGGTCTGGCTTTATCTGTTGATTTATCCTGTCATTGTTGATTTGTGGAAACCGGGTGAGAGTCCCTTTAGACTTCTGCGAATCTTTATATGGAGCACAGTGGTGATGGCCATATTTCAGATTCTTCTAATGTTATTTGTGAATCTATTCTCTGGGCTTCAAGGCTATCTGTATGCAAACACTCCTATGGGAGAAATGAGAATATTAATATCTAGGGTGTCCGGGACAGATTTATATTATGTTTTCTGGGGTAATTCGGCGCTATGTGGAGTACTGCTCGCTATTTCTCTCCTGATTGTTGGATCGCATAGAATGAAAATGGAAATCATATCGCGTGCCACGGCCTGGAAGATTACGATTCTAATGTGTCTCGCAATGATTTTAAGCATGACCCGTGGTACATGGGGACAGTTTGCCTTGACGATTCTACTTATTGGTTTCGATTTTGCCATGCGCCGTAAAATATCATGGCATTTAATTCTGCCTGCTATAGTCATTTTTCTTGGAATGATTTGGATGTCGTCAGAAGTACCATTTATACGCGATGCTTTTTCTGAGCGTTTTGGAACGCTTTTGGCAGATAAATCCACATTAGATGACAGTGATTCAATGGTTGTAAAAAGTATTGAACAGAACCAGCTTTGTAAGGCGATCGCGGCAAAACCATTTTTTGGTTTCGGGTTTGGAGTGGGTGATTATGGAATATTCGGCGACAGGTTGGTGGATACTTTAAGATTTCACAATTATTTTCTTGGTTTTGCTCTCAAGACAGGGCTGATTGGTTTGGCTGCCCTATTTTTCCTGCTTTTCGGCGGATGTTGGTGGGCTATTCGTGTTGGGCATATGGTACGTCATTATTTTCCGGAACAACGTGCTTTCCTTTTCGGCATGGCATACAGCTTCGTTGGCATTTTCTTGGCAACCACCTCAAATCCGCATCTCGGGGTTCCGGCGGTAATCGTGATTTTCGCCTTGATGCTTGCCATGTCGGACTCTGTGTTCAATGAATTCAGAAGACATAACTCAATAATGTATAATCCGAGTAAACATAAGTGAAGCTCAGCATTTGTATTGTCAATTACAATTCGGGCAAACTGCTGAAGCAATGTCTGGCTTCAATAAAACGTTTTCCGCCTAATTCTGATTATGAAATAATCGTCGTTGATAACAATTCAACCGATGGTTTTCAGTCAGATACTTTGGCATTGGAATGTGGCAACATTATTCAAAACGACTGGAATGCCGGTTTTGCCGGTGGAAATAATCAAGCCTTTCAGGTGGCGAAGGGTGAGTATTTATTATTATTGAATCCTGATACCGAAGTGTATGAAGGTGCTCTCGATGCACTTGTTGCCTGTGCAGATGCCCGTCCGGGTGCTGGTTTAATCAGTGCCAGATTGATTAATACTGATGGTACCACGCAGGTTGGTTTCAACATCAGGCGTTTACCCGGGTTACTTACTGCTTTCAACCAATTATTGATGGTAGATGAAATCTGGCCGGGAAATCCCATGACCCGGCGTTATATGGGATTGGATTTGGACTACGACAAACTTCAGGAGGTGGAACAACCGGCTGCTTCGGCTCTGCTTTATCGGCGGACAACATGGGAAAAAGTCGGCGGATTTGATATCCAGTTTTCCAATTGGTATAATGATATGGATTTGTGTAAACGTGTGAGGGATGGGGGCTGGGAGATCATTTACTGTCCCACATCTCATGTTATGCACTATGGTGGTATGGGGTCGTCTTCTCGCTTGCTCGCAAGCGCCTTAGTGGAAATGTATCGTAGTCAAAGGCTTTACTATTTCAAACATTTTGGCCCATGGGGTTATAAAGTCGACAGTGCGCTAATCGTAGTGGGCATGTTTATCCGATGGATGGTTCTGGCAATTCTGCCTGGTAGAGCGAGTTCAGTAAATACGCGCATAAACCATGATTGTCCTGATGCCTTGCGCCAGGCTTTCAAGGGGGTTCTTTGTGATACTTTGAATACCTGGACGAACTTGCCTGCTCACTTTCGATCAGCTTCCAAGACGTAATATATGTCTATACCTGTCAGTGTGATTATTCTGAATTGGAACGGACGTCATTTGCTCCCTGATTGCCTCGGCTCGCTTGCCCGGCAGAATTGGCGGGATTTTGAGACAATTCTTGTGGACAACGGATCGGAGGACGGATCTGCAGATTGGGTGAAGGCCAACTATCCTCAGGTACGAGTAATACGTTTGGATTCAAACCGGGGCTTTTGCGGAGGGAATAATGCCGGCATTCTGGCGGCTGCAGGTGAATACATCGTCCTTCTTAACAATGACACCATGGTTGAGATCGACTGGCTTAAAAACCTCTATCAGGCAATCACGTCTGATCCGCAAATTGCTGCTTGTGACTCAAAGATTCTTTATTTTAACGAGCGCGATAAAATCTGGATGTCGGGAGTGAATTATTCCATTGCCGGTATTCCCATCGCTCGCTGGGCCGGACAATTGGACCGGGATGAATTCCGGCAATCCGCGGATGTCTTTGTGGCGTGCGCCTGCGCGGCGATTTATCGTAAGAGTGTTTTTGATAAAATTGGATTGCTCGATGAAGATTTCTTTGCTGGTTATGAAGATGTGGATTGGAGCTTTCGGGCGCATTTGTACGGATATCGTGTTGTCAATGTTCCCTCGGCGCGGGTTTATCACAAGGTTTCGGCAACCCATGGACATAACAGTGAAATGTTTGTGCGTAACGGACAGCGTAACGTCTCGGCTGTCTTTATTAAAAATATGCCGATGCCTCTTTTACTTCGCTACTTGCTGTTGCACTTGATCTATGTTGGCGGCAGTATGATTTATTTCTTGAAAATAGGTCGTGGGCGGGCATTTTTCCAAGCCAAATTGGACCTACTGAAACAGTTGCCTGTTCTGTGGCGTAAACGCCAGCAGATTCAAAAAAACCGACGGGTCTCCTCGGCGGAGATTGGCTTGCTTCTGAAGCGAAGTTGGTTCAAGTCGAAATTTGACAAGGTTAAAATCCTTTATCGGTAGATCCACACCTGCTTCCCTGCGGAGGAAATGTCTATAGTATTAAGTGTCAGTATTCTTCCAATGTTTAAAGTAGCGATTATCAATTGTGTTTATCCTCCTGAGCCGGTGGTATCTGCGCAGATGGGACGGGATCTGGCGGAACATCTGGCGCAGAATGGTGCGCGTGTGACGGTGTTATGTCCGTTTCCGACGCGGCCGTTTGGGGCGGTGTATCAGGGGACAGGGGAGAGGGAGCAGGAATCAGAAATCAGGGGACAGGGGTCAGCAGACAGCAAGCAGGGATCAGAGGACGGCCGGCTTCGTTACGAAGTCGAAACTACGCCGAGCCAAGGAGGTCAGCCGGCTTCGTTACGAAGTCTAAACTACGCCGAGCCAAGGAGGTCAGCCGGCTTCGTTACGAAGTCTAAACTACGCCGAGCCAAGGATGTCGGATATCCGAATTTGCAGGTTGTTCACCTGCCTTCATTCACTGCGCCGGAGTCCAGGTTGCTGCCGCGGATGTGGGAAAGTTTCAGTTTCGGATGGCACGTGTGCCGTTATCTGAAACAACATCTTACAGATATTGACGTTGTGTATGCAAATACATGGCCATTGTTCAGTCAGGCCATGATTGCCAGATACTGTAACCGGCGGGGCATTCCGCTGATTCTTCATATTCAGGACATTTATCCAGAATCGTTAATGGGGAAATTGCCGAGCTTCTTGAGGAGTATGACAGCCTCATTGCTCATTACCCTGGATCGGTGGACTGTACGGCAGGTGATGCAAATTGTGGTGATTTCAGAAAACATGCGGAAGATTTATTTGACAGGTCGAGGTCTTGCGCCAGAGAAAGTTGTTGTGATTCCGAATTGGACAGATGAGAACCGATTTGCATGTCTGCCTGAAAGAAAAGACGCATGTGTACAATATGGAATACCGGAAGAGAATTTCACGTTCCTTTATCTTGGCAATATAGGTCCGGTAGCGGGAGTGGAAGAATTAATTAAAGCGTTTCATGCAACACGGTTGAAACAGGCGCAACTGGTAATTGCCGGGGATGGATCGGTGAAGGAGACGTGCGTAGATTTGGTAGAGAGAATCGGATGTAACGGTATAAAATTCGTTTCTCCTGTAAATGTTGAGAATGCGCCTTTGATTCAGAGTATGGCGCATGTGTGTTTGTTGCCGCTACGTAAAGGGGCTGGTATGAGCTCCATTCCTTCTAAACTGCCGGCTTACATGTTTTCGGCAAAACCAATTCTGGCAACTGTTGATGCAGAAAGTGATACGGCGCGGTTCATAATGGAGGCGCAATGCGGGTGGGTTGGAGAACCGGAGAATGTTGAATGGCTGTCGAAAAAAATGACAGAAATAACCACAATACCTGCAGACGTTCTGAGTGAAATGGGGGCAAAAGGCAGGGAATATGGCTTGAAACATTTTTCAAAGGCGCAAGGAGTGAGGAGACTGGGAGATGTTGTCGAGGGAATGGGAAGGCAGAGGGACAGGGGACAGGCAGAAGGGGCAGTCAGCAGGAAACAGGGGACAGGGGGTAAGGGGCGGAGGGCTGACATCGGTCGGCTTTGTTGCGAAGACGGAACTACGCCGAGCCAAGGAAGTCGGATACCGTACCCTATGAGAGAGGGAAGATTTTTACCACCAAGATCACCAAGGAAGAAAGAGTTTGAACAGAAGGTTGCGAAGGTAACAAAGGCAGGAAATCTGGGATGAGTAATAATATTAAAAGTCCTGTAATTCGTCCCATGGTCTACGTGGATGTTGAGTCCGTTGTGAATTTGCATGTTCGGGCTTTCCCTGGATTTTTTTTAAGCTTTCTCGGGCCCAGTTTCTTGCGGGAATTTTACAGATCGTTTACCCGCGATTCTAACGGGGTGGCGTTTGTGGCTGTAGAGGATGCGAATAACCAGATTATCGGAGTGATCGCGGGACCGGTAGTTCCTGATGGCTATTTCCGCCGTCTATTGGTGCGGCGCTGGTGGGCTTTCTGTCTGGCTAGTTTTTGGGCAGTTTTGCGCAATCCCCGGATTATACCCAGGTTATGGAGGGCTGTATTTTATCGTGGGGAACCACCCGCCGGTATGCCTCGGGCATTGCTCAGTTCTATTGCTGTGTTGCCTGATGCGCAGAATCGTGGTGTTGGACAACTGCTCGTTAAGGCGTGGGTGGATGAGGTGAGGAAACGCGGAGCGACTGGATGTTATTTGACAACAGATGCAGAAAACAACGATGCCATCAACCGGTTTTACGAGAAAGCCGGATGGAATAGATCGGAAACTTTCGTGACGCCAGAAGGACGGAAGATGTATAGGTACTTGTTGGATTTTTGGAATCAGGGATAAGGGGACAGGAAGCAGGATATCAGAGATCGGAAGTCTGAAGATAAGAATTGAATAGACTAAACTGCAACATATTGAAGAATAGTCTAGACTAATCGGCAAAGTAGAGTATATTAGTCGGTATGAAAAGGTATCTTAATGATATTATTGTGCGCGACCTTCAACGTAAAATGGTTTTACTAAGCGGACCTAGGCAAGTTGGTAAAACCTTTATGGCCAGGGAGTTAATGAAGGAGTTCAAGCGCCCGCAGTATCTGAACTACGACAATTTGGACGACTTGCGCATTATCCAGGAACGTACGTGGAGGGCTGACGCTGATTTTCTGATCCTGGATGAGATTCATAAGATGCGTGATTGGAAAAACTTCCTGAAGGGGATTGTTGATACGCGCCCTTCAGGGCAGGCTATCCTAGTGACTGGTAGTGCGCGTTTGGACACATTCCGCCAGTCCGGGGAATCTCTTGCAGGTCGCTATTTCCCTTTCCACATTTACCCGCTTTCTGTCAAAGAATTGACGAACCAATTTTCACCGGCAGAAGCGCTCGCCCAGCTCAACCGGCTTGGCGGTTTTCCTGAACCCTTCCTCTCAGGTTCAGAAACCGAGGCTGCCCGCTGGCGGAACCAGTATTACAGCGATCTGGTAAGAGAGGATATTCTCGAGTTCAGTCGCATCCAGGAAATCAGGTCTATGCGCCTCCTTTTGGAAATGCTTCGTAAGCGTGTGGGATCACCTCTTTCACATGCGTCACTCGCCGGAGATCTTAGGATCGCTCCAAATACATTACGCAGTTACCTTGAAATTTTAGAAAATCTCCACATCATTTTTCTGGTCAGACCATTTCATTCAAATGTGGCGCGGGCTATTCAGAAAGAACCAAAGGTATATTTCTACGATTCCGGTTATGTGGATGGTGACGAGGGGATCCGGCTTGAGAACACTGTTGCCGTATCGCTGAGGAAGCATGTGGATTATTTGCAGGAAGTCATGGGCGAGACGAATAGCCTTCACTATGTACGGACCAAGGATAAGCGAGAGGTGGATTTTGCACTTGTAAAGCAGGATACGCTGACAACTCTTATCGAGGTCAAGTTATCCGCATCTGCTCTTGCCCCCGGGTTGAAATATCTGGCCAGGGCGCTCGGTGTTCCATCAGCCTTCCAGCTTGTACAGAATCTCCGTCAACCGCAATCCATCGATGGTATACATGTCGTGCAAGCGGCTGAGTGGCTTTCAGCGTTAAGCGCATGAACTTTCACATTATTGCGACCACGCGGTGGTTGCAATGGGGCGTGAAAACGGAGAAGAGCGACCACGCGGTGGTTGCAATAAAGAGGGGAAAAGGTGAAGAGAGAGAGGATTGCCGGGAATTTTAACCACTATTTGCGCCAACTGTGTGGTGGCAATATTGCGAAGCGTTTTCTTGATCTGGTTGTTGCACTTGGCGGTTTGTTTTTGTTGAGCCCTTTTTTCGCATTTCTCTGGCTGGCGGTGGTTTTTGAGAGCGGGTTGCCAGGCTTTTTCAGGCACAGGCGAGTAGGGCTCGGCGGGCGTGATTTCGTGCTTTTAAAATTTCGAACGATGGTGATTAAGCCCGAAGCAGATATGGGTTCGTTTGATGTTGGAGACGTTGCAAGGATCACAAAGTTTGGCCGCTTTCTCCGTAAAACCAAACTGGATGAATTACCTCAATTGTGGAATGTTCTCAAAGGCGATATGTCCATAGTTGGGCCGAGACCCGAAGTAAGGAAATGGGTGGAGGCCTATCCGGAACGCTGGGCGCGGGTGTTGACCATGCGGCCGGGGATTACTGATCCGGCGTCTATTGAATTCAGGAATGAGGAGGAGTTGCTGGCGCGGTCACCCGACCCGGAACGAACGTACCGGGAGGAGATCCTGCCCCGCAAACTGGTCTTGTATGAGAAGTATGTGGCGACACGGAGCTTCTGGGGGGATGTGGGGGTCCTGTTCAAGACAGTCTGGGTCGTGGTGGGGAAATAGGGGCAGTGGTTTGACCACGCGATGGTGTGACCACTCAGTGGTCACGCTGGAGAGGGTAAAAGGGGCGAAGTTTGGGCAAGAGACCAAGAAAGCACTACGATTACAACCGCGCTGGGGTGGCGATGCTGACGCTCAAGGCAAACCCCGGCATCTGGTTTTGCCGAATTACGCAGGAGTCGTTCGCGCTGTCGCCCGTTGGGAAGTTGGTGCAGAAGGAGCTGCTGGGCATCCCAGGCTTCTACGAGCAGGTGAAGATCGGGCAGTACCAGATTATGCCGGATCATCTGCATGTGCTGGTGCATGTGGTGTGTGATTTGCCGCCGGGTGTTACGCTGCAGCGCATAATGCGTGGCTTCAAACTGGGCGTTAACAATGCTTGCTCCGAGGCGAATGGCGGCAAGCGCATCCGCGTTTTCGAGAAGGGCGCGTACGACAGCCTTGTATTTGACAGGGAACATCTGGCACGCGAAGTGGCGTACATCCGCGATAATGTGCGGCGTTACAGGCTGCTTAAGGCCAATCCTGAACTCTTCCAGAAGGCCGCTATGCTGATGACCCTGCCGGACGGCGTGCCATTGTGGGGCTTCGGCAACCGCTTTTTGCTGGAACATCCGCGCAAGGTGGCCGTGCAGTTCTCGCGCCGCACAACAGAGGCGGAATGGCCGGAAATCGAGGAGCAGCTCGCGGATTATCTGGCGCAAGGGTATGTGTTTGTCTCGCCCTTCATCTCGTCATTCGAAAAGCGCGTGCTGCAGGAAGTTGTGGCGCAAGGCGGGCGGGCGATCCGCCTGACGCACCGGTTTTTTGGTGAGCGCTACAAGCCTGCAGGAAGGCTTTTCGATTTGTGCAGCCAGGGAAGGCTGCTGGAGCTTTCGGTGGCGGGTGCGTTCCCAAGGTTTGCGCGGCTGGACCGGGCGGCGTGTTTGGTGCTCAATGGAGTGATGGGGGTTATTGCGACCACGCAGTGGTCGCAACGGGGAGCGCAAAGGGGAGTGGAGGAGAGCGACCACGCGGTGGTCGCAACTTATGCTGCTGCGCACGTTTTTAACCTCTCCACACAGCGATCCACTGTGTGGTCGCAGTTTCACCGCCTTCATATTCGTTGAAGTTTATGTTGCCAACCTCTTGTTTTGTGACAATATTGAAAAATTGCTGAACGCGAAAGTAAAACCATGAACATCCCCTTTTCAAAAGTTGATTGCTCGGGCAACGAG
>Ga0208968_1001845_pt1 | contig 11088 bp, 9 predicted proteins | sample RifOxyA3_FD_184031 | JGI IMG/M metagenome (GOLD analysis project Ga0208968, IMG submission 184031) | Groundwater microbial communities from Rifle, Colorado - Rifle Oxygen_injection A3 (SPAdes) | ecosystem: Environmental > Aquatic > Deep subsurface > Groundwater | place: Rifle, Colorado, United...
GACCGGATCATCGAAGAAATCATGGTGGGGATAAGAGACCCCTCTGCGGTTCTGGTCGAGCGCGACCGCTCCCAGGCCATCGTCAGGGCGCTGGAAGAGGCCCGGCCGGGCGACATCGTCGTCGTCTGCGGCAAGGGCCACGAAACGACCCAGCAGATCGGGGACCAGATAAGGGTCTTCAGCGATAGGGCCGAGGTGGAGAGGTTGTTGGCTTTGTAACTTTGTAGGTCGGCCTTCAGGCCGACGGCGGCGCCGATGGACGGCCTGAAGGCCGACCCACCCCCTTTTCATCTTCTTGGGGCGCGCCGTAACCCAGGCTACATATTTTGATTTTCAAAGGCATTGACGTGATAAGCATGCGATTGAGCGAGGTGGCGGAGGCGATCGGGGGCCGGTGGGCCGGGGACGATGTGTCCTTTTCCGCCGTCTCCACCGATAGCCGCAAGTTGGAGGGCTCGCCGTTGTTCGTGGCCCTGCGCGGCGACCGCTTCGACGGCCATGACTACCTGGGGCAGGTGGCCTCGGCCGGTGCCGTTGCCGTTATGGTGGAGCAGGAGTCTCCCGTCGCGATTCCTCAGTTGATCGTGGACGACACGCGCCTGGCCCTGGGCCGCTTGGCGGCGGTCTGGCGCGATCGCGCCGATCCCCGCCTGATCGCGGTCACCGGCAGCAACGGCAAGACGACCCTGAAGGAGATGCTGCGGGCCATCCTGGGGCAGGAGGGCGCTGGCCTGCTGGCGACCGAGGGTAATTTGAACAATGACATCGGCCTGCCTTTGACCCTGCTGCGGTTGCAGGGCGAGGGGACCGCCGTGGTCGAGCTGGGCGCCAACCATCCGGGCGAGATCGCCTATCTCAGTGCCATTGCCCGGCCCGATGTGGCCGTGCTCAACAACGCCGGGCGCGCCCACCTGGAAGGTTTCGGCAGCCCCGAAGGTGTGGCGCGCGCCAAGGGAGAGATCGTCTCTGGCCTGAAACCGGACGGCTGCTTCGTCTACAACGCCGACAGCCCCTGGGCGGGACTCTGGCGGGAACTGTCCGAGGGGAAGCGGCGTCTGGGGTTCGGCCACTCAGTCCAGGCCGAGGTGCGCAGTCCCGCCCAGACGGGCGGGACCCTTTGGACAAAGCAGGGCTTCGTCAACCGCTTCCCCGTGGAGACCCCGGCGGGGGCCTTCGAGGTGGAGATCAAACTGGCGGGCGAGCACAACCGGATGAATGCCCTGGCGGCTATTGCCACCTGCCAGGCACTGGGCCTGGGGATCGAAACCATCCGGCGGGGGCTGGCCAGTCTGGAACCCGTGAAAGGGCGGCTCCAGGTCAAGTATCAACGGGGCTTCTTCCTGATCGACGACAGCTACAATGCCAACCCCGATTCGGTGGAGGCGGCCATGGAGGTGCTGCGTCACGCGCCGGGCAGGCGCTATCTGGTGCTGGGCGATCTGGCGGAACTGGGTCCCAGGGCGGCGGAGCTTCATCAGGAACTGGGGGTTGCGGCCAAGGGTGCGGGTATCGACCGTCTCTATGCCGTCGGCGCACTCAGCGCCCGGACGGTGGAAGGCTTCGGCGAGGGCGGCGTCCACTTCCCCTCCCAGGAGACGCTGATTGAGAGGCTGCGGGCGGAGCTGAATACAGAGGCCAGCGTATTGGTGAAGGGGTCGCGTTCCTCGGCCATGGATAGGGTCGTGGCGGCTTTGGTTTAAGAATTTATTAATCGTTCCCACGCTCCGCGTGGGAATGCCGCCAGCGACGCTCCAGCGTCGCGGGTTGCCGGACAGCGGCGGTATAAGCGGATTCCTGGACGCTGGAGCGTCCAGGGATGCATTCCCACGCCGGAGCGTGGGAATGATCAAATTTTTAGGGTTAATTAGGTAAAGCTTCATGTTGCTTGAATTGGCGGACTATCTGGCGAATTACGAAGGCTTTTTCCGGGTCTTCCAGTACATCACCCTGCGGGCGATCCTGGCCACCCTGACGGCGCTGGTCATCTCCTTCGTGGTGGGGCCGAAGATGATCGAGCGGCTGGCGCGGCATCAGATCGGCCAGGTGGTGCGCGACGACGGTCCGCAATCCCATTTTTCGAAGGCGGGGACGCCGACCATGGGCGGCGCCCTGATCCTGGTGGCGGTGGGGGTTGCCACCCTGCTCTGGGCCGATCTGAGCAGCCGCTATGTCTGGGTGGTCCTGATCACGACACTGGTGTTCGGCCTCATCGGCTTCGCCGACGACTACATCAAACTGGTGCGTAAAGACCCCAAGGGCCTGATCGCCCGTTACAAATACTTCTGGCAGTCGGTGGCCGGTCTGGGCGCCGCCCTCTGGCTCTACTTCACGGCCAGCGGCCCCGCGGAGACCCAGCTCCTGATCCCCTTCACCAAGGGAGTGGCGATCGACCTGGGGGTCCTGTCCATTCTTTTCACCTATTTCGTCATCGTCGGGACCAGCAACGCGGTCAACCTGACCGACGGCCTGGATGGGCTGGCCATCATGCCGACCGTGCTGGTGGCGGGCGCCCTGGCGGTTTTCGCCTATTCCGCCGGTCACGCCAATTTCGCCAGCTACCTCTTGATCCCGCACCTGCCGGGGGTGGGGGAGGTGACCATCATCTGTGGCGCCCTGGTGGGGGCCGGCATGGGCTTCCTCTGGTTCAACACCTATCCGGCCCAGGTCTTCATGGGGGACGTGGGGGCGCTTGCCCTGGGCGCAGCCCTGGGGACCATCGCGGTGACGGTGCGCCAGGAGCTGGTGCTCTTCATCATGGGCGGGATCTTCGTGCTGGAAACGGTGTCGGTGATCCTCCAGGTGGCCTCATTCAAGATGACGGGGCGCCGCATCTTCCGCATGGCGCCCATCCACCACCATTACGAATTAAAGGGTTGGCCGGAGCCCAAGGTGATCGTGCGGTTCTGGATCATCACGGTGATCCTGGTGCTGGTCGGTCTTTCGAGCTTGAAGATCCGTTGAAATGAACCTGATTTCCTCATCTAACCGCAATGAGCGCAAAGAAACGCAAAGAAATTCATTGGCTTGCCTAGGTTCCGCTCCTGACCAGGAAGGTGGGAGCACAGACAAAAAACCATCGGGAGCGGATTTTCGCGCCAGCCCCGGAGGGGTGAGGCGCATGGATGCGCCGAACAAAGGCATCGGATGGGTTTCCTTAGCGTTCTTTGCGTCCTTTGCGGTTGAAAAGAGGTTTTTAGGATGGACAGTCTGGTGAAAACATCGGGACATTTTGCTTCTCTGCCCCTGGCGGGCAAGGTGCTGGTAGTGGGTCTCGGCAAGACCGGGCTTTCCTGCGCCCGTTTCCTGCTGAAGCAAGGGTTCGAGGTGGCGGTCATCGACAGCCGCGAGAAGCCGCCGGGACTGGATGCCGTGCGCGAGGAGCTGCCCGAACTGCCCCTGTTCCTGGGCCATTTCAATCATCCGGCGGTGCATTCGGCGGATAGTCTGGTGGTCAGCCCCGGCGTTCCTCTGTCTGAAAGGATCGTGGCCGAGGCCATCCAGCAGGGCAAGCCGGTGATGGGCGATATAGAACTTTTCGCCCGCTACGCGGATGCGCCGGTGGCGGCCATCACCGGATCGAACGGCAAGAGCACCGTCACCACATTGCTGGGGGAGATCCTGCGGGAAGAGGGTATCCAGGCCGGGGTTGGCGGCAATCTGGGGGAACCGGCCCTGGATCTGCTGGGCAAGGGGGCCGAGCTCTATGTGCTGGAGCTCTCCAGCTTCCAGTTGGATACGACCGATTCCCTGAGCCCCTGCGTCGCCACGGTATTGAACATCTCACCGGACCACATGGACCGCTACGCCGATCTGGACGCCTACATGGATTCGAAGGCCCGTATTTACCGGAAGGCCGAGAACCGGGTCTTCAACGGCGACGACTCGGCGGTCATGGCTATGGCCGAGGTCCGGGAAGAGGACAGGGTCTTCACCCTGAACGAGCCCACGGGCAATCAATACGGACTCAAAAAGCGCGACGGCAAGCCCTGGCTCTACCGGGGTGACGAACCCTTCCTTGCCGCAAGTGAGTTGCTGATCCCTGGGCGCCACAATCTGGCCAACGCCCTGGCCGCGATCGCCATGGCCGATGTGCTGGGCATCGACGACCAAAGCCAATGGACTGTACTGAGGCAGTTCCGGGGATTGGCCCACCGGACGCAACTTGTGGCGGAACACCAGGGCGTGCGCTGGTACAACGATTCCAAGGGGACCAATGTGGGTGCCACGGCGGCGGCCCTGGACGGGCTGGTCTCCGGCGACAGCGATGGCCGGGTGGTGCTGATCGCGGGCGGCGATTGCAAGGGGGCGGATTTTAGCGAGTTGGCCCCGGTCGCGGCGCGCACGGCCCGCGCCCTGGTATTGATCGGGCGCGACGCACCCATGATCGAGGTCGCCCTGAGGGGCCGGGTCCCGATGGTGAAGGCGCGGGACATGGCCGAGGCGGTGGCCATGGCGGCCGGTCAGGCCCGGCCGGGCGACGCGGTGCTGCTATCCCCGGCCTGCGCCAGCTTCGACATGTTCAACAATTACATGCATCGCGGCGATGTCTTTTGCAAGGCCGTCAAGGACTTCTGCAAATGAATACGGCTGTCCGGCCCCAGGCGACCACAGGCGGAATCAGGTTCCTGCCTCGCTTCGACTATACGCTGGCCTTCGCGGTGGCGGGGTTGCTGGGGCTTGGGGCGGTCATGGTGGGGTCCTCATCTTTCCATAAGGTGACCGATGCCCCCTTCTATTTCCTGAATAGGCATATGCTGGCGATACTGCTGGCCGCCGCCGCATCCTTGGCTATTTTCCGGGTCTCTCCCGGCCGTTGGGAGGGCCTCGGCTTTCAGCTCTATGTCCTGGGTCTGGTGCTGCTGGCCTTGGTGTTGATTCCCGGTCTGGGCAAGACGGTGAACGGCGCCACGCGCTGGATACCCCTGGGTCCGTTCAGTTTGCAGAGTTCCGAATTCATGAAGCTGTTCGTGGTTGTCTTCATCGCCGGATATCTGGTGAGGCGCCAGGACGAGGTGGCCCACAGCTTCTGGGGTTTCCTCAAGCCCATGCTCCTGGTGCTCTTTGCCGCCGGGCTGATCCTGCTGGAACCCGACTTCGGCACCGCCGTGGTGATCGTGGCGACGGTGCTGGGCATGCTGTTTCTGGGCGGGGTGCCGCTTTGGCAGTACGGCCTGCTGCTGACCCTGGCCGGTATGGTGGCCCTGATCCTGGTCTGGCTGGAACCCTACCGGTTGAGCCGGGTGACTTCCTTCATGGACCCCTGGGCCGATCCCCTGGACAAGGGCTTCCAGTTGACCCAGGCCCTGATTGCCTTCGGCCGGGGCGAGTGGACCGGGGTCGGGCTGGGCGCTGGAATCCAGAAACTGTTTTATCTGCCCGAGGCCCACACGGATTTTCTGATGGCGGTGATCGGCGAGGAACTCGGGCTCCTGGGGGTGTTGACCGTCTTCAGCCTCTATGGACTCATCACCTGGCGCGCCTTCGCCATCGGCGAGGCGGCGGAGAACAGGGGTAAGCGTTTCGCGGCCTATGTGGCCTATGGCTTTGCCCTCTGCGTCGCCCTGCAGGCGGCCATCAATATCGGGGTGAACATCGGCCTCTTGCCCACCAAGGGCTTGACCCTGCCGTTCATGAGCTACGGCAGCAACAGCATCTTCGTGGCCTGTCTGATGGTCGCGATCCTGCTGCGGATAGACCGGGAGAACCATACCCCCCAAGAGGAGGAACCCGCATGGGCTCCAGCGTAATGATCATGGCGGCCGGCACCGGCGGGCACGTCTTCCCCGGCCTGGCCGTGGCCCAGGAATTGCGCAAGCGGGGCCATGAGGTCTTCTGGCTCGGTACGCCGAACGGCATGGAGAACCGGCTGGTGCCGCCCGCCGGGATCGAGATGGAGTTCATCTCTATGCAGGGGTTGCGCGGCAACGGACTCATGCGGCTGTTGACGGCCCCCTTCCAGTTGCTCCGCTCGGCCTGGCAGGCGGCGCGGATCATCCGCAGGCGCCGGCCCGGCGTGGCCCTGGGCATGGGCGGATTCGTCACCGGGCCGGGCGGCCTGATGGCGCGCCTGCTGGGCGTGCCCCTGGTGATCCACGAACAGAATGCCGTTCCGGGCATGGCCAATCAGTGGCTGGCCGGGATCGCCGACCGGGTAGTGGAGGCATTCCCCGGCAGCTTCGCGCCGGGCAAGGGCGCCCTGGCCCTGGGCAATCCGGTCCGGGCCGAGATCTCCGCCCTGCCGGTGCCGGAACTGCGCCTGGCGGGCAGGGACGGGCCGCCGCGGCTGCTGGTCATCGGCGGCTCCCTGGGAGCGCAGGTATTGAACGAGCAGGTGCCCCAGGCCGTGGCGAAAAGCAGTCTGGCGATCGAGGTCCGGCACCAGACGGGCCGGGGCAAGCTGGAACAGACCCAGGCCAACTACCGGGCCGCCGGGGTCGAGGGCCAGCTGAGCGAGTTCATCGGCGACATGGCCGAGGCCTATGCCTGGGCCGATCTGGTGGTCTGCCGGGCCGGCGCCCTGACCGTGTCGGAGCTTGCCGCCGCCGGGGTGGCCGCGATCCTGGTCCCTTATCCCTTCGCGGTGGACGACCATCAGACCCGGAACGCGCGCTATCTGTCAGACCGGGGTGCAGCGATATTGATGCCCCAGCAGGCCATGACCCCGGAGGGGCTGGGCGCTGAACTTAAAACGATCTTGTCCGACCGGGGCCGGCTGCTCGCCATGGCGAGCGCGGCGCGGGGACTTGGAATAACCAATGCGGACAGCCAAGTGGCGGATGTCTGCGAGGAGATGATGGCGCATGAACTTTAATACCGCATTTAACCGCAAAGAGCGCAAAGGAACGCAAAGAGATACTGATGGTTTTCTATGTGTTGTCTCTTACCCGGAAGGCGAAAGTTCTGAAAGAGGTAACCCACGGCATTCCTTCGTGTTCTTTGCGTCCTTTGCGGTTGAATTGAGGTCTTTCGGATGAAGAAAAACGTTGAACAGAGCTGGATTCGGAGCCGGGTGCGCCATATCCATTTCGTCGGTATCGGCGGGGTGGGGATGAGCGGTATTGCCGAGGTCATGGCGAATTTGGGCTACAGGGTCTCCGGCTCCGATGCCAAGGAGGGCAACAACACCCGCCGTCTGGAACAGGTCGGCATTAGTGTCCACATCGGCCACAGCGGCGCCAATATCGAGGGCAGCGATGTGGTGGTGGTGTCGAGCGCCATCAACGAGGCCAATCCCGAGGTGGCCGAGGCCCGGCAGCGCCGCATCCCCGTGGTCCGCCGCGCAGAGATGCTGGCCGAGCTGATGCGCTTCCGCTTCGGCATCGCCATCGCCGGGACCCACGGCAAGACCACCACCACCAGCCTGGTGACCATGATCCTGACCGAGGAGGGGCTGGACCCCACCTTCGTCATCGGCGGCAAGCTCAACAGCGCCGGCAGCAACGCCAAGCTGGGCGAGAGCGAATACCTGGTGGCCGAGGCCGACGAGAGCGACGCCTCCTTCCTCTACCTGCAACCCATGCTGGCGGTGGTCACCAACGTGGACCGCGACCACATGGTCACCTACGGCAACGAATTCGAGAAGCTGCGGGAGACCTTCCTGGAGTTTCTGCACCACTTGCCCTTCTATGGCTGCGCCGTGCTCTGCATCGACGACGAGAACACGCGCGGCCTGCTGCCCGAGGTCTCCCGTCCCGTGCTGACCTACGGCACGGCGGAGGACGCCGAGGTGCGGGCGGTGGATATTCGTCAGCAGGGGTTGAAGAACTATTTTACCGTCCGCCAGCAGGGCCACGAGGACCTGGAAGTGGCGCTGAATCTGCCGGGACGCCACAACGTGCTCAATGCCCTGGCGGCCATCTCCATTGCCCGCCTGATCGGGGTGGGGGACGCGGCCATTCTGCGCGGGCTGGGCAATTTCCAGGGCATCGGTCGGCGCTTCAACATCGCCGAGTGCGACCTGGGGCTGGGCCATGTGACCCTGATCGACGACTACGCCCATCACCCCCGCGAGCTGGAGGCGACCATGGAGGCGGCCCGCGCCAGTTGGCCCGAGCGGCGCCTGGTGCTGGTGTTTCAGCCCCATCGCTACAGCCGGACCCAGGAGCAGTTCGACGACTTCGTCAAGGTTCTGTCCAAATGCGACCTCCTGGCCCTGTGCGAGGTCTATCCGGCGGGCGAGGCCCCCATCGCCGGGGCCGACGGGCGCAGCCTGATCCGCGCCATCCGCGCACGGGGCCAGATCGACCCGGTCTTCGTCGATCCCCTGGCCGAACTGCCGGAGGTGTTGAACGGGATATTGCGCGATGGCGACGTGGTCCTGATGGCGGGGGCCGGCGACATCGGCGGGGCCTTCCAACGGCTTCCGCAGGAGATGAAAGGCCTGAGGCTTGAGTCGTAGGGTGCCGGTGAGCGGGAGCGAACCGCACCGCTCGCGACTCGACCGATGCGGTTCGTTCCTCACCGCATCCTACAAACTTTGCGGTTTAGAAAGGGGTTCGGAATGAAAGAAATGAGAGCGACAGCAGCGGATTTCGGCAAGGTGGCGGTGCTCTACGGCGGCTGGTCGGCGGAGCGGCCGGTCTCCCTCAAGAGTGGCGACGCGGTGTACCAGGGCCTGAAGCGCAAGGGGATCGACGCCCATCTGGTCGATGTGGATTCCGAGCAGGCGGTCTTCCGCCTCAAGGAGCAGGGTTTCGCCCGCGCCTTCATCGCCCTGCACGGGCGGGGCGGCGAGGATGGCGTGATCCAGGGCGCCCTGGAGGTGATGGGCCTGCCCTACACGGGCAGCGGGGTCATGGCCTCGGCCCTGGGGATGGACAAATACCGTTGCAAGCTGATCTGGAAGGGGGCGGGCCTGCCGACCCCCGATTTCACGGTGATCCGGTCCGAGGCGGATCTGGAAAGGGCCAAGGCCCTGGGCTTTCCGCTCATGATCAAGCCGGCCCACGAGGGTTCGAGTATCGGCATGAGCAAGGTGGAGGACGCGGGCGGCCTGAGAAAGGCCTGGGAGGAGGCGAGCCGCTTCGACGGGCTGGTGCTGGCGGAGCAGTGGATCACGGGCGGGGAGTTCACGGCGGCGGTGCTGGCTGGCCGGTCCCTGCCCCTGATCAAGCTGGAGACGCCGAACAGTTTTTATGACTACCAGGCCAAGTACCTGTCGAATTCCACTCGCTACCACTGTCCCTGCGGCCTGGATGAGGCGACGGAGCAGCGGTACGCCGAATTGGCCCTGCGGGCCTTCGATACGGTGGGCGCGGCCGGCTGGGGCCGCGTGGATCTGATGACGGATGGAGAAGGACGGCCCTGGCTGCTGGAGATCAACACGGCGCCGGGCATGACGGACCATAGCCTGGTCCCCATGGCGGCTCGTCAGGCAGGGATCGAATTTGAAGAACTGGTCTGGCGCATCCTGGCTGAGACCCTATGACCCAATCGCAGCAGGGGAAGAGGTCCGCCCTTGGGGGGCTGCTTGCCCTGGCGGTCACGGTCTCGGTCCTGGCCTGGGTTGGCAAGTGGGTGGCCGATCCGGCCGTTACCCCTTTGCGGGTGGCGAAGATCGAGGGCGAGTTGAGATACCTGAAGCGAGCCGATTTGGAACGGGCGGTGGCTGATGTGAGCCGTGGGGGTTTTTTCACGGTGGATGTGCGGGCGGTCAAGCAGGCAGCGGAATCCCTGCCCTGGGTCGCCAAGGCGAGTGTCAGAAGGGCGTGGCCGGACAGCCTGCATATCCTGGTGGTGGAGCAGACGCCCTTCGCCCGCTGGGGTGAAAAGAGTCTGGTAAATCCCAGGGGGGAGGTCTTTGTCCCCGGCGAGCCGGATATGTCCTTGGATCTTCCCTATCTGGCGGGGCCCGAGGGAAGCGGGCAAGAGGTGGTCGAGCGCTATCGTTATGCCGGCAGGGTATTGGAATCCCTGGGTATGAAGGTGGTGCGGATCGAGTTGAGCGAGCGGCGGGCATGGAGCCTGCGGACCGATGGCGGGGTCGTCGTGCAGTTGGGCGTCGGCGACTTCCAGAAGAGACTTGAGCGCTTTGTCAAAGCCTATCCGCTGCTGACAAAGGAGCGTGACCAGAAGATGGAGTCGGCCGATATGAGGTACTCCAACGGCATGGCGGTGAAGTGGGCGGAAAGAGTGGAAGAGAGGGTTTCAATAAACTGGGGGCAGACCACTGTCTCCAATTTCTCTTAATTCGGTGATCCTCCTAATTCGGTGATCAAAGATGACCAAGAAAGGCGACAAGAATCTCATCGTCGGGCTCGACATCGGCACCTCCAAGGTGGTGGCGATCGTGGGCGAGGTGAGGGAAGACGGGGAGATCGACATCATCGGCATCGGTTCGCATCCGTCTCACGGCCTGAAGCGTGGCGTGGTGGTCAATATCGAATCGACCGAGCAGTCGATCCAGCGGGCCGTCGAGGAGGCGGAACTGATGGCCGGCTGCGAGATACACAGTGTGCATGCGGGGATCGCCGGCAGCCATATCCGCAGCATGGATTCCCACGGCATCGTGGCGATCAGGGATCGCGAAGTGACGCAGCAGGATGTGGATCGGGTGATCGAGGCGGCGAGGGCGGTGGCCATTCCGGCGGATCAGAAGATCCTGCATACCCTGCCGCAGGAATTCATCATCGATCACCAGGACGGCATCCGGCATCCCATCGGGATGTCCGGGGTCCGTCTGGAGGCAAGGGTCCATCTGGTGACGGGCGCGGTCAGCGCGGCGCAGAACATCTATAAGTGCGTCAAGCGTTGCGGGCTGGAGGTGGACGATCTGGTGCTGGAACAGCTTGCTTCGAGTTATGCCGTGCTGAGCGAGGATGAGCGGGAGCTGGGGGTCTGTCTGGTGGATATCGGCGGCGGCACCACGGATATCGCCATCTTTACGGGGGGGGCGATCCGCCATACCTCGGTGATCCCCATCGCCGGGGATCAGGTCACCAACGATATTGCCGTGGCCTTGCGCACGCCGACCCAGCATGCCGAGGAGATCAAGATCCGCTACGCCTGTGCCTTGAGGCAACTGGCAAGCAGTAGCGAGACCATTGAGGTGCCCAGCATCGGGGACAGGTCTCCGCGCAGGCTCAACCG
>Ga0208968_1001850_pt1 | contig 11063 bp, 5 predicted proteins | sample RifOxyA3_FD_184031 | JGI IMG/M metagenome (GOLD analysis project Ga0208968, IMG submission 184031) | Groundwater microbial communities from Rifle, Colorado - Rifle Oxygen_injection A3 (SPAdes) | ecosystem: Environmental > Aquatic > Deep subsurface > Groundwater | place: Rifle, Colorado, United...
GACGGACCTGGGCGACACGGCCGGGAACAACACGTACGTGGTCGAGGTGACGGTGACCGACGACGGGGCGCCGAACCTGACGGACGTGCAGACGATCACGGTGACGGTGACCGACGTGAACGATCCGCCGGTGATCAACTTTGTGAACGGGGATGTGTTGACCTATGATGTGGGTGCGGGCGCATTGGCGCTGGACCAGAACCCGCCGGCGGCGGCAACGGTGACGGACGTTGACAGCCCGGACTTTGCCACGGGCACGCTGACGGTGGACATCACCGCGGGTGGTGACACGGCAGAGGACGTATTGGGCATACCGACGGAGGCCTTGGCCATCGGTGCGGTGCAGACCAGCGGCGCGAACGTGCAGTATTCGAGTGACGGCCTGGGGTGGACGACGATCGGCACGTACACCTGGACGCCCGGCACAGGCGTGTTGCAGGTGACGCTGAACGCAGCGTCGAACACGACGAACAGCGCCGTCCTGATCCGGAAGATCACGTACACGAACACGGACATCGTCAATCCGACGCCCACGGCGCGCACGGTGCGCTATACGCTGACGGACGGGGATGGCGGCACGAGCAATCAGCCGACGGTGACGGTGAACATGGTCTTCGGCACCATCTCGATCACTGGGCCGGCGACGATCATCGAGGGTGACTTCTTCAGTGTGCAGCTTGGCCTGGACAACGCCGCCGCACGGCAGGGGTTGTTTGTGCAGCTCACCTACGACCCGCTTGAGGTTGAGTTCCTCGATACCGAGTCGGATGCGGTCACGACCTTGGGCGGCCGCGTGACGGGCACCGTGGAATGGGCCGACGACAACAGCGGCACGGCCTACGTCTGGGTGATTGACCCGCTCGGCGAACCCGTGATTGCCGCCGGGACCGGCGATATCCTTGACGTCCGGTTCAAGGCCAGGATAGCGAACTTGGGCGCCGATGTGACGGTTACCGTGGCGAGCGCGACGACGATTGTCACCAGTGGCGATGCGGTCAACGTTGCCGGCACACCCGCGAATGCCGTCATGGCCGTGGACGTGAAGGAGGTCGTTGGGACCAGTGTACTGAACATCAGCGGCGCCGCGAACGCGCGAGAGTTCAACTGGGTCGAGATTCCGGTCGTGCTCACCTATCCTGCCGCTCTGGATGCGTTGTTCTTCACGGTCACTTACGACGCCACCCAGGTCGAGTTCCTGAACAGCCAGGTCGATGCCGTCGAGCGCAATACCGTGGGGACCGTGGCGGCGGACGCGACCATCTCCTGGGTGGATGACGATGCGGGGGAGGTCTCGGTGTGGATCGACAAGCGCGGTGTGGCTGGCGAGGCGATCGCCATCAGTGCCGGTGTGGAGATCGTCAGCCTGAAGTTCAGGGTTAACCTTGGCGCCACCTTGGGCGCAACGGGCGTGAACATTGGGCGCACGGTGGCGTTGCCCGAGGCGACCCCGACCGACTCGAAGGACATCGAGACGCAGACCGAGCCGTACACGGTCACGGTGGATACGCAGCGCATCCCGCTCGACGTGGACGAGAACCTCGTCGATGTTGACGGCGCGGCGGTGGCCGACTTCGTGGACGGGCTGCTTGTGTACCGGTTCCTGAAGTACCGGAACTATCTGGATTTCATTCCGGTTGTCCCGGCCGCTACACGTGCGGCGCTGGGTACGGACATTCCTTCCGACCGCGAAATCGCCGCCAATATCGAGGCGCTTGGGAACGACTTGGACGTGGACGGCGCCGGTGCGGGTGTGCCGGTGGCGGATAAGGATGGTGTGTATGTTTTCCGTTACCTGCTGTTCGGGCCGGGCTTCGATACGGTACCGGCCGGCCATACGGCGAATGAGGCCACGGTTGACGGCTACATCGACACTACGGCCTATGGTGCTGGCCCCAACCAGGGATTGGACGACCGGGCGGTGGATGGCGATCCTGCTATTCTCGCGACCTGGGGCACTACGCCGGCCGGGGCACTGGCGGCGAATACCACGCCTATTGTGCTGCAACTCAGCGAGTCGCTGCGCCGGGAGGTCGGGGGCGCACTGATTGCGAACTTTACGAATGCGACCGAGACATACATCACGGTTGGTGGCGCCGGCGCCGCGGCGTATGCGGCGACGGTGGACGCGAGCAAGCGCAGTGTGACGATCGTCCCGACCGGGACGTGGGGCTCGGGTGCAATAGATGTGACCTACAGCGTCGCCGCTAACGGGGTTCAGGACGTGGTGCCGAACGTTACCGGCCAGGCGGTAGTGAACTACAGCAGGCCGTAAGTCCCCGCGCGGCGGAATGTCTGTGAGTCTGAGTCTGATGACGCCCCGGCCTCGAGCGCCGGGGCGTCTTGTTTGGGAGCAGGTAGGCCAGCCGTGTCCCCACGGCGGCCTGCGTCGGTAGGTGTGTCGGTGCGTTCTGCCGTGGAACACGGGCTTTCTTTCGATCTGTGCGGGTAAATCTACAGAGCGAGAAGGCTGTGCAATGGGTGCCAGGATACGCCCGTTCGCGGTTGTGTGCAGCGGCGGGCAGTGGCGCGGGACCTCTGGGACCGCAGCAGGGTGCTCGGGGCCGTCCCGGCCCGAGGCCCTCGGCCGGGGATCCGTCTTCGCCCAGGCAGCTTCGCCGGACATGCCGGCCGGCGCACCCCGCTTCGGCGCGGGATCTGTCTGCGTGCGGCGCACAGGCAGGCGCGCCGAGCCACCGCGCGCTCGAACGCATCCCAGCCGGGGCACGCCATTTCTCCGCGAGGGCGGATCTACCCGCGCGCTGCACAAGTTGGGGTTTGGTGAAGCGGGCACTGGACTGTGGCAGCGTGAGTGGTTTGATCACTGGTCGCGCGCGGCTATGCAGGACGAGACTCTTGTGGAGTATATTCGTCAGAGCCCGGTCAAGGCCGGCCTGGTCAAAGATTGGCGTGATTGGCCGCACCGGGGCTGGTAGGCCAAGCGTGTCCCCACGCTGGCCTGCGTTGGTAGGCCAGCCGTGTCCCCACGGCGGCCTATTCGCGTCGCCAGGTGTGCAGGTGCGTTGTGCGATGGACGTGGCTGTCGGTATTGCGTGGTTTAACACGAAGCTGTAGCATTACGGAGGAACGCACCGAAAACGCCGCCGTGGGGACACGGCTGGCGTACTGGCGGACACGGCGGGTCTGGTAGGCCAAGCGTGTCCTCACGCTGGGCTATTCGCGGCGCCGGGAACGAGGATATGTCGGGACTTCGGAGCAAGGCATGTCGAATGGTATCTCATTCCTGAGCAGGGCATGGACCGTCGCGGTCTGTTCCGCCATGCTCTGGTGCTTGGCGGCGCCGGCCGCGACGCACGTATCCATTCCGACCACCTATATTCCCGAGTCCGGCGCAACTCAGACGGTGACGCTCAACCTGGCCTTCACCGGTTCGGATCAGGACTTGGGATACCTGCGGGTCAAGGTGCAGTTCGACGCCAGCGCCGTCAGTTGCAGCCCCGAGACGTTGAACGCGGTGCTGACGAGTCACGCCAACCTGCCGGGCTTGTTTGGGGCCAGTGTTGCGGGGAATGTTATCACGTTCACGCTCGCGGGGATGGGCGATGCGGCCGTGTTGCGTGACTACACGGGGCCGCTGCTGACCTTCGACCTGCAGGCAGGCACTGCGCGCGGCGCGTCGGCGTTGACCTATACGCAGATAACCGCCACGAAACTGGACTTGGTCACGCCGGACACGGTGACGTGGGAGGCCGGCAAGGTGACCGTCTGCCAGAACGGACTTGGTCCGGTCATTCTCTCGCCGCCGCCGGGCACGTATGACGTGGCGCAGAGCGTCACCATCGAGTGTTTTGGTGCGGCCGCGGTCGCCGGGATGCCGACCGGGATCCGGTACGACTTTGGCGGGCCGACGACGGACTACACGGGCACGCCGGTCGGTGTCGATGGCGACAACGGGCAGACCGTGAATTTGTTTGTGTTCGCGCTCAATCCCGCGGCGGAGGCGGCAGGGAATCCATCGTTCCTCGATGCCTACTACGTGTTCGACAAGGCAGGCCCGAGCGCAACGACCATTGCGCGGGTCACGTCGAGTCCCACAAACGCGAGCACCGTCCGCTTCACGGTCACGTTCAGCGAGGATGTGCAGAACTTCAACGTGCCTTCGGACCTGATTGTTACGAAGACCGGAAGTGTGGCGTCTTCAGGCGCCACGATCACGGGCGGGCCGCAGAGTTACACGGTGGATGTGACGGGCGTGACGGGTGACGGCACCATGACGCTGGCGGTGGCGACGGGTTCCGATGTCAAGGACTTGGCCGGGAACGCGTTGTTCTCGAGCGTGACCAGCGGCCAGATGGAGCTCGACCACACGTCGCCCCAGGCGAGCACGATCACGCCGGTCACGCCGAGCCCGACGCCAGCGACCACGGTGCAGTTCACCGTCCACTTCAGCGAGAGCGTGCAGCGGTTTGACGCCGCCGCGGACCTGGCCATTGCGGAAACCGGCGGGCTGACGCACTCAGGTGCGACGATCAGCGGCGGGCCGCAGGACTACACCGTGGACGTGACCGGCGTAACCGGCAACGGAACCCTGACGCTGGCGGTGAGTACGACCTCCGACGTTGCGGACCTCGCCGGAAACGCACTCAACTCGAGTGTGACCAGCAGCGCCGTGACCGTGGACAACACCGCGCCGGTCGCGCTGCTGTCCAACACCCCGCCCGCCCTGACGAATGCGACCGCGATCGCGGTCACGGTCGGCGGCACGGACGTGACCGCGTACAAGTCCAAGCTGGACGACGGCGCTTGGAGCGCGGAGACCGGCACCGGCACGGCCATCACCGCCTCGGGCCTGGCGCACGGCGCGCACACGCTCTACGTCATCGGCCGCGACGCGATCGGGAACTGGCAGGCTGAGGGCGCGGCCACGCCCCACACCTGGACCATTGACACGACTCCGCCCAACCCGCCGGTCGTGACCGGACCGGCATCGCCGACCGACAATCCGCGGCCGGAGTGGACCTGGGGCTCGGGCGGCGGCGGCGGGGCGGGTGTCTACCAGTACCAGATGGACGGGACCGGCGATCTGGCCTGGTCCGCGGCGACCGGCGCCACGAGCTACACGCCGGATGCGGACCTCGCACCCGGTGATCACGCCCTGTACGTGCGCGAACGCGACACGGCAGAGAACTGGTCGAGTTCCGGATCGGCGTCAGTGACGATACGCTGGGCCGTGACCGTGACGCTGAAGCCGGGCTGGAACCTGGTCGCGTTCCCGAACACGCCCGTGGCCGAGGATGTTGCGGTGTTGCTCAGTCTGGTGGCGGCCGGGCAGGGCTGGGCCTGGGACGGCACGGTCTACGCGCCGGCGACCACGCTGGCCGGGCAGGTGGGGTATTGGTTCCTGCGTCACGGCGATGAGGTGCAGGTCACGGTGCGCGGCGAAGTTGCGAGCGCCCCGCCCGTGCTGGCGCAGGGCTGGAACCTGATCGGCGTCTCGGCGCGCACCGCCGTGGCGGATGTGGCGACCCAGGTCTACCGCCCCGTGTGGGGCTGGGATGCCGCAGCCGGCCGCCTGGTCAAGGTCGAAAGTGACGGGTTCCTGGAGCTCGGTGTCGGGTATTGGCTGTGTTCCGCCGCCGCCGTGCCGTTGACCGGGTTCTGAGGCGCCGGACAGTGGCGCGGGACCTCCGGGACCGCAGCAGGGTGCCTCGGGTCCGTCTCGGACCGAGGTTGCTTTCTCCCCGCCCCGCCCCGGTTGCGGTTCCGGTTGAAACGCGGAAGAACCTGTTCTTCCGCTGCTGGCTGACCTTGTCAAGCTCTCTGACGAGGAAAAGTGCGCCTTGCCGGAGGTTTTCCTCCCGTACTCCGCGGCCGGAAAAAACGCGGCCCCCCAGCGAAAAAAGACTCGGAGCGGGCTTGACAGCGCCACCGCCCAAGAGCGCTCGCCGCGGGGCAGATTCGGGAAGGCAAGAATGGCAGTGGGGTGATGGGGTCGGGCGTTGCGAGGCAGGTCCGGGTTAGGCGCCGGTGGCAACGCTTCCGGCCGGCCATTCTTACCTTCCCGAATCGTTCCCAAGATACTCGGGCGGTGGCGCTGTCAAGCCCTACGGCCCCTCGCTTGTTTTCGCCGTGGCCCCCCGCGTTTTTTCCGGCCGCTGTGCGTTGTGGTCTGTCGTAGATTCTGCTCCCGGTGCAGAGCCATACTGGACCCTGCCGCCCGCTGCGGGCTCTGGTGCTGGCCGACGCGCGGTTCATGAAGGCGTTCGCCGACGCCGGAGCGCAGGCGGTGAAGGAACTGATCGCGGAGTGGCGGCCGAAGCAACGGATCAAGGTCGGGATCATGTCGGTGCTGCAACTGAATGGCCGCGGTGGCAACAGCAACCCGCATGCGCACCTGGTGGTCAGCGAGGGTGGCATCGACAAGGACGGACAGTGGCGGACGGTCAGTTACTTCGACACCAAGAAGCTGCGGCGCAAGTGGCAGTACCACGTCGTCACGGCGCTGAAGAAAGCAGTCAAGGGCACGGTATACGAAAAGGGGTGGACCGACAAGTTGGGGCGCATGTTCCACGACTACCCGACCGGGTTCGATGTGCATGCGATGCCGGAAAAGGGTCCCGTCGAGCGATTGATAGTGTACCTTTGCAAGTACGTTTCGAGCCCGCCGATCTCCATGCGCCGCATCGAGACGTACGACGGCAAGAACGTGACGTACCGCTACAAGGACCACCGGCGCGGCATGGTTTGGGAGACGTTGCCGGCGAACGAATTCGTCGGTCGCATGATCAAGCACCTGCCGCCGAAGAACTTCCGCATGGTGCGCTACTACGGGATCTATGCTCGTCCGATTCGCGAACGGACCCACGCCAAGGTCGCGGTCACGCTCCAGCGCCGGGATCGGAACATGCAGCAGGTGGCGGAGTACTTCGCCCGGAAGCGTGGCCTGACGCCGGAGCAGTACCAGGCCGAACTGGAGGCGAAGTTCGGCGACCACGCGCCGCGCTGACCCACGTGCGGCTCGACGCCGGAAAAAAGCAGAGGCGGCGGACTTGACGGCGACACCGCCTGCGCACGGTAGGGTCGATTCGGCAAAACGAAAATGGCCCCCAGACGCGACGGATCCGCCCGCACCACAGACGGCTTGTCGAGACCCGCACAGACCTCGCCCCACACCGGCCATTTTTGCTTTGCCGAATCTGCCCTGCGGCGAGCGCTCTTGCAGGCGGGGGCGCAGTCAAGTACGGCGCCGCTTTTTTACGGTGGGGTGCCACGTTTTTTCCTGGCGCGGTGCACACGGGACGAACCTCCGGACTGCGGGGCGCTGCCGACGGGGAAACGCCTGCATCGCGGTTGACATGGACTCGGCGGTCGTGTAGTTTCTCGGTGTATCGAGGAAACCGCGTTCGGTGACCGGACGGCGGGTGCCGTCCGAAGAGACAGGCCTGTTCTGCTGCCTTCCCCGCGTCCCGCGGGCAACCGAGCGCAGCGAAGGTTACCCTTGTACAATGAGCCTGGCGGGCCGCAAGCTGAAGTAGGGCATGGCTCCAGCCTTGCCGTTTCCGGGATTTTTGCCCTGCATGGGAGAGCAAGGCTGGAGCCATGCTCTACTTCCACCGAGGTCGTCGCGTGTCTGATCCGAGGCGTCTACGTTGTTTCGGTTTCAGCCTACATCCCAAACCCCTACAACCCAGGTCTTCGCCTTTGCTATGAAACCGATCACCACCAGCGTCTATACGTTCCGCAACCTGATCGAGGGCGGGTACCTGTACGTCGACAAGACGGCGCTGCTGCATGCGCTGGTGGCGCCGCCGCAGGGCGTGTATTTTCTGTCGCGTCCGCGGCGTTTCGGCAAGTCGCTGACCCTGGCGACGCTCGAGGAAATCTTCCTCGGCAACCGCGATCTGTTTCGGGGGCTGGCAATCCACGACCTGCCGTTCGACTGGCGGGCGCACCCGGTCATCCGCATCGACCTGGGGAGCAAGCAGGCTTCGAGCACCGACGAGCTCAAGACCGTTCTCTGCATTGCGGTCAAGGAGAACGCCGACCGGTATGGCGTGAAACTCGAGACACCCTATCCGCACACCCAGTTCCAGGAACTTGTCGTGGCGCTGGGCAAGACGGACAAGGTCGTCATCCTCATCGACGAGTACGACAAGCCGATCCTGGGCAACCTGGAGAACGGCAACGAGGTGACGAAGATTCGCGACGTGCTCAAGGCGTTCTACTCGGTGGTCAAGAGCGCCGACCGCTACCTGCGTTTCGCGTTCCTGACCGGGGTCAGCAAGTTCAGTCGCGTTTCCGTGTTCAGCGACCTGAACAATCTGCAAGACCTGACCATGGACGCGCGCTACGCGACCTTGTGCGGCTACACGCAGGCGGAACTGGAAAGCAATTTCGCCGCGTACCTCGAGCACGTTGCCGTCCAGCGCGGCTGCGACGTGCGCACCGTGCTCGAGAAGATGCGCGAGTGGTACAACGGCTACCGCTTCTCGAAGGCCGAAGGCACCGTCTACAACCCGGTCTCGGTCGGACGGTTCCTGGACTCGGGCGAGTTCTCGAACTACTGGTTCGAGACCGGGACGCCGAGTTTCCTCATCAAACTGCTGAAACGCCGTGACTACGACATCCGAGACCTGTCCGCGCTGCGCCTCGATGACCTCGGTTTCTCGGTGTACGATGTCAACGACGTGAGCCCCGAACCGCTGCTGTTCCAGACCGGGTACCTGACCGTCAAGGACTACAACCCCGAGTCGGCGCTGTACACGCTCGGCTATCCGAACCGCGAGGTTGAGAATGCGTTCCTGCGCTACCTCATGGACGGGTTTACCGCCACGCGCAAGGAGGTTGCCGCCAGCCATCTTGCCGACCTGCGCCTGGCCCTGGCCAAGGGCGACCTGGACGGGCTGTTCCGGCATCTGCGTGTGTTCTTTGCCGATATCCCCTACGACATCCATTTAGCGAACGAGAAGTACTACCAGACCGTATTCTACCTCGTGTTCCGGATTGTCGGCCTGGACATCGACTGCGAAGTCCGCACCGAGGTCGGCCGCATCGATGCGGTCGTCCGCACCGCATCGACCATTTTCGTGTTCGAGTTCAAGCTGCACGGCACCGCGGACGAGGCCCTGGCGCAGATCCGGGAGAAACGCTACTTCGAGAAATACCTCGACGACGGTCGCGACGTGGTCATGGTCGGCGCCGCGTTCGACCCCGAAACCCGCAACCTCGAACGCTGGCTCACCGCCCGCCCGTGAGCCCCCCCCGCCCGCACCGTGGCGCCGGACAGTGGCGCGGGACCTCCGGGACCGCAGCAGGGTGCCTCGGGTCCGTCTCGGACCGAGGTTGCTTTCACGCCGCGCCGGACCAGAGGCGCCAAGAGATGCAACAAGCAGAACAGGGGCACGACACTTTCTGACCGTACCGCGGGCGGCCCCCCGCCCGTCTTGGCGCATCCGAATGCCGCCCGGGGGGGCCGGGCGGGGTGGGGGCCGGGTAGGCCCTGCGTGTCCCCACGCTGGGCCGCGTCGATAGGTGTGCAGGTGCGTTGCTCAGGAATCATGCTATTTGGTATTGCGGCGTTTGACTCGGCGCTGTGGCATTACTCAGGGACGCACGTTCCACGCCGGCGTGGGGACACGCCGGGCGTACTGATGCCGCCGTGAAGACACCGCTGGTGTGCGAGGCGGTCTAAGGATGGAGGAGCCTCCTGCAAGACCCCCGTCCTATGGTGGGTGTGTGAGTGTGTGAGTCTGTGGGTGTGGTCCGAGGGGGCGTGCGGCGGCGTGTCTGACCTGTCGGACGCGTCGGACAGGTCAGACACGTCCGACCACGCCGCCGCCGCACGCCCCCTGAACCCCTGAACCCCGGCTCTCCCAGTCCTTCTGCGAGAGCCTCCAGAGGAGCACAATGCGAGATCGAACATTGATGGTGGTGGTGGCTGGTGCGGCGGCGGTCGTCTTGTTGTTCGGACTCCTGTTCTGGTGGCGGGCGCAGATGCCGAGGCCGGCGCCGGCGCCGCCGACACCGCCGGCGCCGGTTGCGAACCGCGCACCGGTTCCGGCGCCGCCGGCGCAGCCGGCTGTTGTGACCAAGGCCGCGCCCGTGCCGGCGGCCGTCCCCGCACCCGCGGCAGCCAAGACCGAGGCGCCGCAGGCGGCCGCGCCGGACGACCCGCGCGACCCGGCCTGGGAGTTCACCGAGGCTGACATTGCCACAGCCGGGCGCGGCGCCAAAGTGGACTTGGGCGACTACCAGGTTGCCGTGGGGCAGGAGTTCAGTTTCGAGGTCGGCCTGACCGCACCGCCCTTGGCGAACCTGATGCTGATCATGACCTACGATCCGGAGCTGTTGGAGGTCTTGCCGGACAGTGCCAAGGCGCAGGGCAACGCGTTCCGGCGCGGCATCGAGTTCTACGCCGACCCGAAGACCGGGCGCATGGCCCTGATCAGCGCCGGGTTGCCGGGCCAGAAGAACATGCTCGCCGCCGAGGGTGCGGTCGTGGCCAGCGTGCGACTGCGGGCCAGGAAAGCCGGCGAGACCCGGATCGGCTTTATAGACAGGGGCATCAGCCTGACCAACGCCCGGCTCGAGGACGAGCCCTGCGAGGTCACCGGCGGCCGCATCGTGGTCAAGTAGCCACTTCGTGGGATCGTCGCGAGCGCCGCCGGACAGCGCCGCCGGACAGCGCCGCCGGACAGCGCCGCCGGACAGTGCCGCCGGACAGCGCCGCCGGACAGTGGCGCGGGACCTCCGGGACCGCAGCAGGGTGCCTCGGGTCCGTCTCGGACCGAGGTTGCTTGACAAGTGTTGCGTCAGTCGCGGGCGGAGATAAGCCTGAAGGTTGGCCGGGGCTGACGCCTGAAGTGGTCGGAGCGGCTCGCTCCGACACCCGCGGGAGCGAGCCGCTCCCGCCACTTTGCCAGAACGACCCGGACAAACAGTGCGTAACGCCCACACATGACCGGGCGGTCTGCCGCCCGGGGGGCGCTGACGCATTGCTGTGACAAAACCAGGGCTGTTTCAAGATCCGGCGCCGCGTCTCGAAAGGCCACGCCTCCGCGCACACCAAGTAGGGGCGGCCTGTCCTCAGGCCGCCCCCCCCCGGC
>Ga0208968_1001854_pt1 | contig 11055 bp, 1 predicted proteins | sample RifOxyA3_FD_184031 | JGI IMG/M metagenome (GOLD analysis project Ga0208968, IMG submission 184031) | Groundwater microbial communities from Rifle, Colorado - Rifle Oxygen_injection A3 (SPAdes) | ecosystem: Environmental > Aquatic > Deep subsurface > Groundwater | place: Rifle, Colorado, United...
CCCCAAAACCCCAAAACCCCAAAACCCCTTTAAAATATAAATTAATTTTAAAATAAATTAAAATAAATTAATTTTAATAATTAAATTAATATCTTAATGCTAATATAGCAGCAACTCCGGCTTTTATCCATTTTTCTTGTTTTTCACAAGATTACAATTCCATATACATAACAAAATTTGTTGAATGTCCAGTTGTAGATAATGTACCTTGTCTTGATAATACTTTATACATAGGTCATTAGTATATGTTCTAATTAAATACACTAAATTTTTTTATTTTTTATCTTATATAGGTAAAAATAATATTAATGGTAATTAGCTATATAATTATTTTTGAATACTATCTCATAACAAATGTGTTAATTTATTCCATCTTGCTCCTTACAAAAATATTCCTATATTAATATACCATAAACATAACACCCTTATAATGCTTTTTATTTCAATTATTCATATTTTATATTATCTTTTACTTATGTTGAAAAGCTTAATTTATCTATTGCTATTACATGTTTTCTTGCATAATTTTGTAAAATTCCCGTTAAAAAAGCCTATGGGAAAAAAAATCCACTTATCCATATCGCTGAAGGAATTCCTAATTTTATCCAATTACTTAAAAAATTTATTCTTTAATTTAAATTTATCATCCATGCACCTAATAATTTTTAAGATAAAAAACCTTTTTAATTCCAAATTTTCGGAACAATGTTATCAAATAACTAATTAGACATCTTTTCTAATTATTAACTCATCACAACAAATCCTTTTCATGCTTTTATTAATTACTAAATTGTTTAATGCATTATTTTTAGTAAATTATTGTATCTTATTACTTCCTAAAATAATACCGTATTCATTGATTCTTAATATTGAGTTGGATATTTCTGTATTACTTTTTATACATCATACTATTCAGGAATCTTTTTTCAAATTTGATCAACAATTTATTCAATCATTTGTTATCTTGTTTTAGAACCAGATGAAATCATTCGAGGCTATATTTCCAAAATAACAGATAGCAGAGATCTAACCTATGTTTATGCTGTTATTATTTAAGAATTCTCATGAAATCCAAAAACTTCTGGATTAGGAATTAATGGTAATGATTGTATATAATTTATATATTACTCATTTGAAAATGAAGGAGGAGAATAATAAATTCCACTATTTGAAAATGAATAATTTTATTTTAATATATTTTAATTTATTATATCTTTACAAATAACTTTTATTAATCTACTATCTTTATCATCTGTTACTCTTCCTCCGTAATTAATTTATGCTCATAAATAATTTAATACTTTGAATGGAATTGATGCATATTAATCAATGAATATTTTTAATTGCCTTATACATACTTTTAAATCTTAATTATTAAATTAATAAATAATATTCCAACCAATTGGACCAAATTTTCTTCTATCTTGAATAATTACATGAAAAAAGCAAAAACCAAACAATAATTTTTTAAAAGATTATGGATTTTTTCAATCATTCAAAAATTGATTATCAAATCCTAAATATCATTTTAATAAATTTGTTTTTAATCCATCAGGTGGTTAAATTGTCATTTTAATAGAATTTTGTAATGTTTCAACCGGAAATTATTTACTAGCCATTGAAGTTAAGAATAATCTAAAATCTTTATGTATTTAATTATTTAAATTTTATATGATTATCTATAGTTTTGGAAGCCATGAAATTGCTAAATGACAATTTTGTAATAAAACCCACTTTCCTTTTATTTTAGAATCTTAAATCATTCTTTCAGCTTTTTAATCCTATCCTTGACCTAATGAAATTGAACAAGTCATTTTTAGCATATCTTTTTATTATGAAAATTTATTAAAATCACTTATTGGATCTGATCCCTAAGTTAAAATAAAAATTAATGGAGTTAAATTATTTGATTATTAATAACAACTTTTTAATTTTAAAGGTGCAAATTAAATATAATCTTTACCTAGATTTTTTTATACAAAATATTGAATTGCATTTTTTATTTTATCTGGCCTTAATAATTTAATGATTATCATTTTTTCGAATAAATTTAATTTTTCATTCCATTTATTTGGAAAATTTTACAAATGAGGATTTTATGAATCATAAATTTTTTTGAAATCTTACTAATTTAAAAAAAAATCTTATTAAAAACCTGTAAAATTTTCTAATTTTTATATTCCGTAAATTTGTCGGTATTTTTATGCCCAAACATTATCATTAATCCAATTTATTGTTTTTTATTTAATTTGTATATCTCCTGTTGGTCCTGCTAAAAAATATCTCCATTATATATTGTTCATTTTATTTTATCCAAACATTAATTTAATTGTCATTAAAAAAGAAAATAATAATTTATGTTTTTAAAATAATCCTCTTCATACATTTTAAAATAAATTATTCAAAAATGAATTAAAAATATTTTTTATTCTTAATTTTTTATCTGAATTTGGGGAAGAATTGAGAACGGAATTTTAATATAATTTTGAATACCATTTCAACGAATACTAATACATTGAATCAATTAAAGATAAATCAATTAATCAAAAATATAATAATGAAGCTTTAAATGCAATTTATCTATATTTTTATCTTTGTTAATCTATTTATTTTTATGTTATTTTTGATTAATCAACTCTTTGCTTTATTTATGAGGCTTTTTTTTTTGCTTCATTTAATGTTTAAATTAAATTAACATCTTATAATATTTTTGATGTTTATTAATATGAAGTTAATGATTGTAATATTTTGTCTTAATTTTATCTTAATTAAACTTAGGCTTTAGAATTTTTTATTAAAATTTAATTTTTTTTCTATTGTAAATCAGGCATTTATAGTGAAATCAGCATATTTAACATTTGCTCTTATAATCCTACTTGTGTAATTGCAAAATTTAAAATAGTTACCATTACAGAAGTTTAAGGAGAATAATGTGGATTTGGTAATCTAGTGGTCAATAAAAATTTGAATTAATTGTTATATTTTAAAATTCTATCTCCAAATTTCATATTCCAAGTACTTCCCTACTATATTTTTTACTATAATAATAATGATTACCAAGAAGGATCTAATTTTTACCCTACATTCTCAACTAATACCCATTTTCCAAGTTAAATCGAGCTTTATATTATTTTCATTAGATTTGTATCATTTCATTTTAATCAATTGAATCTTCCCTAAACCTCATTTCCTAAATTTTTAATGAAATTATTTGCTTGATTTTGAGGGTCAATCATTAAAGGCCATCTTCTTGTTTGTTCAATAATTAAAGCATTTTATATTGCTAAATTTTAATTAGGCAACCCATTTATATTTATCCATTATCTTGTTCTTACAGGATCTTATAATACTTTTCGCATATTTCATCCTTACGAATACTTTATTTTAAATTTTTAAATTTAAATAAGCCAATTATTTTATAATGATTGTCTAAATTAAGTAGTAAATACACCAGAATATGAAATCATTCCCGCAGCTAATAAACTATCACCTATTAAAAATCATTATTATTTTTTCAAGTTATTTACTGTTTCGGTCCATCTAATTTTTTAATTTTTTAATCCAGAAATTATCTTTCCTGCTCTATCGAGCTTTTATTTTCAATCTACAATTTGCTATGTTAAATTTTGTTATTGTTCTGTTTTTTATCTATTTTGCCTTTATAAATCCAAAATTCTTTAATCCAATTTTTTCAATACTTCTCTTTTTTATTATAAATTTTTTCTTTAAATTGCAACTTTTTATTTTAATTGATTTGCTTTTTCTCTTAAAGGTGCTACTTTTTTCAATACATCATGATATTTTACCATTGCCCAAATCCATTTGAAAACAACCAATAGAGCTTTTGAAGCTTGTTAAACTTATTTTTATTTTAAATTTTAATCTCGTAATATAGGTAATACTTTTGCAATTGTTTAATCTTTTATATTATCTTTATTAAAATTAATTAACTAATTTTTAAATTGCTTTGGTTCTGCTAATAAATTTAAAATAACACATTCAAAAATTCCTTTTGGATCATTTTTTGCTTTTACAGGATCAGAAGGCTTTTTTGTTGTAACTCCTACAATTATTATTAATGCTTAAAAAACCTGTAAAATTTTTTTTGTAGGTATTTTCATTGATTTAATTTAATATAATTTGTCATCCTTTAATTATTTAACAGATTTTAATGCATCATTTAATTATGGCTCTGCCTTTTTAACTTATTTTTCTGCTTATTAAAATAATTTTGAAGCAGCTTATTCTTTTTAGGCAGCTAATGCTTATTAAACCTAAACTTTTTTTCTTGTTTAATCAGCAACAATGTAATCCTATGCTAATTTTTATTTTGTTTTTTTAACTTATTACTATATTTCTAATAATTCTGGCTATTTTTTAATTAATGTTTATTTTAATTAATCTACTACATTATTTGCTTCAGCTAACACTTTTAAACCCATTTATAATCTTTTTATTTTTTAAAATTTTTTTTTTCTTTGATCATTTAATACTTTCTTAAAAGTCTAAAGAAGCTCTAAATATGATTTTGGAGTTACATAGTTATATCTTCTTAATTGTTAGATAAATTATTTAGATTTTTTTTAAACATCTTTTTGCATTATTTTAAATATTTATATTCAAGAATCATTTGATTATTTTAAATCTATTCCTTATTATTTTATATAACCTTTTGCAACATTTATTAATGATTATTCAGGCCATTAAGAAAACCAATCTATTGTTCAACAATTGACTAAAGAAGGAAATTTCCTTAATCTACTTCTAAATAATTCACTAAGTGGTGACATTGCTAATATAACATGAATATTTTTTTTAATTTTCTACAGATATGAAATAAATTTATTCATTTTTGTTGCCTATAATCCTTTTTTCTAGCATTATGAATAACCTATTTTTTAAATTTACTCCATATCTTATTTTTTATATAAACCAGGAATATCACCCGAATTTAAAATATTATTGATATCTTATAGCATTTGTTCATCAATAATTTGAGTATCACAAAATAAAAATGAAATTTGCTTATTTTATATTCCTCATTTTTTAAGGATTTATTTTAAATTTTATCTCCACATATTCATATTATAACCCTTTTTGACGTCAACCTAATATATTTTAAATCCACTAATAAAATTAGCTAATTTTGATAAACTTTGTCTTCCCGATCCTCCAACACCTAAAACTAGAGCATTTCCAAATGGCTATCTTAAAATTCTAATAATTCTAGAAACATGTTAACATGCATCTGTAAATAAAACTAATTTCATTTGATTTCTATTTTAATTATTATATTACTCTAAATATTAATTCAATTTTTTTAATAATTATGATTAATTTTAAATCTATTAGTATAATCTTGGATCTACTTAAATTCCTTTCATATAATCTCCAAAAATTATCCGATCATTCGTATATATTTCTTATTTTTTTAATTTTAATTGATCATTAATTTAAAAAATTAATTTATCTTATAGAAATTTTCTATCTTAATTTGAAATTAATCTATCACCAAATACTCTTTGATTTTCATGATACCAAAGCTTTGTAAAATCCTAAATGTTTTTCATACTTTTAGGATTAATCTAACAAATACCATAAACTATTTTTGAAATTTATCTTAAATTAAATGTGTAGTGAGATCTTGAAATCGTCGGTAATAAATTTTTGATTATTTAATAATAAATGTATAATGTCATTTTCATTATTGTTTATAAACAATTTACAATTTATATAGGAAATTTAGATAAATAACCGTTTAATATACAAATAAAAATGCTAAAAATTGTTTATCTCTGGAAATCACAATAAGAAATAATATTAAAATGCCTTTGTAATCTTTGAGAAATAATTGATCTTCCTCCTCCAGGTAATCCCATTGCTGCAATAAAAATTATATCTTAAATTCTCATATAAGTTTTTTATTTTATTTTATAATTATACCATCCTTTATGATCCATAAATTGTCTAATTAATTATAAAGGAGGTTGTGCTCCAAAATCTTATTTTTTTGGCATGTTTAAATCATCAATAAAAATAATAAATTTTTTTCCTGTGGGAGGGCCATAAACACCTTTTCTTCTTTTTTAAAATTTATCATCAAATGCATCCTAAGTTTGATTAACACTAGTTTGTGCTGAAAAAGTTATTCCAAAAGATTGAAAATTTTATCCAAAACCTTTCGATAATAAAGAATTAATATTAACGGACTTTCCAGTTCCAGTAGGACCTGGAGTCAAAACATGTTTTAAATTTGTTAAAAGTATTTTTATTAAATTTGACATTCTGATTGAATCTAAAGTTGGTACAAGAATTTAACTAAAAGATAATTTTGGATCAATTTAATATTTTTTTTACAATTGAGATTATTTCCAATTTCTCCAAACATTTCCTTGAATATTATATTAGTAATCATAAATTAAACCTTAATTAGGAATATCAACTTTTAATTTTGGTAATAATTACCTTAAAAAATTATCAAATTTTATTCTTGAATCTAAATCTATTGCTCCCCCTATTGACCATATCAATGAAAAAATAAAAATATTATTAATTATTGATTCAAGCTAATCTATTTATTATGGAGTCACTTTTTTAATTTATGTATCTTTAAAATCAATGATTAATCAATCAAATAATTTTAAAAATGAATGAAAAATACCTCAATTTACGGTTACTATTTGTTCATGTATTTTTTTTCTTACTATTTCAATTGATTTTTAAATAGTTTAATCATATAAATTCTGTATCTTTTGTAAAAAATTTTTTTTTAATTTCATTGAATTAGGTAAACTATTACACCATGATTTAAATAATGGGTTTATTCCAATAGATGAGGGATCCATATAAATCATACCTCATCTACTAACTGTTGCTGGGCTTGCTTGTGATAAATCATCTACTTAAAACATCATAGTAATTTTTTATGATAACTTAATTATTTGTCCGGAGTTTAATCATAATTTTTTACTATCATCTAAAACAGAATTTAAATTTTCTATCCATAAAGTATCAACAGGACCATCAAACATAATCCAATGTAAATTATTTCCTTTATCTTAAGATGATTTAATAACATGTAAAGCTAATACACCATCATTCCATTATTGGGTCTAATTATCTTTTTAACCATATAATTGACCCATTTTTAATGATTTTGGATTCATAATATGTAAATAAACAGGAACAAAATTTTATTTTTTTGCCAATGAGGTAATTGATTTTGCTAAAACTAAAAAATTAGATGTTTTACCTCCTCCTGCTGGACCAACAATCATTAATCCATGTCTTACTTGAATTGTATCGTATAATTGAAATATTTTTTAAATGAATTGAGATATTGGCTAAATATTTATTATTTAAATATTTTTTTTAATTGATTACTGTAGCAATTAATAATTAATCTATGGTCTTTTTGTATTTGGAAATAAATCCATAATAATATTTTAAAATAATGGCAAATCTTATTTTAAAAATTTTGGAACGTTTACATCTCTTAATGCTTTTAATAATAATTTATCTTAATTCATATCAAAATACTAAAATTTAAGTAAACCTGCAGCATTAATAACTGATGTAACTGCTCTCATTCCATAATCATAATGAAATTGATAAGATAATTGTTAAGAACTTAATTTAAATGTACCTACTAATTTTCTTGCTAAATCTCTTGCTTGCTAAAATCCAAAAGAATATAACCTAATTTAAGCTATCATTGCATAATCTGGTACCATCATTGCAACAGGTCTAAATAATGCTTTCAAATTATCTGGCAGTTATGTTCTTCCAGCATATCCTGGGTTCATTGTAATATAAACTGAGAAAGTAGGTCGCATTTTTATTAAAGATTACTCAAAAGATAATTATGTTAATTTTTATGCTTTAGCTGTAAATAATTGCTACAATTGTTGAGCAATGACCGAAAGAACTTAAATATTAATACGATTAAATTAATCAAAACAACAAAATGCTCCTGCAGATGCTAATCCTTTAAAGAATTTTGCAAGCATTTTATAATCCATTCCTTAAGATCAATTAAATACAACACATTGTTTTGCAATAACTTTAGATAAATCTTTAACTGATTATGTTTTCCCTGTACCTGCTGGGCCTCATGGTGATCCTCCTAAATTTAATTTAAGGGCTCCCATTAAAGTCATATATCATTTATCTGTTAAAGGAGTAATTACTAATCTTGTAGTATTTCCAAGATATTAATATCCATAAGGGAAAATTGTCTGAATTCATTTTACTCAAATTTATTAATTTTAATAATAATATCTTAGTTGGCTAATCCATTAAAATGCATTTTTTTATTAAACCCCTTATTTATACAATTTTTCAACAACATCTTTTGAATGAACATCAATTACAATTAATGCATTTAGAGTTATAGTTTGCATTTTAGTCATTTTTTTTCTAACCTAATTAACAGTTTAAACAAGCTATGTTGATAATTTTTAGTAATATTTTTTAATACCTTCTTTATTTTAAAAAGATTATTATACTTATTGAGTCCAATAAAATTGTGATCCCGCTAAAACACACTAACCTGGATGAGAAATAATCCATTAAACTCTATGAGTTTTAACATATTATTTGATGGAGAATAATAATACTCTTTTTACACTTCTTTGCATCATTAATTAAACATCTCCCATCCAAAATTAAACCCCTTTTTATTTAGGATCAATTTCATTATTAAATTGTATTTTTTATCCTTATGCAGATACCATAGCAAGCATAAATTTTTATGGTTGCTTAAATTCAAGATCGGCAATATTTTAAAATACTTTTTTAAGATATGGTCTTACATTTTATATTTCTTTTGTCTATGATAAAATTTGAAGCATTTAATCATCTGAAAGAAAATAAAATCTAGCAAAAATTCATCTTTTTTATTATAAATAATTTGCCAGAGCTTTCTAAATTTATTATAGTAATTTATTTCATTACTAAAATTTTTATAATAATAGAGGTTTAGTTAAGTTTGGAATAACTTTAGGATTTAATTTGGTTTATTTTAATATAAATTTTAAAGTAGAATCAACATCCTTGAATTTTTTTGATTAATTAGGTAATTGTCTAATTATATCATTTGAATCAAAAATTGGTTGAAGATACATCCAATTAACTTGTCATTTAATCCATTATTACATTACATCAGAAGCAATTTTTAATGTTTAATTCCATGAAATAATTTATTTTTAAAAATATTTTTTGAAAAATGATGAAAGCATTTGCTATGTTAGAACAATATGATCATCTAATAATGTACCTGCTTAATCAAATGAGCCAATATAATAAGATAATGATTTTTTAAATGCAAATAATTTGAATTATACATTTTACCAATCATTTTTCATTTTTAATAAATTTCATTAAATAGAATATTATTTTGATGCGATTTATGCAACATCAATTCATGAATTTATATGATTTATTAAATTTAGTTTATAAATATTAGTTAAATTAAATGATTAATCTGGTCTGACTTAAAATTTTACTTTTTATGAAATTGAATTCCAATGTCGTTATTTCATTCCTTATGTTCTTAAAGCGATAACTAAAGGAACCCAAGGTTTAAATTTATCAATTTACTATTTAATAGTTTAACCAATTTTAAGAATTCCTGGCCATTATTTATCTCTAAAATATCTGATAACAGAAGCCATTGTTTTGACAGATTTTTAGTATGTTTATTAAACCTTTCTTGAATTTAAATTACTCCAAGTTCAAGTAATCCAATCTTAATAAGATTTTTTCCATAAATTTGTAATATACCAAAGATTGTAAAATGGGGTAAAATCTTTAATGATATTAGTTAACGATGAATAATCAGTTATTTATTTTCCCACCATAGCTTAGCGATTATTATATAATTTAGCTTATTATTAATAAATCTTTAATTTATCCATTATTGATTGTGCAATTTTTGCAATTTCTTAAAATTATTAAATAGTTTGATTTGAAGGAAATTTCGTAATAACAATTTATATTTATGAAATTTTAGCTGAAAGTTATTATTGGTTAAGTTTCATTTGTATTAAAAATTTTTATTTTTATTTCTCTAAAATTTTATTTTGATCTTAAATTAATGTTAAGATTGATTTAATACTACCATAGGCATTCCATTTTTTATCTAATTATTAAGTAGAATATTTATAATGAAAATGTTGAGAAATTTAATAAGTTTATACCATAGATTAAATTTAATTTTTAAGTTTTTATAATTATAATAAAACAGTATTAATATATTATTTTTGTTACGTTAATTATTAAATATTTTTTGGCATTTTCTTTATTTTATTAGAAATTTAATGAGTTTTACCATTTATTTAGTTACATTGTTATCTAAATCTTTCGGCAATAAATTAAATTTGATTTTTATGAATTTATTAATGTTTTTTAGCTAATTTGTTTCTTACATCTTTACAATCAACCATAAAAATTGAAATATGTATAAATTAAGGTATTTTCGATTTGATTTATTTTTCAATTTTTGAATGCAAAATTGAATTTTATTTTAATTATTAAGGAAGACAGGATTTTTAATCTTATTTTATTTTTTTCAAATATTACTTTGTATCTAATTAATATTATTATTTAAAAATTTTAAACGTTTCAATATATTAAATCAATGGTGCTATAGCAAAATCTAATTTTTAATTAAAATTATTTATAATATCCCACAACCATTTATTTTAATCTTATATTTAATTTATTTATATAATTTTTTTTGGTTATTATTTAGGGATAATAGGAACTTTTATTTTATTAAAATTTTAAAAAAATTTAAAAAACTAAGGAAAAATTTTTTATTAAAGTATAGGAATATTTTGAAAATCATTTACACCTTTTGTTAATATTTTATTATATAAATTTTTAATTTAAAAAGGATCATAATTATAAACAGGAAATTTGCTTTAAGGCTTAATAATAACTTAAATATGAAAAAAGGGAAACTTTGGTGTAATTTACTAAATTATTTTTTTTAATTTTTTTTATTTTTTTAAATTTTTTAAATTTTTTTAAACTTGATTATTATTGCTAATT
>Ga0208968_1001856_pt1 | contig 11041 bp, 9 predicted proteins | sample RifOxyA3_FD_184031 | JGI IMG/M metagenome (GOLD analysis project Ga0208968, IMG submission 184031) | Groundwater microbial communities from Rifle, Colorado - Rifle Oxygen_injection A3 (SPAdes) | ecosystem: Environmental > Aquatic > Deep subsurface > Groundwater | place: Rifle, Colorado, United...
TCGGCAAGTGGGGCGCAAAGCCGATGAATTACTATCTCGTGTTCATGTTGGCAGGCACTTTTATCGGTGCGCTGTTTTCGGCGCTGCTTGCCAACCGTGTCCGCCTTCAGGTGGAACGTGGCGCCTCGTCACCTGTGAGTCGACGTCTTTGGTATGCCCTTGCTGGCGGCCTTATTGTCGGTTTTGCCAGCCGGCTGGCGCAGGGTTGTACTTCCGGGCAGGCGCTCAGTGGCGGTGCGCTGCTGCTGACAGGCAGCCTGGTGTTCACACTTTGTGTTTTCGCCGGTGGCTATGCCACGGCGTGGTTTGTGAGGAGGCAGTGGGATGATTGAGACACTCTATGGGCTTGATGCGCTGGATACGCCCCGTGCGTTTTTCCTGGCGCTGCTTATTGGCTGCGGGTTCGGCTTTGCGCTTGAGCGGGCCGGCTTCAGCAGTTCCCGCCGGCTGGCCGGCGTTTTCTACTTCAAGGATATGGCCGTGGTGAAGGTAATGTTTTCCGGGCTAATCACGGCGATGCTGGGGCTATCATACCTTGTGGCCCTGGGCCTGATTAAAATAGACCAGGTTTTCCTTATGCCGACAATTTATGGCGCACAGATTATTGGAGGGTTGTTGTTTGGAGTGGGATTCGCCATGGGAGCATGGTGTCCCGGTACTGCCGCAGCAGGGCTGGCAGCCGGCAGACTTGATGCACTGGTGTTCCTGGCTGGAAGTGTCGGTGGAAGTATTATTTTCAATGAACTCTTCCCGGTGATCGGCGCGTTGTATACGGCCGGTGACCAGGGGCCGCAGATGGTCTACAATTCTCTTGGCATGTCTCGTAACGCGTTCATTCTCATGTTTACTGTTGTGGCTGTAGGCGCGTTCTGGCTGGCGGAATGGGCTGAAAAAGCCCGCACAGGCAGAGCGCCTTATCTTGGAACGCCTTTTCTCAAGGCGTTCAGCCTGGCCCTTGTTGCCATTGCCGCAGGATTGTTTGTGCTTTCTCCTGTAAGCCAGACGGCGTCGGCAGGCATACCTTCAAGCGCGCAAGTGACGAGCGAGAAAGCCCTGCTTGAAAACGTGGACAATGCCCGTGATCATATTGAGCCCGAAGAACTGGCTGACCGGCTGATGGCCGGCCAGGCGGACCTCGTTCTCGTTGATGTTCGATCTTCGGCCGAGTTCGAGGCTTTCCATATTCGCGGAGCGGTCAACATTCAGATAGCTCAGCTGGCAGAGACGCTGCAACCTCACAGGAACAAGGGCCTTATTGTTCTCTACTCGAATGGAATGACACATCCGGCGCAGGCACGTGATGCGCTCCAGCGTTTGGGGTTCGACAACGTGTATATCCTGACAGATGGCCTTCAGGGTTTCAGGGACCGCTGTCTTAAACCTGTTTCGCTTCGATCCGAACCTGTGCCGACCAAAGAAGCCATGAGGATCAATGCCTGGCGTGCATTCTTTACTGGTCAGCCTCAACAGTCTGTGTCCGCAGGCACTGATTTGACTGTTCATGCGTTGCAGAAAGCTGCCATGCCGGGTCTCGTCGATGGTGAGTGGCTTGCTTCCCGTCTTGACGCAAAAAACGTTAAGATCATAGATCTGCGGCCCCAGCCGGAATACAACACCGCGCATATTCCTGGATCCCTGAGCCTTAACGTGGAAAGTTTACGCGGAAATCTCAGAGGAGTTCCATCAATGCTTCTTCCTTCGTCCATGCTGGCGGAGCACTTCTCAATGCTGGGCATACAGCAGTCTGACGTCGTCATTCTGGTGTCCGGCGAAAAGTTTCATGATGACACGCTGGCCGGCATGGCGCTTGAGCGGGTTGGGCATCTGCAATACGTGGTTCTGAACGGCGGGTACGCGACATGGTTGAGGGAAGGTCGACCGGTGGATGCCGCACTGCCAATGGTCAAGGCATCGAAGTACCAGGCTGGCAGCGATACGGACAGCTTTACGATTGATTACCAGGCCCTGGCTGCGATGGTCAACAAGCCCGGTACCGTGATCATTGATGTGCGTCCGGCTGAGTTTTATACAGGTAGTAAGTCCGACGAGGCACGTGCGGGCCATATACCTGGCGCAATTAATCGGCCGTACACTGAAGATATACTTGTAAGCTCAAACAAAGTTGTTTCTTTGAAACCGGCGGAAGCGCTGGTTTCTGCGTATGCACAGATTATCCCATCAAAGAATATGAAAGTCGTTGTTCATTGCCGTACAGGACACCAGGCAAGCCAGACTTATTTTGTGCTTAAGCGCCTGCTTGGGTATACGGATGTGAGTTGGTACGATGCAGGTTGGACAGAATGGGCTGCCCGCCTTGAGCTGCCGGTTGTCAGGTGAAGGCATTCTGGCCCTTCGTCACACAGTTCCTCAGGGTCATTTGTCGGATGGCTTGCCATGAGGAGGATACACCCATATTTCAGATGACCACCTCATTGAATGTATGAAGAAGGCAGAAGACAAACCCAAGTCTGAATCTGTCCCATTGCCTGCTAACCTCGACAATCTCTCTGCCGAAGATCTAGCTAAAGTTGCCCAGTCCATTCAAGAAGAACTCAAGCGTCGACAAAAGGCATCGCAAATTAATGGTTGCAAGTCTTGAAATGGTATGATATAAAGTGTGCACACTTTATATCATCTACTAACAATAACAATAGACACGAAACACTTATCAAATACTGGTTGCATTGTTTGTACGATAATGGTATATAGTGTGCACACTATATACCATTATTATTATATGACAGAAATAAGCATAAGCCAGAAAAAGGAACTTCTACAACTCTTGGCTCATCCCGTGAGATATGGGGAGTTGCGTTTATGTCTTTTGGATTACATGAAAAAGACCGTTTATCGTCATCTTGGATCATTCGAGGATGCACTGAGAAAAGATAAGATATTAATATCCTTTGATGTGAAGTCAGAAAGAGAGAAGAAGGTGACCTTATATACATCCTCACTAGTATCTAATCTATCGCCTTATGGAGTTGCTTGGGGATTATGTCGTAATGGATACTTCTCTAACTTGACTTCTATGTATTTTCATACCCTCACGAATCAAGTTCCTAAAACCGTAAATATGGCTATTGAGAACATAGGTGATTATTCGAGCCGGAAGTCAGGGGTAATGTTGTCAGATCACGATATCTTCTCGTCTTTCGTCAAACAACCGAGATCCAACCGAAACCTTTATTGGTTCAGTGATCATACTATCCTCCTGACAGAGCGAGTGAAAAAGGGAGATGCTGGGGTTGATGTTGTTACGGCAACTAATAAAATAGTCCCAAAAGGATCAAGAGTTACGTCATTAGAGCGTGGGCTGATTGATGCAGTGGTTCATCCTCAGTATAACGGAGGCATTCGTTCTGTAGTAGAGTTCTATCAAGAGGGAGCTAAGCATCTGAATGTTGGTAAGTTATTGAAGATCTACAAGGCTCTTGATTTCAGGTATCCATATTGGCAGGCAATTGGATTTCTTTGTGATAAAACAGGGGCGTCCAAGGCAGCTCATGAGATAGCAGATCACTTCAGGGCACGAAACAAATTTTATATAGATCATCTTGCAAAGGATTCGTGGGCTTTTGACTCACACTGGCAGATATTTTATCCTAAAGGGTTATTTTAATGACTATAACGGAAGTGATAGATCAAAGTATATTGGCAATTTGTCGTGATCCCCATGTCTCAAAAGCCGTAGTTCTTAAAGGCGGAAGTGCGATTCGACTGTTTGAGAAAGATAGTCATAGGCTTTCCATCGATGCTGACTTTTCTTTGGAACAGAAGCTTGATGTGAACGATAAGGACGTTTTCTTTGAACGGATCAGGAAAGCTCTGTCCGAAGAATTCAAGAATAAGAGACTTATCGTTATTGATTTCAAAGCTACTCGAAGACCTGCCAAGCCGAAGGAAGGTTTCCCTCTTTCTTGGGGAGGATGGGAATGTAAGTTCAAGTTGGTTTCAAAAGATTTCCAGCACGAAACAATAGAGGTTCAAAGGCGGAATGCTATGGTGCCTGAAGGTTCTAACTCTCCAATTATGGAAATTGACATAAGTGATGGTGAATACTGCGGTTCAAAAAGATCAAAAATCATCAGTGGGGTCAAGATTCAGGGATATACGAGGGAGCTTTTGGTCTTGGAAAAGATTCGAGCCATATGTCAACAGCATCCTTCATATGAATTTACCTCAAGAAAAGGAAAGAATAGAGCTAGGGATTTCTATGATATTCAACGCTTATCCCAACAGATAGATGAGGAATTTATAAGGAAATGTAAGCAGCACTTAGAGAAAGTATTCAGTGCTAAAGAAGTCCCGCTTAAATTGCTTGCTGTACTTTGGGATGAAGAATTTATTGCCGATCAGGGTATGGGTTTTCAAGAGGTTGTTGATACTGTAAATTATACTATCGAACCATTTGATGTATATGTTCAGTATGTTCGGCACCTCGTCCGACAAATATATCCTGAAGCTATTGAACCAAGGTAAATGCTTGTTTCTGTTATCTCTCGCCATTTAGAACTTATGCTACCCATTCCTACAAAGAACAATGCCTCAAGGTTGCAGAGTCATGTATAGCATTTACATATCTTGAATTTTAATAATAAGATTCTCTGGCGGACGATAAAGCTTCGACAAAGAAATATCGCCTTGGAATTGATGTTGGCGGAAATACGATTCGTACACTCGATATAAATGCTCGTTCATTCTGGGGTCACAAACAATGTCGTCAAACACATCTCTTGGATTGAAGTCAGATTGTACATAATCTCCTGAAGTTAACTCACCTCCTGTTAGGTTAGATATGCCTATAGTGCATAAACCATGTGTCCGGAATGAACTGTTAAGGATGTGACCGGAATATACCGCGATGGTGGTGGGGGAAGGATTCGAACCCTCGAAGGCGTTAGCCAGCAGATTTACAGTCTGCCCTCGTTGGCCACTTGAGTACCCCACCGGAGAAAATGTCAGACTATGGCCAATAGTCTGAAAGGGCGTCATTGTGCATACCGCCACAACCACGGGCAAGGAAAAATTTGCACAAATGCACTGAAAAACAGCGTCTCACTGGCTATATCTGCGGATTTTAATGTCGCGGACAGCTTTCTCTTCCAATATTCTTCTGGTGCAGCTACAAGAGGTCTGAATCTGGCTGCAGAGTTCAGGAAATTTAACAAGGAAGAGCCGGAATGATCAGAAAAATACTTTTAGTGGTTTTAGCAATCAGATGGCTGGCAGGCACGGTTGCGCCGGGTCAGGAAATTTCCGGTATGCCTGTATTCGGGGATGACTTTGGAGCGACAGGGCTTTTTGTCGAGAACTGGGATGTAACTAAAGGTGCAAAATGTGAAGGCGGTCGAGCGATAATCCCATCGGGAAACAACATAACCTTGAGGCGAAAGGCGGAAGGGGATTTTGCCATCACCGCCGACCTGACCGTGGAGCGGCCGGTGGGTAAAGACGTCGGACATTGTGGGGTGACAATCGATGGTATCAATTTCATGATTACTCCCAGGCAGCAGCCAATTGCCAACACGGCATACCGTGTTCCGGGAGAGGAAAGGTCGAGAGGCGCCAGTGCTGGAGCGATACCCGGTTTCGAATTCGGGAAGCCGTGCAGGATAATGATTTCACGGCAGAAACTCGGAGAAAGCTACAAGTATTCCTACAAGTTGAATGGCAAGCCGGTTGATTCCTTCAATGTTATGATGCCAGTGAAAGGCAGGATGGCCTTCTATGGTTACAAGACGAATATAGGGGTCGACAACTTCCAGCTATATTCTGTCAAGAGCGACGGATCGAACAACCTGGTGATCAACAGTTCATTCGAACAGCTCCAGGAAGGCATGCCCAATTACATGAAGCCGCTGTTTGGCGGCAAATATGAGTTTGATGGCAAATGGGAAACCTTCCTGGGAAACTTCGCCATAGACAGAAACGAGAAGATGTCCGGCGAGAACTCAGTGCGGATGACGCGCGGCGAAATGTTTCCCAACTCGATCGGCGTGGGTACCCACAACGTGAGTGTTGCGGCTAAAACGCCTGTGACTTTCTCGATATACCTGAAGGCGTCAGATGACGAATTTCCTGTCACCCTTAACATTTGGGAGCTGTGGCACAAGAACCATTCGAAACCCATTAAGATCTCGAAGCAATGGGCCCGTTATGTGTTCACGCTGGAGAATCCGGAAAAGGCGATAGTTCGGGCAAATATGAAATTCGACAAGCCAGGCACAATCTGGGTGGACGACATTCAGGTGGAGGTCGGAAGCGAGGCGACCAAATACATGCCCAGCTCGCTGGATAAGGATAAGTTCGTTGACACGGAAAAAGCCAGCGTGCCAGTGATAAAAGATGACGGCATTTCCGTCACAGCGGAGAAGACTCCCGTTTCTGGCGGCATGCCCAGGCTGGAACTCTATACCCGTCTTAATTACTACATGAACGAGGACAATGCTGTCATTGTAGGATCGCTTGCCCTTCCGGATGTGGAAAAGCTAGCGGGAAGAATCACTGTGGCGGGCAGAACACTTGAAGTCAAGATGGAGCCGGAGTTTACTTTTGATATTCCGCTTAAAGGCATTGAAAATGGCGAGTACCAGGTGACGTTGGATGTTTGTAAAGGAACTGAGAAGCTCGTTAGCGGAACAACCCGGCTGGTGAAGCGGGAATTAAAGGCCGGTGCTACCCGGATCGATCTTCAGCGCCGTTGCCTGGTGGTAGGCGGAAAGCCGTACTTGGCGATAGCTCCGCATTTCGGCCTGCCTCTGCCGGATAGAAAACCGGAGAAACAGGAGATGATGCTGAAGAACATTTTGCGGCTGCACAGGGAGATGGGTTACAGGTGCCTGATGCTCGGATCGAAAGATGATCAGCCTTTCCCGCAGCAGACTCAGGCCTTTCTCGACATATGCGCCAGGGAGGGAATTAAAATAATCTACTGGCCATACCAGTCATGGAACAACAGGGACAAGGTGGATCCTGTCGCGCGTTTTCAGATGCTGAAGGCCGACAACATTATAGCGTGGCTGGTGGTCGATGAGCCGGAGCTCTACGCCAAATCTGATGAGGTGGAAACATTCATGGAAGCGCACCGCAAAGCAAGTCCCTGGACGCCGGTGTTCATGAATAACACGCTCATCGGAATTCCGGCACGTTTTGCCGGACTCAAAACGGACATTCTGATGCTGGACGATTACCTGTGTAATCGCGAAAATCGTAAAGTTATCGAGATGCTGGATGCCACAACCATGATGATGGAAGCGGGCCGCGGAGACCGCAAACCGGTCTTTTATTTCCTGGAAGGTGAGAATCTGCAAAACCACTACCGTGAATGTACATATGCGGAACAGATAGCCGAGACGTATGGAGTGATTATTGCCGGGGCCACCGGCATATCATATTTCTTGTCGTTACCTGTCTATCCTGAGGATTACCGCGCCAGTGTGGACGTCAACAGGGAACTCCTCGAGCTTGAGGATGTGATCTTCTCGCTGGAAAAGACATCGAAGGCAGTCATGACCGATTCCGTGGTTAAATCCATGACGCGGAAGTTGGAAGGCAAGGTGTATGTCATCACACTGAATTCGGATAACCACCGTGCTGCTGATGTCGAGATCAAGCTCCCGCCGGAGTTCAGGTATGCGGCAAATGCAAAGGTGCAATTCGAGAACCGCAATATTGACCTCAAGAACGGGAAAATATCCGACAAGTTCAAACCGCTTGAGCGGCATGTTTACGTTGCAGACATTGTCAATTGAGGACTTTTCTCATTTACCGTATTTGCGTATTTTGATGTTACGGACAGCGGAACCAGTACACCAGGTTGCTATGCCAAGCGGGATGGATGACTCCACTTCCCATCGTACCGAAATCCTGCGGTTTTCTGTTGCCAGATCAACCATCTGTTTATCGTCAATCCAGGCTTCAATCTTGTCTTTCGACACCTTTACCCGGATTTTATACCAGCGGTTGTTTTCGAACTTCGAAGAACTGGAGGTTTCGTTTTCGGAGGCATCATAACCATCGATACAGGAGAGGCCTGTAAGGGTTCCGCCCCAGCCACCAACGACGAACGTGCACGGATTGGTGCCAACGGGGAAGGTTAGTCCACAGAAGAAATCGTAACCTTCTGTCCGCATTGCTTCAAGTTGGATCTCGTAATCCATCCGGGCGGGCGGTTCTTTGCTCCAGACTATTCCTGACATGGGTTTACCGCAGCCGATGAGGATGGAGCCATCCTTGATTTCGATTTTACCATTGGAAGAGAAATCGGAAGCTTTCCATTTCCCCATGGTCTTTCCGTCAAAGAGCGATTCCCATCCGTATTTGTCAACGGCAGGTTCTGCTCCAACAGCAATGTTTGTTGCGAGTGTCAGGATAATTAGTGCGGCATAACAGCGAGTATTCATAAATCGGTCCTCCATGCAAGTGATCTGAACAATAACAAACCATGGCGTTCAATCAAGCTGAGTTTGATTTCTTATGGTTATAGTTGATAAGGGTGTAAATCAGATTTGTTGAATGGCGGTGATTAAGAGGGGGAAGCAAAGATTTTTTACCACGGATAAACAACGCTGATTTCATGAAGCTTGACAGCAATTTGAAGTTTCTTGGCTTTGCTGGAGAGTTCGGCTATAAGGAAAAACCAATAAAAGAAGGAGGATGGTAATGAAGAAAGTTGTGACGGGTCTGATGGTGGCGGTCTTTACAATTGTTATGTCTGCGAATCTGGTTATGGCGGCTAAAGATAACAGCAGTTCTGTAAGCGGTGAGCTTGCGCTGGCCAAGGATGACAAGGGTGCGGCAACAGGCATAACCATTACAACCAAGAGCGGAACGGTATACAATATAGACATGACAGGATTTTCCCAGGATTGTTCCGAAATGGATGGCAAGCAGGTGACGGCCAAGGGCGATGTGAAGGATGTGGATGGGAAAATGGTTCTTAAAGTTAAGGGCTATATAAGCGGACCCGGAGCAAAGAAATCGGCAGCCAAGGGCAAGGCGAAAGGGAAGAAAGCCGGCAAAGCCGAGAAATAACCCGGCGAATTTCTGTAGTTTCAAGTAAAGTTTAGACGGCCTGTTACCTGGAATATTTTTTTTCGACGTTAGGGTGCCCTCTTCTTACGACTGGAATCTTGGTTGTCAGGGCGGACTGATATGTATATAAAGCAGGTTTTCTGAAGGGAGAATTTATCATGCAGAGTAATAGGAAGAAACTGACGGAAATTAAAGAATGGACCGCATTGCAGAAACATTTTGATTCCGTGCGGGCATTTCATCTCAGGGATTTGTTTTCCAATGACCCGAACCGTGGCAGGCGCATGACCCTTGAAGCGGCCGGACTTTATCTGGATTATTCCAAAAACAGAATCACGAATGAGACGATTGAAAAACTCGTTGCGCTTGTACTGTCCTGCGGCATGCGTGAGGCGATTGATGCCATGTTTTCAGGGAAAACCATCAATGAGACGGAAAACAGGCCCGTTCTTCATATTGCTCTCCGCAACAGGTCGAACGCGCCTATCCTGGTTGGCGGGCAAGATGTGATGCCTGATGTTAACGCCGTGCTCAAAAAAATGGCTGATTTCTCCAATCGTGTACGTTCCGGCGAATGGAAAGGCTTTACGGGCAAGAGAATTCGCAATGTTGTAAATCTGGGCATTGGCGGTTCAGATCTCGGGCCGGCAATGGCATACGAAGGACTGAAGGCATACAGCGACCGCAACCTGACGGTGAAATTTGTCTCAAATGTGGATGGAACTCATTTTGCCGAGCAGACCTTTGGGATGGATCCCGCAGAGACTCTTTTCATTGTTGCATCCAAGACTTTCACGACGCAGGAGACGATGACAAATGCCAACACGGCACGTGAATGGACCCTGGCAAAGCTGAAAGATCCCGCTGCTGTTGCAAAACACTTTGTGGCAGTTTCAACCAATACGAAGGAAGTGGAGAAATTCGGAATAGACAAGGCGAATATGTTCGAATTCTGGGACTGGGTGGGTGGCCGCTATTCGCTGTGTTCGGCGATAGGTCTGCCCCTTATGGTCGGCATAGGGCCGGACAATTTCCACGCCATGCTGGATGGTTTCCATGCGATGGACCGGCATTTTGCCGAGGCGCCTTTTGACAAGAATATGCCTGTGCTGCTCGGTGCGCTGGGTGTGTGGTATAACAATTTCTTTCGCGCGGAGACACATGTTGTACTTCCGTATGACCAGTACCTGCACCGGTTTGCTGCGCATCTCCAACAGATGGACATGGAGAGCAATGGTAAGTACATAGACAAGCAGGGTAACAGAGTTTCGTACCAGACCGGTCCGATTATCTGGGGAGAACCGGGTACGAACGGTCAGCATGCATTCTACCAGCTCATACACCAGGGCACGAGATTGATCCCTGCGGACTTTATAGGCTTCTGCCGTTCCCATAATCCGCTGGGCGATCATCATGACAAGCTGATGGCGAATTTCTTTGCCCAGACTGAAGCGCTCGCGTTCGGTAAGACATCAAAAGAGGTGTCTAAGGAGGGCGTCAAGGGTACGCTGGTTGCGCACAAGACATTTGAAGGCAACAGGCCGACCAATACGATCATGGCCGATGAGCTGACACCCAGGATCATGGGAGCGTTGACTGCACTTTATGAGCATAAGGTGTTTGTGCAGGGTGTCATATGGGATGTTTATTCGTTCGACCAGTGGGGTGTACAGCTTGGGAAGGTTCTTGCGGGAAAAGTTCTCGAAGAGCTGGCATCGAAAGATGCGCCGGCATTAAAGCATGACGGTTCAACCAACGAGCTGATCACCCGCTATCGTGCACGGAAGAAGTGATTCGAGGGCGGAGACGCGGGTTGCATTTCGCTGAGAAGCCGGCAAGTGTCTTTTGTGCGCCGACTGTGTTGCTGACACCTTCGCATACATCAGTATCGCTCAGGCGTCAGACGCCTTGTCGGCATCCCAAAATACACATACCGTTTCTCAGACCCTTCAGGTGACGAAATGCCACCCGTGGCTTTCATTCCGCGAGGACGCGGAAAACGGAA
>Ga0208968_1001864_pt1 | contig 11012 bp, 7 predicted proteins | sample RifOxyA3_FD_184031 | JGI IMG/M metagenome (GOLD analysis project Ga0208968, IMG submission 184031) | Groundwater microbial communities from Rifle, Colorado - Rifle Oxygen_injection A3 (SPAdes) | ecosystem: Environmental > Aquatic > Deep subsurface > Groundwater | place: Rifle, Colorado, United...
CTACGGTGTCTCCCTTCCTCAAGTTCCCGAACCACCTGCAACTTGAACGCCTCACTGTACCGAACTATCGTCTCCATAGCCACCTGCCTTTCTGTATGCAGGTGTCAACCTATAGCCGGACAAGACAACAGCACCGACCATCCACCATCAACGATCCACCATCCACGGAGTCGGCAGGCCCCACCGGACCTTTTCGCGGCGGGTCTGGCTATGTCGTCGATGGACGAGTGAGGCCGTCTGCGAACTCGCAAACGGAGGAATTGCCAGTCCCCCATGGCGGGCCATCAGGCGCAGACCATGACACGCGCGTGGGCAAACTCGCGCCGGTGTATCGGGCGTACCGCCGTGGCGCGCAGAGTGACCACCACGCTGGCCTTGCCGTCCAGGGACGGCGGCGCCATGCAGAGCCCGTCCCCGAGGCTTCCTCTTCGCGTCCTGAATGAGTTCCGCCAGTGGCACGAAGCGTAGGCGGTGGACGGTGAACTCAGCTTCGCCGGTGGGCATAAATGCGAAGTAACCGAAACAAGCCGACTTGCCGGCGTTGTTTACGACCGTGTCTTTGCCGTCGACTCGCAACCGGGCTTTGTTGGCGTCCTTCGTGGTGAACCCTGCCCACTGCTTCGCGGATGCAAACAACTCCGCCAAGGCGAGCCGGAACACAGATTTCCCGTAGGTCTCCGTTGACATTTCCTTCTGCATGCTATATTTCATTGGTACTGAAAATGGTCAATAAGTGAAATATGCCTATCGGTGATGACAAAGCATTCGTGGACCGAGTCCTGGCTGCGGGCAAGGCACGGCAACCGGCTGACGTGGCCGTGACCTGGGGTGAGTACGTGCCAGGGGCCAAGCGCTCACGGACACACTGTGCGTCTGGCCGCCTTACCGTCACTTGCCGGAAACGGACGATTCGCTACTACACCGAACTCAGGCCGCGCCCGCTGCACGGCGCGGACGTGCCGCGGTTGCTGGGACTGAAACAATCGCTGGGGCCCCACCGTTTGTTGGTGCTGGCCGAACAGATTTCGCCGGGACAGGCGGATCAGCTTCACAAAGGTGGCGTCGAGTTCCTGGACGCGGCGGGCAATGTGCATCTGCGCCTTCCGGGCCTCATCTGGTTGACGACGGGATTGCGGGGCAAGGGCGCGTTGCGGTCGCCGGACCGGGCTCGGCTGTTCCGGACCGCGGGCGCCAAACTGCTGTTCCTGTTCCTCGGAGACATGTGCCGCATTGGCTTGCCGCCGGAACGGCGTTACCTCAACCGGCCCTACCGCGACATGGTGGCCGCCGCCGGCATCGCCTTCGGCAGCGCTTCCACACTCATGCGCGAACTGGACGCGAACCACTACCTCGTTCCGCGGCCGGACACTGACGCTGCCGCCGAAGACAAGACTCTTGCCGGGGCGGGCCGGCGCCTCGACCGGGTACCTGAGCTGCTTGGCCGGTGGGTTCAAGCCTATGGTGACGCACTGCGGCCCAAGCTGGTACTGGCGCGGTATCGTGCGGCCGACCCGCAGTGGTGGCGCACGGCGACGCTTGGCAGCGCGGTGGGACTTTGGGGTGGCGAAGTGGCTGCCGCGAAGCTGACCGGGTATCTCAAGCCGGAAGTGATCACCATCTACCGACAGGGCAATATCGCGCCGTGGTTGCTGACGCACCGGCTGACCAGTGATCCGACCGGGCCCGTGGAGGTGCTGGATGCGTTCTGGCATGATCCCGATATCCGGGAGGGGGATTGCGTCCTGCCTCTGCTGACGTATGCCGACCTGCTTGCCAGTGACGCCGAACGCAACATCGAGGCCGCTCGCGTCCTTTATGAAGACAGAATCCGTCCACTTATCGAGGCCGATTGACCCGCCCATGCTGGCTCTGCTGGAAGGGGTAACGGCAGCCGCCAGCCGGCTCGACGTGCCTTTCGTGCTGATCGGCGCCTTTGCACGGGACCTGATCTTCGAGCATGTCCACGGTGTGCTCACGGAACGGGCCACCGGCGACGTCGATGTGGCGGTGCTGGTCAAGACCTGGCCGCAGTATGCCGAGCTTCAGGCCGCGCTGTTGGAGGTAGGCTTCGTCAGGCACTCGGATCAGGCCCAGCGCCTGGTCCACAGCACCGGACTGGTCACGGACGTGATCCCTTGGGGCGATGTGGCGACGGCGGACGGCCATATCCGCTGGCCGAATGACGGTGCCTTGATGAGCGTAGTGGGTTTTGACGATGCACTCAGACATGCCGTACGGCTGCAACTCAGAGCCCCCGGGGTTCAGCCGGCGCTGACGGTCGCCGTTGCCTCGCCTGCGGCGGTCGCCATCCTCAAACTGATTGCCTGGAACGACCGGCAGCAAGGGCGCCGCCGGGACATGGCAGACCTGGCGTTCATGGTCCAGCACTACCTGGACGCGGGCAACCGTGAACGGCTTCTGGGCGGCGAACATGCAGACCTTCTTGCACGGGAGCCGTTTGACACTGATCTGGTCGGTGCGGAACTGCTGGGTCGCGACATGGGCGTCATGGTCTCGCCGCGAACGCGTCAAGCCATTGCCACGATCCTCCAGCGCGAGACGGCACCGGGTGGTCGGCGCCAGATGCTGCAGGAACTGCGCAAAGCCTGGGCAGGGGATTTCCGTCGGGCACAGACGGTCGCGCGGTATCTCTGCACCGGGTTCAGCGAAGCGGTGTGATCGTGAAGGCGGAGAGGTCGACTGATCCGTTACATCCGGTCCTGGCCTTGGACCACACCATGGCCGAATACCGCCGACGGGCGACACGGATTGCCTGTGCGTATCGCAGCATCGGGTGAGACCCGGTTGATGAGTGGACGGGAAGTGCGGCAAGGCTCCCGCCTTGCCGAGAGGTTCGGGTCTCGGCGTGCGGGAGAAACGAGTGCTGTGCGCGGCCTGCGGAAGCGAGCAAGGCTGGAGTCATGCTCTCCTTCGCCGTAGACTCAGCGCCGGGGTGGGCGGAAACGGGTCGTGGCGCGGGCAGTCTCTTGCCCGCAGGTTCCGGCAGACGCGACGAGGTGTCAATTCGCCTGTCGCGAGGATGCTCATACAACCCCTTTTGGCACCGGTGGCAGAGCGTAAACTCTTCCCCGCCACTCCCTTGTTTTCATTGCGGAACGGATGTATGATGCACACGTAGGTTACGGGCAAGCGGCCACTTCCCGGTCGGACTTCGCACGCCAAGCGCCCCGGATCGCGAACTCCGCAGAATCAGATGTCCGTAACGGCGAGGTAGCGGACAGGTTCACCACGAAGGACGCGAAGGGCACGAGGGAAAGGACAGAGACAGCAACGGATTTGGTTGAGCCAGGCTCCGGTTGGGCCGACGGCGGTGAGATCTCCGCAGTCCGGCTTGGCCCCGTTCCACCTTCGTGATCCTCATGCCCTTCACGGTGCCCTCCGGTTACCGAAAATGGCCGGGAAAGGCAGCGACCATCGATACGGTCAACCCGCTCGGGAGCGAACCAGAGAAAACTGGCTAGACAAGCGGCCAGCCCGTGCGGGACTCCAAACCTATAGCATCATAACACACTCATGACCAATGGCATAATTTACGCAGACCCCGAGGGGCTCGGTCTCTGGTTCGACAACGTGGGAGGTGATGGATGCAATACAAAGCACTCAAATCGATTGTCGCTTCCAAAAAGGGTCCGGTTGCGCTTCAGACTCCTTCCGACTCATTCTTCGTGAAACCCACACGGGTCGCTCCATACATCGAGCCAAGTTTTTCAAAGATCGAATTCCCCAAGGAGAAGCCTTCCATTCTGCTTGTGTCGGCCGTGGGCGCATCCGGGAAGACAACCACCGCCGAGGCCCTTTCGTTCGATATTCAATTGCCCATTCTTGACCTGGCCAAACACAAACCGGTCGGCGACAATACCCTCACCGGCATTCTCACGACCGCTTACCCGATTGATAAAGTAGGCGCGGTTCTGGAAGGTCTTCGCACAGGGACTCACGGCATCATCATTGACGCAATCGACGAGGGGAGGTCAAAGACAACGGAACAAGGATTCGAGGCGTTCCTCGACGATCTGATCGAGCGATCCAAAGGATCGACTACCACGGCAATAGTGGTTTTTGGCCGCAGCCAGGTTCTGTTTAGCACTTGGTGGTATCTTGTGGATAAGGGCGCCGACGTTGGGATGGTACAGATTGATCCGTTTGATCTGGAACAGGCAAAGAAATATATCGACTCCCGCGTGACAGAGACGACTACCGGCCAGCAACAACCTTACGAACAAGCACGCGATAGGGTTCTTGCCAAACTCGGTGCGGCTTTCTCACCTGCTGCAGCCAAAGCCGAGAATGCGTTCTTGACGTTCATCGGTTACCCTCCCGTTCTTGACGCCATTGCGACGCTGCTGCGAAAAGAGCGGAATTACCATCGCGTTGAGCAAGCCTTGAGTGATGGAACAGAAGGCCAGTTGGAAATTGGCCTTCTCATTCGCATTTCCGATTATCTGTTAGATCGCGATCACGACGAGAAGGCCCTGCCCAATTTTATCGAAGCCATCGCAGTCGAGGTCGGGGGATCGCGCGGGCAAGGGTTACGACAGTCCCTCTATAACCGCGAAGAACAATGCGCGAGAGTTCTTTCACGAGCCCTCGACCGCCCTTTCCCCCGCCAGGTTATTGAGGACAATGCGTTAAACGAGCGGTATGAGAACGCTGTGGCGACTTGGTGTCAGGACCATCCATTTCTCGACGACACACGCGCGCGCAATGTCGTATTCGCAGCGCTCGCAGTTACGCGTTGCACGCTCAGCGCTGTTCATGAGTATCGGGCACTGGCTCATGACTATGCTGTGGCGAATCGGCCGACATATCATCTTCTGTACATCCTAGCCGAACTTGCGAAGGGACACGAGATCGATGTTCGGTGTTTCAACATGTTGATCCAATCGTGCTCAGAGTTTCTGGGCATCAATGCTGATATCTCCATCGAAATTGATGGGGAGTCTTGGGAGGATTCTGAAGGGGAACAAGATGCGACGGCTGAACTTACCATTGCGATTGAATTTCCCGAGAAGAAGCAAGAGCGCACATTCGTGTTCAAAGGAACTGTCGGTGCCGAAGCCATTCCGCTTGGGCCATATCTTGTCAACACCAGCGTGACACTCCCCTGTGCCGTCGAACTATTGGGGATCCCGGCAATCGAGGCGATTGGCGATTGCAGCATCTCCGCGCGAGGGGCCTTTATCAATACCCCTGACCTGATTCTGCGCAACATTCCTCGACGAACACATGAAAGCACACAGGGGGATGCTGGACTATTCATCAACACATACAAGGCGGAGGGACACGCGAATGCGGTCTCGGTTCGAAATGGGAAACTGGAGATTCAGTGTGTGGAACATGCGCTTGATTATCCACTTGCAAGATATGTTCAAAGGATTGCGGCACCGTATTCAGACCCGTTGCTCCGAGAGAAGTACCGCACGCTGCGAAGAATCCTGCTGCAATTCCGCTCACACAAAAGGGGCACACTGGCAAAGTACCGCGCCAAGATCGAACACGAACGGGTTCTGCGAGACGACCTTGGAAGACGAATCCTCGCGGCGCTCCTCAAGGAAGGCATACTGCGGAGTGACCCGAAATTGTATTACGTTCAGCCGGATCGATGCGACGCAAACCTCGAGATTACCTGGCATCAACTTCGTCAGCACAAGTCGTCCAGCAAACTGGAGGCGTTCCTCAAGAGCGTGTCGTGAAAAGACGCCGAACGAGTTAGGGGTCGCACAGAACGGGACGCCGCGGGGTCAAACCGAAAGCGCCGATTAAGACCGGCGCTTTCGGTTTGACCCCACTGGCTCACATCAAGTATGCCTTCGAACCAGCAGGATGAGTGTGCTAACTAAGGTCGTCAAGGGAATGGAAACGCGCAGCAGCGACAGGGAGCGGAACGCCAACGCTCAGCTTCCTGTTGTGCTGGAATTCCTTGGCAAGAGGGCCAGGGCAATCCTTTTCCGCAAGGGCATAGGTGACATGGAAGGGTTCCTCACCCTGAAGCGCGATGAACTGGAGCGTCTGGTCAATTGCGGCAATCGCACGATGAGCGAGATTGCCAAGATACAAGAGGCAATAGGGAGGGCTTTCCCTATAGGTACTGCCCAGTGGCCAGCCCTGGAACCATACGAATTTCGCGATTGCCTCCGCAGGCACCTTTCCCATCGGAACCGTTGTACTCTTACCTCGTCTGCACGTCGGCCCAACAGGAAGAGAAGGAAGAAAAGAACCGTCGGTGTCAGTGACGAGGGCAAGACGGGTAGGGAGCCCCAGGACGGTTCCGCAGGACGTATCGAAAAGGAACCAAGTGAAGAACCTGTTCGCCAGGCGTTGACGGGGTTTCCCTTCCCTTTGCCCGTTATTGATGATGTCGGGTTGGCCGATCCCGTGTCGTCAAGTCTCCTGCGGAAGTGCATTCCTGCCCTGTGGCAAATCAGTGACCAAACGTTGGACGCCGTCTGGTCTGCAGCCGACCAGAGGCTGATGCAGGATCTCCCTCTTTCTGAGTGTGAATGGCGCAGGCTTGCGGGCATCGGGATATTCAAGAAGGATCCACTGTCGGTCGCACTAGCCACAAGCGTAGGGTACATAGTCCAGTCGAAGTCCCAAGGCGAGATGTTCGACGTGGTGGCAGATTGGCTCTGCGGCTTCGTGCAGGAGATGACCGGGGGACGGCCGATTCCTTGCCTCACTGCGTCCGAGTCATCGATCGTCAGTCCGGGGGAAGTGGAGAGTATTCGTAGTTACCGGCTCGATTCATTCGCGGCACCAATAGCCATCTTGGATGAGATGCATGCGTTGGGCGTCAGTGTCTGGGGCGACCTACCAGCAGTGACGGAGAAGTCCCTCCTTGAGGCGAGAGGCGTTGCATGGGAGCCCTTGCGACAGATTGCCGCGATATGGCAGATGCGAGCACTTGCGCATGCAGCAACAACCAAGTTGCATGAGGGATGCCCGGTCGCCTATGGTAGCCTCAGTGACATGATGGAGGATTTCGTCAGGACGGTGGTTGATTCGCAACGCTCGAACCGCGATCGGAGGCTTACAGAGATCATCCTGCGAGGGCGACTTGGACTACTTGAGAACCGAACGTCGACATTGGAGGAGATCAGCCGTTTGGTGGGCCTAACACGCGAGCGGGTCCGCCAGCGGTTCAACTGGGTGGTTGACAAGAATCTGGACCGCCTCTTCGTGTTCTGGTTGGTGACACGAGAGGAGTTACGTATGGCAGGAGGAGTGCATATGGTAGCCGATCTCGCCACTCGCCTCGCCACCCGGATGGCATGGCAAGATCCGCCTGACCTTGGACGTTTCCATGCAATCCTTCGTCTCTGCAGTACCCTTGACGTGGACAATCAGTCTGGGACAGTCCGTGATACTGAGACTGAGTGCCCGGACTGTGAGCACATGGCTCTTAGCCTGCGAGGGGCACTTGATGGGGCTAAGGGTGAGGTTTCCCTTCCTGATGCATCCCGTCTTGCGCAAACGGCTTGTGCAGCAACCCTCCGATGCAAGAGAGGTCATCGCCGCCCGCCGGGGTTCTCCAGTGGTTTTGTCCGGTGGGTTGTGAACAAGATGCCAGACGTTGTCATTCAAGGCGGTTTTGTTACCCGTCGAGGGACATGGGGAGGCGAGAGGGGATCGCGCACTCAGTCTGCGGAGAGTGTCCTGAAATCCGCTGGGCGGGCGATGGCGTTTCGCGAGGTGTATCGTGAGTTACGACGCTTGCAGCCTGAAGACGAACACATCACTGAGCGCGCAGTGCACAGTTGGCTTGTGAAGAACGACAATGCCATCCTCTGGGGACGAGGTACTTTCATTCACCGTGACTTCGTCCATCCCCCCGATTCTCTACTTGCCGAGATTGCCGCCTGGCTCGAAGATAGACTATGGAGCACGGGAGTCCCGTTTGTGTCGGTCGCTGGCCCCTATGCTGTGTTTCGGGCACAGGTGAAGAGCGCAGGCATCCCCTCGGAACAAGCTCTCTACTCCTGCCTGAGACGCGAGGAAGGGCGGACCCTGACCTATCCAAAATACCCGCGAGTCATCTTGGCGGGTGCCGAATCACTGCCCGTCTGGGTTGTGCTGGAGCAATTTGTGTCCGACGCCGGCGGCTTGATCCCAATCGGAGAGGTCATCGCCTACGGTGAAAAAGAACTATACATGAAGCATGTCTCGCAAAAAGTGGCGTACGTCCCAGGTGTCCTCCACACCGGCAAGGGGCTGGTCATCCATGAACGGAATCTGCCGCGGGCAGGGGAGGAGATGGGGCAGGTGTTCGGTTACGCAAGGGCGGTGGCTAGAGTGGAAGGGCATGTATCCGTAGAGAAGATTTTCGCCGACAGGAAAATCACCTGTCTGACAACGGGAATCGAGAACCCTGGGGTGCTGTATGCGATGCTCCAAGTTCATGCAACGTCACATGTGAAGACGCCCGGCTATCCGCGTGTGCTCCCAGCAGATGGCTCGGATGATACGCGGGGGATAATAGATAGTGTGGCGCGATGGATTGCAGACCGCAGTCGGCCGTGCAGCTTTGAGGAACTCGAAGCCCACTTCGTCGAGGAACTTGGCTACAAGGAAAGGACTGTTGGTGTCGTAGCGGCGAAAGGCGAGAATCGCGTTGTCCGGTACAGTCGGGGGTCAGTGGTCCATCTGGACGCCCTAGAATGGGATGCCGTGAAACAAACCGGGGTGGATGATCTCGGCCGTGAGGCGTTTCGTGATGCCTGCGCCGCTGGAAGGTGCTGTGCTTTCATCGGGGACCTCATCGAATCTGTCCAATTGCCGGAGTTGGCAAACGGGGTCGTGTGGACGCCAACGCTACTGACGCAGATACTGGAGCACGGCGGTAATTTCATTGTGCTAGGCAGTGCTCGGAATGCGTTTGTTGAGACACCCAATGCCTTCCGGATTGGCACGGTAGAGGACTTGTTCTGCGAGATTCTGCGGACACGTTATGACGGGGCGTCTGCCGTTCACCAGTTCACGTCAGACATGCGGGCCGCAGGAATCGTCCTGAAAGCGGTTACCCCGTCCATGCTCGGGAGTCAGAGCAAGGTGTGCATAAAGGGGTCCGTGATCATGCTCAGAGAGTTGTGCAGTCATGCTTAGGGATATGCAACTTCTGCCGGTCTATGACAGTGCGGAGCACGATCTGGTCCGCGAACTGCAGGTTCCCCTTCTACAGAATGCAATGGATTACCTGCGGGGTGTGGGCTTTTTTACGTCCGGCTGGCTTCGCATTGCATCGCGGGGCGTGGTTTCCTTGGCTGAGCGTGGTGGGAGGGCTAGGATCATATTGTCCCCGACTATGGAAAAGGGGGACTGGGAAGCGCTCCAGTTAGCTGAAGAGGCCCGCTGCGACGCCGAACTGCGGATACTGCTGGAGCGGCGAGTCGGGGATCTCAGGGCATCACTTGATGCTGATGTTCTGAACGCACTGGCTTGGCTGATCGCGGACGGAGTGATCGAGATGCGGTTCGCAGTGCCGCGCGCGGCGGAAAGTATGGGTAACTACCACGACAAGGTCGCCGTATTCCGCGACGGTTCCGGCGATGCCGTGGCAATCCACGGGTCGCTCAATGACTCAGTTCAAGGCTCCATGAATGGGGAGGCCTTCTCAGTGTTCGTGTCCTGGACAGACGGGCAGCGCCCCTACCTTCAGAAGCACATGGAAAGGTTGGAGGCGCTCTGGGACGGACAGAACGCGCAGTTCAGAACCTGCCCGCTCCCAGACGCCATCAAGGAACAGATCGTTCATCTGCGGACGACGGTATGTAGGCCCTATTCATTGCCAGATGCTCCTGACGTATCGGGAGCCTTGACCATTGGCCCCCATCGTCCAGTCATTCTGCACTCGTATCAAGAAGCCGCCGTTGTGTCCTGGAGAGATGCTGGCGGTAACGGCGTGTTCGAAATGGCAACGGGGACCGGAAAGACCGTTGCTGCTCTTGCCGCGGCAGTTGACAAACATCGCGAACTGGGTAGGTTGGCGGTTGTTGTCCTAGTCCCGTACTTGCATCTACTTGAGCAGTGGGAGAGGAATTGCCGAGCGTTCGGCTTCAGTCCCATCCTGTGTAGCAGCAGTCATGGCAGGTGGCAGATTGAGGTCAAGGCGCGGATTCAGGATCTGACCTTGGGGGCTACTTCTAGCCTCTGTGTCGTTGCGGTACATGCAACTTGGTGACGGCGGCGGCGAACTCGTGGGGGATGGACGGGTTGAAAGCCGTGTCGGCGGGGGATGGGCGTGAGGGAGCGCCGGACTTGGGGCGGTTTCTGGCGGCCCCAAGTCCGGCTGGGGATGGACCGTCGGCGACATGCCGTGATGGGGTTGCAGGAGGGCTGGCTGGACGCCGGGACTGGCGTTCCTTGCGTTCTTTCTGCATCCACCCAGGCCGATGCACGAGAGGGTAAAGTGCCGGGCGCGGCACGGCGACGGTTCGGACCTGGTTTTGAGGGTGGCGGTTGCGGCCTTTCGGGGCTATGCGGGACGGTTCCGGGCCGACAGGTCGGGCCTGGGGGCTGGCCGCCGGATATTGGCCGTTCGGGGGAGAGGATATTCCTTCCGGTACGACGGCCGCTGTTTCAGCCGGCACAGGCCACGCGACGCGGTCAGGCGCACGACGGCAGCGGCTTGGGAAGCGGTCCCGGCAGTTCAAGACAGTGGCGCCCCGCCGGGCGGCAGCGGGGAGTTCCCCGTGACTGGCTTCAACCCGGCAGGGCGCTGCGAGGACATCGAGGCACGATCAGACTTCGCGGTCGAGTCTATACTTGGGGTCGCGGATGGAGGGGCCGTCGATGATTACCGTATGACTGTGGTGCAGGAGCCGGTCGAGCAGGGCGCTGGTGAAGACGCTGTCGTTGTTGAAGGTGACGGGCCAGTCCTTGTAGGCGCGGTTGGTGGTCAGGGCGATGGCGCCGCGCTCGTAGCGTTCAGAGATGACCTGGAAGAAGAGGTCGGCGCCGGTCTTGTCCAGAGGGACAAAGCCCAGTTCGTCGAT
>Ga0208968_1001870_pt1 | contig 10976 bp, 9 predicted proteins | sample RifOxyA3_FD_184031 | JGI IMG/M metagenome (GOLD analysis project Ga0208968, IMG submission 184031) | Groundwater microbial communities from Rifle, Colorado - Rifle Oxygen_injection A3 (SPAdes) | ecosystem: Environmental > Aquatic > Deep subsurface > Groundwater | place: Rifle, Colorado, United...
GATTTACGGCAAAGCATTATCTCTTCCTTTCTGCTCACGCCTAATCGGGTCAGATCTTTCTGTATCGATGCCATTACATTTGTATGGTTTGGCAAATGCAGGATTTCAAGCGGTTGTCCAATAATTTCGGAAGCTTTATAGCCGAACATTTTCTCTGACCCCGGACTAAAACTGCGAATGATAAAACTTTTGGATAAATCGACGATAATAAAAGACACATCAATGGCGGCATTAAAAACCGACCTGAGCTTTGTTTCGTTTTCGGCGAGGGCACGTAAGATAACTTTACGCTCTATGATCTCGTTGTTCAGGCTATTGTTAATACGGGTAAGTTCGATGGTCCTTTCGTTTACACGTTTGTCGAGTTCCTGATTCAAATGATTCAATTCGTTAAAGATGAATATTTTATCCAGTCGCTCAGTGGCAAGTTTTGCAACCTGGAGAAGCAACATGAGTATTTTTGAAAAATGGTTTTCAGTTTCGGTATCATCCAAAAAAAGAAAATAGATATCTGGAATTCTTTTTGCAATACATCTGATAATTAGTGCTTTCTGTGGTTTAAATTGTTGTTTTTTTATCAGAAAGGAAAAATGATACGATTCGAAGTCATCTTTTTCCAGCATCAGAAAGCTTTCATTCGGATGGATTTTCCCGGTAAATTCAGGAAACGACAATTGTATATCGCCGGTTTGAAATTCACCAAACGAGGCATAAAAACCAATTACATTAATGCCACTGTCATTGTGATCAAAACAAGCGCAGAATGGAATATTTTTTAATATTGAAATTCGTTCAAGGATTTGCTCGATCAGCAGAATGGGGTTGTCGGTCTGATAAATAAGTTCGGCCACAGTTCCGAAAAGCATTGAATCCTCCGCCTTTTCAGACAAAGCCGAATTTTCGGCCTCCAAAACCTCAATTTTCGAGAGTAAATCGTTCAAGTCAAGCTGCATAGCTTTTTTCTTTTATAAATTGTTGAAGAATTTGGGCCAGCTTTTCAGGCTCGTCCAATTGTACAAAATGACCAGCATCTGGAATAATAACCAACTTACTGATTGAAATATCTGAATGCAGTTTTTTACTGATGTTAGAACCCAGATAAACATCGGCATCGCCACGGACAATAAGTACAGGTGTTTCAATTTTCTTAAGCAGTCCGGTAATTTCGATCAGGTTCTTGTTATCCAGACAAGCGGCAAAGTGCAGGAAAGCCTTTCTTCCGGCTTTACTTTGCATTGGCTTAAAAAAATAGTTCATCAGTTCCGAAGTAACTTTTTCCTTGTGATACACCCCTCGTTGGACGATTAGTTTAAGCATTCCCAGGTCGAGTGTGGCCATGGCCAATTGTCTGATGATTGGCGTGCGAATGGCGATGATAGGCTGTACCGGCCAAAAATCGTAGGCGACAGTATTGATAAAAGTACTGGTAATTATGGCTTCAGGATACCTGACAGTAAAAATCTGGGCAATTCCCCCGCCAACGTCATGCCCTACAAAATGAACCTTCTGTATCTTTAAAATATCAATAAATTCTTTGAGAAGTTCGGCCTGATGTTTTAAAGAATAATCAACCTCAACGGACTTGTCTGAATCCCCGCAACCGGGCAAATCAACTGCAATCACATCGAAATCAGGTTTTAACAGATGAAATATTTCGGCCCAGATAAATGAATAAGTTGTGATGCCATGAACCAAAAGAACAGTTTCTCCCTGACCTTCGCGGAAATAGTTTAATTTGTTTCCAGAAACCTGGCATTTTTGTGGATTGCCCAATTCTTTCATTTATTGAAGATTAGAGGTTACTACAATTCGATAAATGTAATAGAAATTCCATTCAGCTATTTAGAATTTGTAGAAAAAGATATCAACCATTTAATGTCAATAAAATACTACGGTCAGAAATGTTTATTGGATTATCCTGTTATAATCAGCACCAGATTGGATTTTACGCAATGAGAAGGAAAATGGCATTAATGATTTAATGTTTTATAACACAAAAGTTAAGATTCACTTAACACAGATTCGTATTCCGCAGCATATCTTTGTAGCGTAATCAGAACAGAAAAAGACATTTATCACATTTCATAAGTTAGGTTTGATTAGTTTTATTGGTTTAGTTAGGTTTAGGGAAAGGGTAGATTAGAGAATCTATCCTTTTTTCTTTTTTTATATCCCCAGTAAACCATTCACAATAATTCATTTGTTCTCTTTCTCCAAGATAAACCCGGAACACAGAAGAAATCACTTTTTTTTATATAAATTTGGTCAGCTACAAACAAACATCCAAATTAAATCTTACTATATGGGAACGAACAGTAAGGAAAAGTTGAAAATTATTCACATCGGGGCCGATCCTGAGTTTTTATCACCTGTTATTTTCGAAAACCATTTGGTTGAGATTGACACAATGGACAATGTTTTTTCTGTCAGTCAATGGATTGACTTAAAAGGATTGCCTGATGCTATTATTTGTGAAAGAATATTTCCGGGAAGCAATGGATTTGATTTTTATGAATTCTGGGTTGACCAATTTGATTCGGAGAAATCCATTCCATTTATAATTCTTGATGATGAAAAAAATGAGGAAACAGTATCTCGTGCACTTCAGAAAGGAATAGAGGTTGTTTTTGTTAAACCTATCAGCTCAGAAACACTTATCAACAAAATTCTGATCTTAAAGCAAGCCAAACCATTATCGAACAGAGAAATGGTTTCGGGTATGAATGCTTTCAAACCCTTTAAACCATCATTGCTCAAACGTACGTTTGATATTGTTTCTGCATCAATCGCACTGTTACTTGTTTCCCCAATTCTGTTAATTTTCAGCATTGCAATCCGTCTCGAATCGAGGGGAAAGGTTCTTTATATCTCGAAAAGAGTTGGTTCAGGTTATAAGGTTTTCGACTTCTATAAATTGAGGTCGATGTACATTAATGCCGATAAACGACTTAAAGAACTGGCGCATCTGACAGGATATTCGGAAACCGCAGACAACCATGTAAAATTAGCTACGAATCATATTCATGGAAATTATTCTACGATGGTTGGCGATCCGCGAATTACAAAAGTTGGGAAGATTATCCGCAAACTGAATATTGATGAACTCCCTCAGTTGATAAATGTATTGAAGGGAGATATTTCTTTGGTTGGAAACAGACCGCTGCCGATATACGAAGCCGAACTTTTAACTACTGGTGACTGGACCGACCGTTTCGATAGTCCTGCCGGAATTACAGGGCCATGGAGAGTGGTGACCCGAAGAAAGTTATTGTCAATGTCGCACGAAAAACGGAACAGCCTTCAAAATAAATATTCTGAAATCGCCGGGAGGAGCCAATACTCATTTTGGAAAGACATATGGATTATTTTCCGGACCATACCAGTTATATTTAAGTAGGAAAGTGTCGATTTAAATGGCTTCTTTGACTTTGCATTCCGGGTGGCAAAAACAATTAACCAAATGGTCATTCACCATTCCGGTTGCCTGCAAGTGTGCATAAATTATTGTCGAACCAACAAATTTAAATCCCCTTTGTTTCAAATCGGCGCTGATTATATCAGAAAGTTCAGTTTTTGCAGGTAATTCTGAAAGCTTTTCCCATCGGTTAACAATCGGCTGATGATCGACAAATCTCCAGATGTACTTGTTAAAACTTCCAAATTCTTCGGCTACTTCAAGGAAACATTTCGCATTGTTAATGCTTGCTTCAATTTTTTGTCTGTTCCTGATTATTCCTGAATCCGACATCAGTTCTTCCACCTTCTGCTGACCGTAACCGGCTACTTTACTCACATCAAAATTGTCGTACGCCGACCTGAAGTTTTCGCGCTTTTTCAGGATGGTCAACCAACTCAGTCCCGCCTGCATTCCTTCCAGAATCAAAAATTCAAATAATTTCTGTTCGTTGTGCAAAGGCTTTCCCCATTCTTCGTCGTGGTATTTTGCCATTAGTTCATTTTTCTGTGCCCATTCGCATCGGTTTTTTGTCATTTTAATTTCTCCTTATAATTTCATTTACTGATGATTACAACGCCATAATTTAAACTAATTTCAAAAAATATTTTCAGATTTATGTCTTTCGAAGTTAATCTTCCCAAAAAATAATTAAAAAAATCGAAAAGGAAGCCTTTCGGGCTAAAATACTATTTTTGCTATGCATAAATTGCACCCGCATGAAAAAACTGATCTTCCTACTTTTAATATTTGCTTCAAATCTGGCTTTCAGTCAGTTGAATATTGACCATTACATTCGCGTTGGTGAAACCCGGATTCAGATTGGCAACTATGTTGGCGCAATCGAAAATTTTAATATTGTTATCAGATTTAAACCCCACATGCCCGAACCTTATTATTTCAGGGGACTGGCCAAACATCAGCTTGAAGATTTCAGAGGGGCAATTCTGGATTACAATACTGCCATCGAGATCAAACCATATTATCCTGATGCATTTATGCACCGTGGACTGGCCTATTTGCAGCTGAACGACTTTGCAAAATCCATCGCTGATTATAACCGGGCCATTGAGCTCGATCCCAATAATGCAAATATTTACAACAACCGTGGTATTGCAAAAATTTCAATGAAAGACGTTGATGGTGCAATCGCTGATTATGACAAAGCGCTGGAAATCAATCCGAAATTCACAAACAGCTTCATTAACCGAAGCAATGCCAAATTAATTAAAAATGACCTTCGGGGGGCGATAAGGGATTTAAATCAGGCAATTATTATCAGGCCACATTTTGCAAACGCATATCTTTTGCGCGGATTGGCCCGTTTCGAGCTTAACGATTATGCTGCGGCTTTGCGAGACTTTGACCAGTGTATCAAACTCGAACCCCAAAATGCATACGCTTTTAATAACAGGGGAATCGTGAAACAAAAACTGGAAGACTTTAGAGGCGCTATTGTAGATTATAACATGGCTTTAAAGATCGATCCAACCATTGCAAATGCGTACATGAATCGCGGTATTGCAAGGGAGAACCTCAAACTGCCCGGATCAGATGAAGATTATGCTATTGCAGCCAAACTTGATCCAAAGTTTGCGTTCAATCCGAAAGAAGTCGATTCAAGTGCACTTGCAAAGGCAAGACAACAGGCAAATCAATCAGCTCAGAATCAATTGCCGGCGCAGCAAAATCAGGCACAACAAACTCAGGCGCAGCCTGATCCAAATTCAACAGCATCAAACAATGGTGCAACAAAAGATCAGCCTGATGCTGAGCAGAATACTGAACCAAAAAAAGAGACTCAGGAAGAACGCGATCGGAGAAGGTACCGGCTTACCTTGTCGGATGCACAAAATACACCTAATCCTGATGACAAAATTGTTGATGATGGCCTTATTCAAAACAAAAATATTATCATCGATTTGCAGCCGATATTCATTCTGTCATCATACGATAAGCATTCTGCTGATTTTGAACGCACTCAATATTATAACCTTGAACTCGAAACGATCAATAACTTCAATAATTATGATCCGGTGGTGACGATCTCGAACAAACCAGTTGATTACCTGAAAGATGTATTTAGAAATCATATCCTTTACTTCAACGAAAGGATAAAAAATAACAATGCTGAAAGTCAGAATTATTTGAGCAGGGGAATATTTTACAGCCTGATTGAGGATTATACCAATTCGATGACAGACCTTCAGAAAGCGCTTGACCTGAACAACAAAAATGCACTGGCCTATTTCTCACGGGCAAATTGCAGCCTTAAAATAGCCGACATTGTCGATCAGTTGAATCAAACTTCAGGGGCAATCACAGTTCCACTTAAGTCAGATCCGAAACAAACAAAGGTTTCCACCATCGAAACGGTAACTGATTACAGCAATGTGCTGAGCGACTATGAAACCTGTTTGCAGCTTAATCCGAATTTTGCATTTGCCTACTTCAATAAGGCATACGTAAAATGTAAAATGCGCGATTACGAAGGTGCTTTAACTGATTTAAACAAAGCCCTCGAAATTGAAACAGACTTTGCCGAAGCCTATTTTAATCGCGGACTTACAAAAATTTACCTCGACGATGTTGAAGCTGGCGCGCTGGATTTGAGTAAAGCCGGTGAATTGGGAATTCAGGATGCTTACAACATTATAAAACGCTATTGCAATTAATCTTTTAAATAATATGCAGTTTGCTAATCAACCACTTGCCGAACGATTGCGCCCCGCAACCTTAGACGATTACATCGGACAGGAACACCTGATTGGTGAAGGGGCTGTTTTGCGCAAAATGATTGAATCCGGCAAAATTTCCTCGTTCATTCTCTGGGGCCCGCCCGGAGTTGGAAAAACGACCCTTGCCAAAATTATTGCAAACACGCTCAACAGGCCATTTTACACCTTAAGCGCTGTTAATTCGGGAGTTAAAGATATTCGCGATGTGATTGATAAGGCAATGAAAACCCAGTTTTTCAACCATCCCAATCCAATTCTTTTCATCGACGAAATTCACCGTTTCAGCAAATCGCAGCAAGATTCGCTGCTTGGCGCGGTAGAACAAGGCGTGGTTACCCTGATTGGCGCCACTACCGAAAATCCGTCTTTCGAAGTTATTTCGCCGCTATTGTCCCGCTGTCAGGTTTATATATTGAAATCTCTTGAAAAAAAAGACCTTCTGAAAATTGTCGATCTGGCGCTTACCAAAGATCCTTACCTGAAAACAAAAACAGTTTTGATCGAGGAGGATGAAGCATTGCTTCGTTTTTCAGGAGGAGATGCGCGTAAATTGCTGAATGTTTTGGAGTTAATGGTAAATTCAGAAGAAGATGAGACCGTTACGATTAACAACGAAAAGGTAATCGACCGACTTCAGAACAACATGGCCATGTACGATAAAAACGGGGAAATGCACTACGACATTATCTCGGCCTTTATCAAAAGTATGCGCGGAAGTGATCCTGATGCTGCGGTTTACTGGCTGGCAAGGATGATTGAAGGTGGCGAGGACGTCAAATTTATTGCCCGAAGAATGTTGATTTTATCAGCCGAAGATATTGGCTTGGCAAATCCTAATGCCTTGTTGCTGGCTCAAAGTACTTTCGACGCAGTGCATAAAATCGGATATCCCGAAGCCCGGATTATACTTTCGCAGTGTGCCATTTATCTTGCAACTTCGCCCAAGAGCAATTCAGCCTATACTGCAATTGATGACGCCATTGCATTGGTGAAATCGACTGGCGATTTGCCGGTTCCGTTGCACATCCGAAATGCGCCAACAAAGCTGATGAAAGAACTGGGTTATGGCAAGGAATACAAATATGCCCATTCGTTTGAAAACAACTTCGCAGAACAGGATTTTCTACCGAAAGAAATTAAGAACCAACGTTTTTATACTCCACAAAACAATCCGCTTGAGGTGAAAATATTCGAACGACTGAAAAGTTTGTGGGGAAAACGATATGGTAAATAATATATTTGAAGAAAATCCTGATCTGATCAGTTGTTAGCGGATCGTGATTTCTTTGGTTTTATCGCCAATTGTCAGTGTTGCCTTGTTGTCGCAATCCCCATTTCCATAGTTAATTGTCCAACTGCGGCTGTTGCTTGTGGTAAACGAAACCGTTCCGCTAACAATATGGTGACATGCAGCTTTGAACACCAGTGGTTTTTCTGCGGTAATCGTTTTGGCTACTTTTACTCCTGAAACGCGCGTGAATTCAACAGTTCCCCAACTTACAACCTGATTGTCCCCGCGGTTTTCCAAGGTATTTCGCTGATATTGACGGGTAAGGTTGGCAACTCTATTGGCAGTTCCTTCGGTATCAGGGAAAGTGATGGTTATATTTTCCTGAATTTGCGCAGTGCGGATGTTATTTTCCTGATCCTTTGAAATCGTTTTAACCACACTACCCGCAATTTTTTTACCGTTAACGATAAAGTTGTCAAAAGATTTTGTTCTGACCGATGGAAATGTATTAAATAAAGTGGAGGTCACTATTATTTTTCCTGAACGGATTTTTCCATCTTTTCCGGTGCAGGAAGTTCCAAAATCAATGGTCATTACCTGTGGTGAAGCGGTTTTGTTAACGGTTATTTCCGGGCAATCACTCAAATAAACAGCGCTTTCGATGCTTGCCGATTTGAGAAATCCATAATTTAAATCCAAAGCTTCGTCAACCAATAGGTCAATATCGGCCAGAACTTCCTCCGCCTGTGTTTCCTGTTGACTTAATTTAATCTCGTCAATGGTTGCAGAAACCTCCTCTTTTTGGCATGAATTGAAAGCAATAAACAGCAGACTTAAAGCAATAAACATTTTTAATCGTTTCATAAGGCATAAAATTTAAAAGTTTGAAATCGTATTGATATAAGATGCTTTCAGTACTAAAAAGTTAAAAGCAAATTCAAATTATTTTTGAAAAAATTGGTTCTTCACAGAAATACATACCTATAAAAACCTTATTTCAATTTAAACAACCTTAGTAGAAATCATAATCCAAGTTGTTTTTTAACCTTATTTGTCCATTTGTAAATCAATCAGACAATAAGGTTAAAGCTTCTTTCTCCTATATTTCTACTAAGGTTTCCTTGGAAAATAAGGTTTTAAAATAATTCATTTCGCGAAATCAGGTTTCTATAAATTGATTAAGTAAAATATAATTCTCTAAAATTTCGATTAAAGAAACAGGTACGCATTATTGTGATGACAAAAAAAAAATACGCACTTATTTGAAAATTTTCGGGAACAGAATTTAACTTTCGGTAATTTTCTGCATCCAAAACGTAATATGACATTATTGATGAACGAAACGGCTGATGCATACATTTTTTCGATGATAAAGAATCCAGCCACTAAAGATAAAGGGTTTTTGCAATTGATGGACATTTATAAAGAGCCAATTTACTGGCACATCCGGAGGTTGGTCGTATCTCACGAGGATGCTGAGGATATTTTGCAGGAAACATTTATTCAGGTATATCGTTTTGCAGGTTCATTTAAAGGCGAAAGTGAAATTTATACATGGTTGTACCGAATTGCTACCAACGAGTGTATCAGTCATTTCAGGAAAAGCAAGAAATGGGTAAGGAATTCAGGATCAATAGAGAAAATGCCAGGTGAACTTTCAGAAACCGATTCGGAGAACAGCGATTCCATTCTGGTCAAATTTCAGCAGGCTATTTTACAACTTCCTGAAAAGCAAAGGATTGTTTTTAACCTGCGCTATTACGACGAACTTAGTTATGAAGAAATCGGACAAGTCCTGAATTCTTCTATAAATACGCTGAAAACCAATTATCATTATGCAAGCGAAAAGATCAAAAAGTACCTGATTGACCATGCTTAAACAGAAAATTTCAAAATTGAAACAAATTAACATGAACGAAAATAATGAATTTCAGGAGATTGGAAAAAATACTCCATATAAAGTACCTGCCGGTTTTTTTGAACAGGTTTCGGAAAAAACGGTTTTGAAAGCAAAACAAAGAGAACTCCGTAGAAGAAGAAAATTGGTTCTTTTGAGAAATGTGTCAGTTGCAGCATCGCTTGCGGCTGTGTTTTTGCTCGGCTATTTTATTCCGGATACTGATATAAAGGTGGAATCAAAACAGACAGTAATTACGAATCAATCAGCTGAACGCCCAATAATTCAAAATACCGAAATTACAAAACAAACTACTGTTACGGAAATTGGAAAGACTGTTCCCGAAAAAGTGCCTGATAGAACAATTGCAGTAGAAACCAATTCCGAAGAAATTGATGATGTTTTAGCCGATTTGTCTGACGATGAGTTGCTGCAATTGGCCGCGATGTTTACAACTGACCCGATTGTCAGTGAATCAGCACAATAACTTATTTAAACTAATTGAAATGAAGAATATATTTTCAACTCTGATTGTGGCTTTTACTCTGTTTTTCAGTTTGAATGTGCAATCGCAAAATCCTGATCGTTTCCCAATGCTGCGTGAGCGGATGGTTCAGGCAAAAATGCGTGAAATCAGGCTGCAATTACAACTCGATCAGGCTACTTTTGAGCAGTTTCGTCCGATTTACATGAAATACGAACGTGAAGTTTCCACGATTGATTTTCGGAATCTGGCCAGACTGATGAAAGTAGATGCCGACAGTCTGTCTGCAGAGGAAGCTGATCAATTGATTGTTAATCAACTTGAAACTGCCGGAAAATTGATTTCCATTCGTGAAAAATATTACAAAGAATTCAGAACGGTACTAACTCCGCAGAAAATCATCAAACTATACCAAACTGAGGCCGAATTGCGCAAAAAGGTATTGCAGGAAATGAAAAGAAGAATGATGAGCCGATAAATTGTTACTTTAGCAATACCAATTCTTCAAGTCACCAAAATTATGACCAATTCACGCTCATCAGGCATCGAAAGGAACATGATCATTATATTCGGTGTCACCCTGATTGCCGTGATGGGAATTTCCAGCATCACTCCGGCTTTCCCTGGAATCATCAAATACTTTGGAATCTCCACGCAACAAGTAGGTTGGCTGATTGCTGCTTTCACGCTTCCTGGGATATTTTTAACTCCGGTTTCCGGAATCCTGGCCGATCGTTTTGGTAGGAAGTTGGTGTTGGTCCCCTCACTTTTTATCTTCGGAATTGCTGGTTTCATGTGTTCGTTTATGCGTGATTTTCACTTGCTTCTGGTATTTTTATTTATTGAAGGAATTGGAGCAGCCGGACTTTCGAGCATCAACATTACCCTGATCGGCGATTTATATGCCGGAGAAAAACGAACAGCACTGATGGGTTACAACGCCAGTATTCTGAGTATCGGAACGGCAGCTTACCCGGCTTTGGGCGGATTCATCGCTGTTTTTGGCTGGCAATACATTTTCTATTTGCCCTTGCTGGCAATTCCACTCGCAATTTTTGTCATTTTTGGCCTGAATAATCCTGAACCAAAAGATCATCAGGGAATCGGCGAATACTTCAGGCGGATATGGAAAAGCATCAACAAGTCAAGCGTTTGGGGATTTTTTCTGGTAA